>Ga0255765_1001142_pt1 | contig 33563 bp, 33 predicted proteins | sample 041ome_8_FD_179965 | JGI IMG/M metagenome (GOLD analysis project Ga0255765, IMG submission 179965) | Coastal salt marsh microbial communities from the Groves Creek Marsh, Skidaway Island, Georgia - 041407BS metaG (version 2) | ecosystem: Environmental > Aquatic > Marine > Intertidal zone > Salt...
TTTATCAACCGCCATTGAAACACGATCGCCCTCAGGAAGTCTCATCACCATTCCAAGTGCGCGCCCTCTTGGGATAATCGTAGCTTTATGTATCGGGTCAGACGCCGTACAATGCAAAGCAACAACAGCATGGCCAGCTTCATGGTATGCTGTTAGCTTTTTTTCTTCTTCTGTCATCACCATAGACCGCCGCTCAGAGCCCATCATCACCTTATCTTTAGCCTCTTCAAATTCTGCCATTGATACAGTTCTGCGACCCTTTCGTGCGGCTAATAATGCAGCCTCATTAACAAGATTAGCCAAATCAGCCCCTGAGAAACCAGGCGTACCTCTGGCAATGGTGCGTGCCTCAACATCACTGGCAAGCGGTGTTTTACGCATATGTACTTTTAAAATCTTTTCTCGTCCGATAACGTCTGGATTTGGCACTACCACCTGACGGTCAAATCTACCTGGTCTGAGTAGCGCAGGGTCCAACACATCTGGACGGTTTGTAGCTGCGATTAAGATAACACCTTCATTCGCCTCGAACCCGTCCATTTCAACAAGCATTTGGTTAAGTGTTTGTTCACGCTCGTCATTACCGCCGCCAAGGCCAGCACCGCGATGCCTGCCTACAGCGTCAATCTCATCAATAAAGATTATACAAGGCGCATTTTTCTTTCCCTGTTCAAACATATCACGAACACGGCTTGCACCAACACCTACGAACATTTCAACAAAATCAGACCCAGATATGGTAAAAAATGGTACTTTTGCTTCCCCAGCAATAGCTCTGGCAAGTAGTGTTTTACCCGTACCAGGAGGGCCAACAAGCAATACGCCTTTTGGTATTTTACCTCCAAGACGCTGGAACTTTCCAGGGTCTTTCAAAAATTCAACAACTTCTTCTAATTCTGTCTTTGCCTCATCAATACCAGCAACATCATCAAATGTAATCCGTCCTGTATGCTCTGTTAAAAGCTTGGCTCGTGACTTACCAAAGCCCATTGCCCCGCCACGACCGCCGCCTTGCATCTGGCGCATGAAGAAAATCCAAACTCCAATAAATAACAACATTGGGAACCAGCTAAGAAGGATTGATAAGAATCCTGGTATGTTACTCTCATCTGGCTGTGCGTTAATGCGAACATCACTTCCAGATAGCGCATCGACAATATCAGCGCCATCAGGCTTGTAGCTACTCACGCGCCGACCATCAGAAGTTAACCCTGTTAAATTCTGACCCTCGATTAGTACTTCTGAAATACCGCCTGTTTGTGCTTGGTCAATAAATTCCGAATAAGCAATCTTGGTCGATTGGGTGGTGGTACCACTGCCCTGAAACATATTAAATAATGCCATTAATGCAGCACCAATAATCAACCAAATTAGGATATTTCTGACGAGATTATTCATAAGTTTTTAGCCCTTTATCACCAGTACTATTTTTTATTCAAACAAATGCCATAACGGCTTGCTTACTTTTTTTTTCTAATCATACAATTATGATTAAGATTCATTCCAAAATGGTTTTTTTCTAATTGGAATCAAAGTAGCCAGACTTGGCGTTACGTCTAACGGCTCTGTTTCAGAAAAATCATTTTCAATATAACAAGTTTCAATGTGGGGTTGAACCAGTCGTCCGTCAAGGTCTTGTAATATCGGAATACATAATCTAGCTGGATAACGCCATTTTTTTATGAAATAGAATCTATTTTCAGCCTTATTTAAATGCCGATAAACCTCATCGCTCATGTGATGCAGATATAGCACCTTATTTGTTTTAACGAGCCATCGATTATCAATCACAGCTGGTGTGCCAGGAACAATTTTTATCGCGCTCCTTGTTTTTCTTTTGCGCTCAGAATGTATTTCTATGTGATCGTCTTTAGGATAAATAATGCATCCTGCTAGCGTAAATTTTTCTCGTGTTACTATTTTCTCAAGGCCTATCTTTATTGAATTCACGCTAGCAGGATAGTTACCCGCGCCTATTTGCCATAGTAATTGCTGGAGAAGGTGTATTTTCATCAACTCTGGAAGGCTATTGAACTCAGCACTCGTAAAAGACGCATAAACAGGCAACTCGATTTTGACATTCTCTCTACACCAAGCAGCACAATGATCTTTAAAGACACGTACTATTTTACCAAAATAAATACTAGCTTGAAGCAATTGGCGGGAGAGAATAGTATCTGCGTTGAGGTGATTTCGTGCCTTTACTCTATCATATTTTAAGTCTGTATTGGTTGGATCTTCAACAATGTTCATATTCTTGTATCGACAATAAGCACGAAGCTCTGACTTTTTTCGATGTAATAAGGGTCTGATTATACGTACTGCTTGATAATAGCGTTGCATTTTCATGCCTGCCAGACCAACAAGACCACTATCATGCTCAAGGCGCATATAAAGCGTTTCAAGCTGATCATCTTGATGATGCGCAATCATTAAAATGCCATCAAGAGCTCGAGCCTCAGAAAGAAGAATTTGATACCGCTGGTTTCTAGCCCAGTTTTGAATATTACCAGTAGGCTTGTTGTTATCTATTTTAATAATTTTTGATTTTAAATTTAATTTTTCTAGTTCGATTTGAGACAAGGTTGCTTGCGTTCCAGATTCTGCTCTTAAACCATGGTCAATTATAACAGCAATAGAATTGTTTTTTGCATCATCTGACCAGTTAGCACATAGACCCGCCAGTGCCATACTATCTGTGCCGCCTGATACTCCGATAACAATCCTACTAGTTGGTTTTAGTCCAAGGTCTTCAAGAGTTTTCTGAAAACCCTGCTCTAATGAGGCAAGGTCGTTGCTTAGATTGGGCTGTTCGGCGGTGCTGTCTAACCCACTTTTTGACATTGTTTTTTATCTAAGAGAAGCTGCATTTCATTTAAGAAACTTTGTGGTTTTTCTTCCAGTAATTCTGGAAGCGACTTAAATATCGGACATGCCTGCTCAGGATCTGCAAATTCACTAACAGATTTTGCAAGAAACAAGGTTGAATCAACCAACCTCGAATCATTTGGATAATTGATGTTAAATTCGGAGAAACTATATGCAGCTAGCTCAAACTTTTTTTGCATATATTGCACTCTGCCTAAAAAAAACAATGAATCGGCCGCCCTAGGCTCATCTGCATAGGTTGCATTAATGGCTTCAAAAGCTTTTGCAGCTTCATCAAGCTTTTTGGCAAGCGCAAGTTTTACTGCAAAATTATATTGATCTTCAATTGAGCCATCTGGCAAATTATACTGCCCTGCGCTCTTACCATCAGCCTGCGCCATATCTTGCTGGATGGAAGATACCTCAGAAGATAGGGAGGCTGTATTATTGTCATTTCCATCATCTGTTTCAATTTGAGAGGCAATATCATAGTTTACGTTTTGTGATATCAAAAGAGCATCAACATCATCACTTACTGGAACCATATCACTCGCTGTTTGTGTAAGATTTTCATCTAATTTCTGCTGATCAATTAACCAGGTTGAGCCGTCAGAGCTGACCAGGTTTGAGATACTATCTGAATGTTGTTTTGGAGCATCCGATGTCTGTTTCGAAATATCTTGCAAATTGGTATTAGAAGATGAGCTGTTTTCAGTCGAGAGACTTAGCAAAGTCTGCAATTTATTTTCAAGACGGATAATTCTAAAATCAAGATCTGACGACATCTCAATTGTTCGGCGCATTCTTTGCTCCAGAAGGCTTATTGTATCCTCAAGGGAGGCAAGAGAAGAAATTGATTCTTGTATCGATTTTTTGTCTTCAATTGTTTGGTCGTCCATTCTTGCAACAATATCTGACAAGCGGGCTCTTATGTCTTGCATATCATCTGAAATACTGCCTCGCAAATCACGAAGTTCATTTTCAATTTGCTGCGTTTTTATTTGCTGACGGGCAAGTAAATCAGTATCTCCAGAATTTAGCTCCTGACCACTTGAATAAGAAAAGCTAAAGATCGAAACAAGAATCAACACCTGTAATAACGCCAACCGAGGAAATCCTGTATTCATATCTTACTCCGTACTTTTTATATAACAAACGAACACACCTAGAAAATACTAAACTAATTTATCTTTAAGGCTAAAATGAGACCAAAAAAAAAAGGCTTTGTGACGACAAAGCCTTTTTCAACATTCTACGCAAAATTTAATTAATTTTTGACATAGAGCGTCGGTTTAACGCGTATGAAGTATCGTTTGAACCCCCTACTGCAGGTCGCTCTTTACCATATGAAATGGTTGTCAGACGCGAAGCGTTTACGCCTTTTGCAACTAGGTAATCACGTGCTGCAGATGCTCTTCTATCGCCGAGCGCAAGGTTATATTCGCGTGTTCCACGCTCGTCACAATGGCCCTCAATAACGATACGAATGGTAGGATTTGCTTTAAGAAAAGCTGCCTGCCTGTCAAGTGTAGCTTGACCTTCGGCTGTAAGGATGGATTGGTCATATCCGAAATAAACGGTTGACCCTACCTTTGCTAGCATCTCATCAGGCGTTTGCATATCACTGTCAGCCGAAGTACTTCCAGATGAGCCAGATGAGCCAGATGCGTCAGGAGAAGCAGAAGTGCTACTGTCAGATGTATTAGAAGATGCAGATGCTGCAGCATCCGACCCTGATGATGCCGCGCTTGAAGAACCAACCACCTCGTTGGAATCAGTTGACGCTGTTTCGCAAGCGGCAAGCAACACTGTAGCAGCACAAATAGTTAATAGGCGTTTTATCATGAAAGTCCCCATTCAAATTAGATGAAATTTCGTTTTTTTTGTTTTATGTTCAAGTATGCTTCTTTGTCCAAAATTTCCATTAACATTCCTTGAAACTATTTATCTCGCTTATAATTACTGTTAATATATCATTATCTAACGCGAAATAGATTATGAGTAAAGCCTTTTAGTCGTTTTTAACCCTAACTTGCTCAAAAAACCTGACCTATTATTATAACATTCTATTTGCATTTTGCGTTACCAAATTGGATTAACATTATGGGTTATCTCCCAGCAACGGAGACCATGCAGGATCACTAGCACCTGCTGGAGTGTTCATGATACTCTCATTAAAACCTGTTATATCAACCTTATATAATCTGGTATTGCCGCCAGATCCATCTTGCTCAAACCTGTCTTGTTTATAATACATTAAGACACGCCCGTTGGGGGCCCACGTTGGCGCCTCTACAAGAAAGCCGCGAGAAAGCAGCCTCTCTGCCGTGCCATCTGTTCGCATAATACCAATGAAAAATTCGCCCGCTAGCATTTTAGTGAATGCAATGACATCCCCTCTTGGAGACCAAACAGGTGTTGCATACCTGCCTTTATTATAACTTATTCTTTTAATATTTTTGCCATCACTATCCATAATAAATAGTTGTTGCCTGCCGCCATCACGGTCTGACTCAAAAACAATTTTTTTCCCATCAGGCGAATAAGAAGGCGCAGTATCAATGTGAATAGTATTTGTTAATTGGCGAGTAGCTCTTGATAGCAAGTCCATCTCGAAAATATTGGTGGCCCCATCTTGAGCAAGTGACATGATTAGCTTATTGCCATCTGGATGAAAGCGTGGCGCAAACGTCATCCCAGGAAACGAGCCTAATTTTTCAGTCCTACCTGTTGCAACTTCGAATAGGTAAATATTTGGCTCGTCATTGAAATAATTAAGATACGCAATTTCATGCGCTGTCGGGGAGAATCTAGGTGTTAATACTAAGTCCCTTCCCGATGTTAAAAACCGATGATTATGACCATCCTGATCCATAATAGCCAGTCTCTTAACACGTTTATCTTGCGGACCTGATTCTGAAATATATACTATTTTGGTATCAAAATATTTCTTGTCACCTGTGAATTCCACATAAACAAAATCTGCCACTTTATGCGCTATTCTGCGCAATCCTGCCGGATCTGCAGAGCCTCCTCCCTCGGTAAGAGCCTTTTGTGTGACCACATCCCAAAGCTTAAATTCAAGCTGGAGCGTATTTTCACTATCAAAATACGCTGACCCAACAAGAAGCCCCTCCACCCCTAATGGAGACCAATTTGCAAAATTGGGTGTTATATCTGGTGATGATGGCGGGTTGATAAATGCAGCTGAATCAATAGGATCGAACAAACCAGAATTTTGCAAATCATCCGAAATGATCTTACTTATCTGGCGCCCTTCAGGAGTGGTAGTGCCGTCTGGCCCCGTGAAATCAGCGATAGCAATTGGTATGCGTGCAACCTGTCCATCTGTTATATCGATTCGAGTAGTTTGCGAAAATGCAATTCCAGAAAATAGGTTCGCAACCAATAAACAAATTAGGACATAAATTCTCAACATGGACATACCTTAATCAAAAATCCTGTGACATAAAAACACTCATTATCTAACCATAGAAAATTCAAACATTTTACATTATTGATATAATTACCTCAAATTTATGTTCTGAATGAGGCAAACTTGCCCCCGCATCTAACCGCTAATAAAATCTGGGTCAAAATGAAATATAAAATCCTTCCAAACCTCATGTTTTTCTGCAGGAAGCGGTAATGGGCTACATTCCTCAACAGCTCGAACAGCTGCCCTAGCTGCTGTTCTATAAAATCTGTCTGCCTTAAATCTTGTTGAGTCCATGGATTCAACAAAAGTAACCGTGCCATCACTATCAGCACGCACGCGCACATCCACCTCTAATTTTTCGGCATCTGGCGCTGCTGCTGGCGGCGACCAGCATTGCGCAATATGAGCTTTCAACCTATCAATTTCATTAGCGCCCAGTTTCATTGACCTATTAGGTTTGACCTGCAAGGAGCCTTGCAAATTAGAATTAATTTCCTCAGCATCCAGAGTTTTTTTATCCTCAACAGGTGCTTTAGAGCGTGATTTTTGACCTGTTGCTGCAGATGCTTGAGCAAGATTTTGTAGCACTCCACTCATCGTTGAATCTCTATTTTTAACGGGTGTTTCCTTTGCGAGTGCATTATCGCGCTGACTCTGCTGTTTTGGTTTTGACACAGGTTTGCTATCTATGAGCGGTTTTAACAAATCTCGTGTCGTAATTTTTGCTGTCTGTGCTAGTTTTGGCGTTTCCGGTTTTGAAACAGGTTCTTTGATCGCTGCCTTTTTGGCAGGTTTAACCTCTGGACGAGAAATTGGTTTTTTTTGTGGTTTTGGGATGTTGGGGCGCTTTGTAGGAGCAGCAACAGCTACTTTTTCAGGAGCTGATACAGGCTTTGCAATTGGTTTTTTCTGACTGTCTATTCTCGTTTCGGGAAGCACGATAGCAGCTTGTTCAGGCTCTGGCTTATCGGCAAGCGGCAGTTCATCTGCTTCCATTTTCTTCGAAGCCTCTGCTACCGCTTCATTTTTTATAGATGACGAGGTAGTTGGAGGAGGAGGCGAATTAGAGGGCGCAGGCGGTGTCCTGCTCGCAACTTCGATTTTTTCTGATTGCGTTGTTGCCGCTGCAGATGGTGCAGGCTGATTAGTTTCAGGAACCTCATCTACTATGGTAACATACACCAGAGGGTCTGAATTGTCGATATCACGCTGAAAAAAAGGAATGCCTATTACAAATATAACAACAATACCAATATGCCACATTATCGAAAGTAGAGTTGAAACTAACATTTCCTATCTCTCTTCATAGACGTCATAGTGATAGCTATTCTTGCCAATTTCAGAAACAAACCCACATTTTCTATCGCGGCAATTGCGCAACTAAAGCCACTCTCTCGAATCCAGCTGATTGAATTCGTCCCATCAACTCGATTACCTCACCATAAGCGACCAGCCTGTCCCCTCTCACAAAAATACGAAGATTGGGATTAGCTTCTTGGATAGCTGCCAAACGCGGTATAATCTGCTCCGGTTTTATTTCCACTTCCTGCAAGTATATTTTACCAGAATTTTGTAATGAAATAACAAGGGGTGGCTCTTCTGATGAAATTTGACCTGCCTTTGTCTTAGGTAAATCAACTGGCACGCCAACTGCTAATAATGGTGCTGTAACCATGAAAATAATCAACAAAACCAGCATTACATCAACAAAGGGGGTCACATTAATTTCAGCAACTGGTCTGTATCTTTTGCCTCTTCCTCGAGATGATATCATCATTCCCATTTAACTGGCATCCTCATCAAGCTGTCTTGCAATTAGATTTGTGAATTCAGCGGCAAATGACTCCAAACTATTTCCAATTTTTTCAAGATCACCCGAAAATTTATTATAAGCAACAACCGCAGGTATCGCAGCCGCAAGGCCAAGCGCAGTTGCAAATAAAGCCTCTGCAATACCAGGAGCCACTACCGCAAGACTGGTATTTTTTGATTCTGCAATAGCCGCAAAAGAATTCATAATCCCCCAAACCGTGCCAAACAGACCTATAAAAGGGGCAACAGAACCGACCGAAGCCAGAAACGGAATGCCTTTTTCAAGCTCATCCATCTCTTTGGAAATCACAAGAGACATTGATTTTTCTATTCTGCCAACAAGAGAGGTTCGAAGTTCCCTGCCAAGAGAGCGTGGCACCCCTTTTGCAGATGCCATCCGCCATTCCCTCATACCAACGCCAAACACCCGTTCCAATGCGCCATCTGGCTCGCTGCCCAGGTGATCGTAGAAATCATCTAAGGATTCTTGAGACCAAAAACGCTCTTCAAATAAATTAGTAAGATTACGCTGATTTCGAAAAGAACGCGATTTTTGTATCATGATTGACCAGCTCCAAATAGATGCGGCAACCAGTAAAATCATCACTGTTTTGACAAGCAGATCTGCCGCCAAAAATAAACCAAATATAGATAACTCTGATGATGTTGATACAGCTAGTTCTGCAGTTTCCATTTAAATTTTCCTAAACACTAAAAATTCATTGTCGTCATTGTTGTCATGGTCTAATGCAAATGTAATTGATCATATTTACCTGATATATTTCATTTCTTGAATCGAAATCAAACCTATCTACTTCTCAACTTTTGCAATTTTCAACTTCTCCCGCATAAAATCAGGTAATCTGCGCGCACCCTTATCAAGTTCAACCCAAACCGCTTGCACCTGAAGTCTGGCAAAAATATGTCCATCTTCCTCATTTTTGATAATTTGTTCTAAATTAAGCCGTACTTTTCCAATATTAGTGACAGTTGTTTCAACTATCAGACATTGATTTAATCTAGCCGAAGTTAGATAATCAACTTGAATCTTAGAAATCAAAATGGTTTTCCGCTCTTCTTTTAGATAGTGATGCAAATCTATTCCGATGGTGCGCAAAAACGCAGACCTGCCCCGCTCTGCATAATTTAAGTAATTTGAATGATACACAACGCCGCCAGCATCAGTATCCTCATATTGAACGATTAACGGATAAAAATGCTTATTTCCTGACATAGTGCCATTTAACCTTATCTGTGTTGCGCTCATAGGGATGCTCTTATATGTCGCTATACTTACGGGGGGGGGGTCGTCTTCAAAAAGATGTAATTTTATCACTCATCGATATCTTGGCTTAATAGCTCAAGTTGCTTTGCTGCCTCTTTTGGAGGCTCAAGACCCAAATAACTCCAGCCTGATTTAGATAAGCATCTGCCGCGCGGTGTTCTCATTAATAAGCCTGTCTGCAATAAAAATGGCTCTATCACTTCTTCTAGCATGTCACGTTGCTCGGCAAGCACAGCTGCAAGCGTTTCAATTCCTACTGGCCCACCGCCATAATTTTCTGCCAAAGAGTTCAGATAACGCCTATCCATTTGATCAAGGCCATTTTGATCCACTTCTAACCTTAACAGCGCTGAATCTGCTGCTTGTTTTGTGATCATATTATCACCATCTACCGCCACAATATCTCTTACCCGGCGCAATAACCTTCCTGCAACGCGCGGTGTTCCTCTGGCTCTTCTTGCAATTTCAAGAGCGCCGTCCTCTGCTAATGCCACATTCATTTTGATGGCTTGTCGCGACAAAATATGCACTAATTCATCATTAGTATAGAATTGCATCCGCATTTGGATACCAAACCTATCTCTTAGCGGTGTCGTAAGCAAGCCTGAGCGCGTTGTCGCTCCTACAAGCGTAAATTGCGGCAAATCTATTCTCACAGAACGGGCAGATGGCCCCTCACCGATAATCAGATCTAGCTGAAAATCTTCCATTGCAGGATATAATACTTCCTCAACAGCAGGGTTTAATCTATGAATTTCGTCGATAAACAAAACATCTCTTGGGACTAAATTTGTGAGCAAAGCAGCTAAATCACCTGCTCGCGCAATAACAGGCCCCGAGGTTGCACGAAAGCCAACACCCAGTTCAGCAGAAATTATTTGTGCCATGGTGGTTTTACCAAGCCCAGGAGGTCCATACAATAATGTGTGATCCAGCGCATCGCGCCGCTGCACAGAAGCCGCAATAAAGGTCTCAAGATTTCGTCTGCCAAGACCCTGACCCACAAATTCATTTAGCCTTCTTGGACGCAAGGCTGGGTCCGCATTCTCTATGCTCTCTGAACTTTCCGGACTTTCTAAGCTTTCTAGGCTTACTATACGCTCATCACTCATCATTTCTGTCCAACTTCTTTTAGCGCCAAATTCAATAATTGTCCAAGCTCATCGGTATCAGTTTTAGCAGAAGCTCTCTGAACCGCAGCCCAAGCCTCACTTTGTGAATAACCCAGATTTAACAATGCGGATATGGCATCTTGGGATATCGCTGATTGACCCGCGCCAGCCAGCGATACACCCATATTTTCGGTATTACAAAGGCTGGTTGGTAAATTTCCGACTTTTTCTGCTAACTCATTCACAATTCTTTGCGCCAATTTTGGCCCAATCCCATCAGCACGGCTGACCATCGCCTTATCAGATGACAGGATTGCCTGTTTTAGACTATCTGGGGTTAGAACCGATAATATTGAAATAGCAGCCTTAGCCCCTACACCCTGAACAGATTGAAGCAATGTAAAGGCAGATTTCTCTTCGCTGGTGTAAAAGCCATATAATGTCAGTGAGTCCTCGCGCACAATCATCTCAATCAATAATGATATCGTTCCAGAAAGCGCTCGGATTTGGTTCAAAGTTGATGAAGAAACAGTAACAAGATACCCAACACCATGGACATCTAAAATTAACTGGTTAGTGTTTTGTTCAACTATTTGGCCTGATAATTGCGCTATCATATTTAACTAATCCCCTTTATTCTTTTGCAAGAGCTGCTTCAATTGCACGTGCAAGACCCGTTTTCGCTTCTGAATTTAGGGTATCAGGATTGTAATCTGGCCCTTTATTAATCCCAGCAATAGCAATGGCAAGTGCATCAGCGGCATCTGCTCCTTCCGGTTTCACTGATAGTAATTTTTCGACCATCGCGGTTACCTGAATCTTATCTGCAGCGCCAGTGCCTGTTACTGATTTTTTAACCTGCCTTGCTGAAATCTCTCTCAAAGAAAGGCCTTTTCCAGCACAAGCCTGCATTGCAACGCCTCTCGCCATTCCAAGTTTTATGGCAGATTCGGCCCCTTTTGCCACAAAAATCTGTTCAATAGAGGCGTCATTCGGGTGCCAGTTTGCAATTACGTCAATCAAACCAGAATGGATTTCATGTAGCCTGTTAGCGATTGACCGGGATGTTTTGGTCTTAATAGTACCATGCGCGATATGAGATAGCTTTATACCAGATTTAACAACAATACCCCATCCTGTGCGTTGCAGGCCGGGGTCAATACCAAGCATTCGTAACTCAAGCTTATTACTATTTGTAATTCCCACAAATGCTATCCATCTAGTTTTGTCATTATCTCATCAGAAATTTCAAAATTAGCAAACACATTTTGAACATCATCATTTTCATCCAGCGCATCAAATAATTTAAGTAGTGTTAAGGCGTTTGCCTCTTCAACTGAGATACTATTTTGGGGTTGCCAGATTAAGCCAGCCTCCTCAGGAGCTAAAAATTGCTGTTCTATATTCTCTCTAACAGCGTTGAAATCCTCGGGAGACGTCGTAATTATGTGGCTATCATATTCTGACTCAACATTATCTGCGCCTGCCTCTAACGCGGCATCAAACATCGCTTCTGCATCTGCAGTTTCTATGGGGTAGATAATTTGACCCACCTTGTCGAACATAAAACTAACGGCACCTGTTTCCGCGAGTGACCCGCCGAATTTTGAAAACGAGGAGCGCACTTCAGATGCGGTTCTATTTCGGTTATCTGTCATTGCTTCGACAATAAAGGCTACCCCGCCAGGCCCATAACCCTCATATCTGATTTCTTCATAAGCATCACCTTCCCCGCCCTCAGCACGCTTTAAAACGCGTTCAATATTATCTTTTGGCATATTAGCGGCGCGGGCAGCAGCCAGCGCACTCCGCAATCTAGGGTTACTGGCAGGGTCAGTGCTGGAGCGCGCAGCAACAGATAACTCTTTTATGAGCCTGGTGAAAATTTTCGCTCGCTTTTTGTCTTGTGCACCTTTGCGATGCTGAATATTTTTAAATTTGGAATGTCCTGCCATTATTTTTTCTCTTAATTCTTATCTTTTAGGTTATCAATGCTATCGGTTTTTATTACAGATCTGGGTGGAAGCGCCGTTTTTTCGAATGTACCTTATTTGAGAATAACCACATAGCAGATACCAACCAAGAAAACTATAAAAAGGGCATTATATAGCATGTAAGGTGTTTATAAAACAAAGCCGTCTTATTCATAAATCAGATTGCTTCTTGTAATCTGCCTCCCTTGCGGAATGGTTTAATCGAAATCGCAAGTCCTGTCTTATCATCTATTTCAACTACAACGCCACATAAAGTTGGCTCGCCCGTTGCAACGCTTAATCGACCAGAAGATTGCTTGCGAAACCTATCTGTTGCCACTTGCTTATTCATTCCAATCACAGAATTATAATCGCCACACATGCCAGCATCTGTTTGATATGCAGTGCCATTTTCAAGTATATGATGATCTGCAGTTGGCACATGGGTGTGTGTTCCAACGACACAAGAAACACGCCCATCCAGATAATGCCCTATCGCCATTTTCTCAGAGGTTGCCTCTCCGTGCACGTCGACAACAATAGCATCAGCATCTTGACCTAGCTTAATCTTGCCAAGACAATCATCAAGGGCAGCAAATACATTTAAATAATCTGCCATAAAAAGATTAGTAATTACGTTAAGTACAGCAAGACGCCTACCGTGTTTATCAGATACGATAACCAAACCAGCGCCGGGAAATCCCTCTTTCATATTTACCGGGCGAAGCAATCGCGGTTGATGAGAAATATAGCTGGAAATCTCTGACTTATCCCAAATATGATTACCGCTCGTTAGAACGTCACTTCCAGCATCAAATAACGCGTTACAAATATCAGGTGTTACCCCAAACCCACCTGCTGAATTCTCACAATTTGTAATGACAAAATCACACGCAAGATTTTCTTTAAGCGTTGCAGTTTCGGCGATGACATGTCCTCTTGCCTGACGTCCTACAATATCACCAAGAAATAAAATTCGCATAATCAGGCTTTCTTATTTTGTTACTCAAAGCTTGTCAACAAGGTCTAAATATAGTTTCAAGATGGGTTCAAGGTAGCATTAATCCTTCAGGGGTTAACACGCCATCCATGGGCTCATCCGTTGAAGTTACGGGAACTTTATCAACTTGTTGACCAGAATAAGCAACCCCCACAACTTTGACATCAACGCCAGATTCGCGAAATTTTTTGAGTGTTCTGTCATAATATCCCCCGCCATATCCAAGCCTATTGTATCTCATATCAAAGGCAAGTAACGGCAACAACACAAGTTCTGGGATAAGCTGGTTTGAGCTGGCATCAGGATGCTTGGTGTTTAAGGGGCCTGCCTCTAATTCTTGGCCTGGAACGTAGGCGCGGAAGCGCAATGCGCTGGGTTTTTCAGGTGTAACTGGAAGACATAATTGACAGTGTTTTTCAGCTAGTGCCGTCATCAGGGGAATAATATCAATTTCAGTAAAAATCGGCAGAAAACCTGCAACTATAGAACTTGTAAATTTATCGATAAGGTCAGGAGCAAACTGCAATAGGTGCTGTGCTGCGATGTTACGCTGGTTTGCATGCAGGTATTTTCTTACCTGCTTTGCTTGCTTTCTGGCCTGCTGTTTCTGAAGAGAGATTTGTGAGTGATCCATCACCATTTCCAATCATCGACATTCATGTTAAGCCAATTCAAACCCATTTTGGCTTATATAGGCCATCTGAACTAATTTCAGGCATCTAACGCAAACCAAACATGATTATCAAACTTTGTGTGAGGGATGCCCAAATGATTACCCAAAAATAGTGTCCAAAAATATTTTTGGGTGATAGCCAGAAAAGCCGCTGGTTTGATTTCATCCTCTGTGACCTGGTTTACAGGTGGGCATCACATAAAAAAGCCTCGACTTTCCCAGAGGCAATTCCCGACAGAAGATTATGGTCCCAGGGATTGAAAAGCCTGGCAAACTATCCAGCTATCCACTGGGTTTCTACTCCTACTCTTACGATTGTGCAAGATGCTCTATTGTCTGAGCCATTATTGTTATTTGATTAACAAGATTATCCATCTGCTCTGTGGTTAGAGTTACCGTATTTTCTTCTTGAGCTGTTACTGGCTCATCACTTGAGCTCTGTCTTGAGGCCATACCAGCCTGCAGATTTGCTGATTGAACCTGATCAGATAAAATAAGCCCTGCCATTGCTAATAATCTTGCATCACCAATTTGTCCAACAGAACCCACAAGCTGTTGGACGATTGCATCTACATTACGCCCCATTTCCTCAATATGAGACTCCTGACCTACATCACACCCCATCTGATATGGTTGACCATTGATTCGCACTGTTACCGTTGATTGGCTCATCATCTGTCTCCTGACTAATGGTCTTTATTAGAATCTGCTAACATAGGGTTGGCGGCATCATCTATCTGTAAACTCATTTGCTCCATCAAAGATATGGCATTCGAAATTTGACTTTTTATGGACTTCAATTCAGCAAGATCAACCGCTTGCGGGTTTACATCACCGCTTTTTGAATGTTCTGAATCATCTGATAACGAAGCGTAAACATCTCTATCCAACTTGTCTTTCAAGTGATCCACGGCTTTTCTAAGCCTTCCTAATGCTTGTTCAATTTCATTCATTTGGAATCCAAAAAAACCTTTTTCCATTTTGTGAGATAAGCGTATCTGGTTTCAACAAAAAAATAAATACCTCAATTAGTTGCGTGATAACCTTATCATAGAGGAAAGCTTTTTTTAAGAATAATCGCGCCGTGTTTTGTGTTATAATTCGTTTTTTCAGGACTGAAAGCAAACTAGCATTTGACGGCTACCTGCTAAATCGGGCATTTTCCATAGCGCCAATCAAATACTGACTTGATACACTTAAGATAATTATAAATAAGGAAATTTCTGTGATGCGTAATTCTGCTAAATCAAATGCGATGGCCAATGCCATCCGCGCTCTTACCATGGATGCTGTAGAAGCAGCAAATTCAGGACATCCTGGAATGCCGATGGGAATGGCAGACGTTGCGACTGTTTTATATTCGAATCATCTAAAATTTTCTGCTCAGAATCCAGACTGGCCTGATAGAGATAGATTTATCCTATCTGCGGGCCATGGCTCAATGCTATTATATTCTCTGTTATTTCTAACAGGCTATTCTGAGATGAGTCTTGAAGAAATCAAGAATTTCCGCCAGCTTGGCTCAAAGACCGCAGGGCATCCTGAATTTGGTCATGCTAACGGTATTGAGACGACGACAGGCCCCCTTGGACAAGGATTTGCGAATGCTGTGGGATTTGCCATGGCGGAACGACATCTAAACGCAGAATTCGGAGATGGTCTTGTTGATCATATGAGCTACGTGATTGCAGGAGATGGATGCTTGATGGAAGGTATTAGCCATGAAGCTGCCTCTTTTGCAGGACATTTAAAACTAGGCAAACTTGTTGTGCTTTTTGATGATAACGGGATTTCAATTGATGGAAGCACGGATATCACCACTTCAGATGATATCACGCAGCGTTTTCTATCTTATGGGTGGCAAGTGCTGGAGTGTGATGGGCATAATCATGAACTTATTAATATAGCCCTTACAGAAGCAAAAGCTGACGCAACAAAACCCTCTCTTATAAGATGTAAGACACAGATAGGATATGGCTCTCCTAATCGCGGGGGCACAGCAGGCATTCACGGAGCGCCTCTTGGAAGTGCGGAAATTGCCCTTACCAGACAATCATTAGACTGGCAGCATGAGCCGTTTTTTGTTCCAGATGAAACCCTTCAGGATTGGCGGGATATTGGCTCTAAGGGGGCAAGCCTCTGCGCAGAATGGGAACAACGCACCGATTTAGATGCAAAAGGTGCCACATTTAAAAAGCGCCTTTCTGATGATTATAAAGTAGATATTCAACTTGCGATATCTCACTTTAAAACTCAATTAATTGCTCAGCCTCAGAAAGTTGCGAGCAGAGTTGCAAGCCAGAAATCGATTGAGGCATTGGTGCCAGTATATTCATCCTTATTCGGCGGCTCTGCTGACCTTACCGGCTCCAACAATACCAAAGTTGCCGAACATACTAATTTCTCAAGTTCAGATTATCTAGGGCGATATATTCATTACGGCGTAAGAGAACATGCAATGGCAGCTGCCATGAACGGACTTGCTTTGCATGGCGGTGTAACACCATTTGGAGGTACCTTCCTAGTATTTACAGATTACTGTAGGCCAGCAATCCGCCTCTCTGCTTTAATGCAGCAAAAAGTAATTTATGTAATGACACATGATAGCATTGGACTTGGTGAAGATGGCCCAACTCATCAACCGGTGGAACATTTGGCCTCTTTGCGGGTGATCCCTAATCTTAATGTATTCCGGCCATGCGATATTGTAGAAACAGCAGAAGCTTGGGAATTAGCATGTCTGTCACAAACATCACCTTCTATATTAGCTCTTTCACGGCAAGGGCTACCCCAGCTCCGCCTAGAGGAAAACGCCAATAATCTATCTGCAACGGGCGGGTATATTCTACGTGAAGCAACTAAATCGCCAATAGTAACATTAATGGCAAGTGGCTCTGAGGTAATGTTAGCAGAGGAAGCGCGCATTCATCTGGAGGCACATAATATACCAACCAGACTAGTTTCTGTGCCCTGCCTTGATAGGCTGTTAGAACAAGAGGCTACCTTTATTGAAAATTTGCGAGGCGATGCTGATGTTGTAATTGCAATTGAAGCAGGTCTGGAGGCAGGCTGGGCAAAAGTGATTGGCTCACAAGGTCATTTTATTGGTATGAACAGCTTTGGCGCTTCCGCTCCTGCCGCTGCGCTATACGAGCATTTTGGCATAACAACTAAAGCAATCATTGACTTAGCCCAAAATCAGCTTAAACACCCATAGTTAGCATTGAATAGCTGGTATTGAATAATAGTGACAGATAAATGAGCTGTTAAACGCTGAGCTAAGGAGGGGATTCTATGAAAATAAATGGCAACGCTATAAAACCAGGCAACGTTATAAGCCATAATGGACGCTTATGGGTTGCATCAAAAATAAGCCATGTAAAACCTGGAAAAGGGGGCGCGTTTGCGCAAGTGGAATTACGCGATATCCGTGATGGAACAAAGTTGAATGAGCGTTTTCGGGCAACAGAGGGTGTTGAGCGTGTAATACTTGATGAAGTAGAATGTACCTATCTATATGCAGAGGGCGATACGCATATATTTATGCACCCCGAAACATTTGAGCAAATATCCATCATGCAGGACATGATAGGAGAGCCCGCAGCATTTCTTCAAGACGGCATGACGGTTTCAGTTTCCATGTATGAATCAGAGCCCATATCCGTCACCATGCCTGACCAAACCACCGTTACTGTAATTGAGGCAGATGCTGTTGTAAAAGGCCAAACGGCTTCTTCTTCATACAAGCCTGCTGTTGCTGATAATGGTGTGAGAATTATGGTGCCGCCTTTTATCGAGACTGGAACCAGAATCGTCGTTAAAATTGAAGACGCCGCCTACGTAGAACGAGCGAAAGACTAAACCAAATGGCATTAAGATCAGCGCTTATAAATGTAATTTTCAAAGCAGCAAGTAAAGCTGCAAGACGCATGATGCGCGATTTTGGAGAAGCCGAAAATTTGCAAGTTAGCCGGAAAGGTGCAGCAGATTTTGTAAGTCAGGCTGATTTATCTGCAGAACGCACCCTAAGAGATGAGCTGGAATATGCACGTCCTGGATGGAATATGATTTTAGAGGAATCTGGTCACATCAAAGGAGAATCATCTGATGCGCCAACTTGGATCATTGACCCGCTTGATGGAACTACGAATTTTCTTCATGGTATCCCACATTTTGCCATCTCGATTGCTGTTCTAGATAATAAAAAACTGACAGCAGCTGGTATTCTAGACCCTATAAGAGACGAGTTTTTCTTTGCTGAGCTGGGTAAAGGCGCCTATCTAAATGATCGTAGAATCCGCGTTTCAAGCCGCAAACAGGTTGAGTCTGCTTTATTTGCAACTGGTATTCCATTTCTTGGCAGGACAACATCTGAGCAAGAGAGAATTTTCGTCAACCAGCTAAATCATGTGATGCCCAAATGTTCTGGGATCCGCCGATTTGGAGCTGCTGCATTGGACCTTGCATGGGTTGCTGCAGGCAGATATGACGGCTTCTGGGAGCATGGCTTGCAACAATGGGACATTGCCGCTGGTGCCCTAATTGTAAGAGAAGCAGGTGGTTTTGTATCTGACTTCTCATCACGAGATACTGTTTTACAAACTGGAAATATTGTTGCGGCAAATGGTGGGCTGCATGTGCCCTTGTTAAAAATGCTGCGAGAAGGCGAAAAAGCCTAGATTTTTGACCATCTAATATCAAACTTGCTTTTTTAAAAAAATGCATCTCAGACACTTCTATTAGCTTATCCTATTATTTCAGTCATATTCCTGCCATTGTTTTCAGCCATAATTTTGATGTAGAGTAATGCAAGTAGCGCCTATCATGCTCAATGCCTATGATGCTCAGGTATAATTCTAAGGGTCAAAACTGAATCTGCGCGCACTCTTTTTTAGGAAGGATACTTAAAACTTATGACGGATCCACGTTCTTTTCTAATACGGATGATTTCTGTCCTTGGCATCTTTATTCTTATATGTGGTTTCCTCTATGAGCAGATTTATATAAGCTTTATGGGAAACCCTATCCTGAACGGTACCATCATTGCTACTGCGCTTATCGGTGTTATTTATATTTTCAGGCAAGTATTACTTCTGGTTCCAGAGGTCAAATGGCTTAGTGATGTTCAGCGTACACGAACCCTTTCTAAAAAAAATGTAAAGCCTGTTTTGTTAGCTACCGTAAATGTTATGCTGGCCGATCAAACCAATGAGCGACAATTATCAGCTCAATCCTTGCGCTCTGTTCTTGACGGGGTAGCCGCCCGGCTAGATGAAGGGCGTGAGATTTCTCGATATATGATAGGGCTTTTGATATTTCTAGGGTTGCTAGGAACTTTCTGGGGCCTATTACAGACCATAGGAGCTGTTGGAAATGTCGTAGATGGGCTCAGTAGCACCAACGCTAATTTAGATAGAATGATGGAACAATTGCGCTCTGGTCTTGATGCGCCGCTGTCAGGCATGGCAACTGCATTTTCCTCTTCTCTTTTCGGCCTTACAGGCTCGCTCGTACTTGGTTTTCTGGATCTACAGCTAGGGCAGGCAATGGGACGGTTTTTTAATGAGGTTGAGGATTGGCTATCATCATTTGCTCGCTATAATGATGTAAGAGGACAAGAAACTCAGCCCCAAGCTAGTAGTGGTTTAATGTCAGAAGGGCTGAATGAAGAAGGGGCACGCGCATTATTGCAATTAGCGCGGGCCATTGAGCGTTCTGAGAAATCTCGAGAAGCAACTGAATCTCAACTCGATAAGCTGAATATTCACCTAGGGCTACTATCAGAGCAAATAACTGATGATAAGAGAATAAGGGACCAGCTGATTTTGCTGAATAGCCGCCTTGAATCCCTCGGAAGCCAAATCATGAATGCATCAAGAGAGCAACAGGATGCGCTTGGAACCGATTTGCGCTCTCTTGCAACCTCCATAGACCGTCTAATTTCGAACAACATAAAAAGTGAGAAATAACATATGTCACTTTCTCGACTAGGTAATCGCGGTCGCCCAGGTGATTTTACATGGCCTGGATTTGTGGATGCGCTTGCCAGTTTACTGATGGTATTTGTATTTGTATTGATGGTCTTTGTGATTATTCAGGCTAATCTTTCTTTTCGCATCTCTGGACAGGATAGTCGAATAACCGCCCTTCAAAATGAATTGCTAGAACTTGGCTCGCTTCTCAATATGGAACGCGAAACAAATTTACAATTATCTTCTGAGCTATCAAATGCACAACTTAAAGTGACAAGCTTAGAGGGGGATAATGAACAATTATTATCTCAACTAGCATCCTTGCAGACAGAATTATCTGATAGGGAAGATGAAATCATCGCACAACAGGCAGATATTAGCGCCCTAAGCTCTCAAATATTTGAGCTGGAGGATAATCTTGAGAGTGCGCGTTCTCTTGCTGATGAGAGATCTGACGAGATTGAGGCGTTGATTCTCCGCCTAACAGCTAGTGCAGAAGCGTTTGCAGAGCAATCAGATGCATTTAATAATCAGGCAATCGAACTGCAACAGAGTATTACGCTTGCCAAGGATCGCGAAGAGCGTATCTCAATATTGGATTCAAAGATTGAAAATTTAAATGCTAAGAATACGCTTACGCAAGAAGAATTAAGCGAGAAGCAACGATTACTACTCATCGCAGAACAGGCATTGCTTAAAAAGGCTGAGGAATTGAAATCTGCCAATAATGCTAGTAATGAGGCCAAAGCAGAAATAGATAAATTATTGGCAAGCACAACTGCGCTCCGCCTTGAAATCCAGAAATTAAGTAATCTTCTAGCTGACAAAGAGCGGCAATCCATAAATGATAAGATTGCGATAGCCGATTTGGGTAAGAAATTAAATTCTGCCTTGGCAACGCGGGTTCAAGATTTACAAAAATTTAGGTCTGAATTTTTTGGCCAGCTTCGCGAAGTTTTAAAAAATAGATCAGAGGTACGCGTCGTTGGTGACCGATTTATATTTCAATCAGAAGTTCTATTTGCAACTGGACAGGCTAATATTAGCGATGCTGGAAAAGAGCAACTTGCTGAAATAGCTTCTGCATTACGTGAAATAGAAGAGGTGATACCAAAAGACATACCATGGGTGCTTCAAATTGAAGGACATACAGATAGCGATCCAATCGCTGATAATCCCTTTTTCAAGGATAACTGGAATTTATCAACCGAACGAGCGCTTTCTGTTGTGCGTTTTTTAAGGTCAGAAGGCATCCCTGCTAATCGACTTGCTGCGGCAGGTTATGGTGAATTTCAACCTATCGATACTCAGAATTCTGAAGCTGCAAAACAGCGCAATAGACGCATCGAGTTAAAACTGGATCAGAGAATTGCTCCAAATACTTAATGCCCCAATAGTTATGAAACATTTATTTGGATTGAGAATAATATGTGGTCAAAATGACGCAAAAAACAAATCTTTACTGGCTCATTTCAGCATGGCTATGAATATGCCCAATTCTGCGCGAGCTGTAATTATCGCTTTTTTTCTATGTATTTTGTATCCATCAAATCCATTACAAGCTGCTGAATTCCAGTGGCATAATCTAAAAAATTCGCTTATCCCAATCAGTGTTTTTAAATAGACAGATGATAGAGCGTTATATCAAGAATCAATAAGCTTGAGTAATCTTCTATCTAATAGCAAATTACAAAGCCAAAGATCTTTATTTGTCGCCACAGATCTTGTCAGCAATTTACAATCAGATACCAGCATTCAGGCAAATGATACAGATGATATAGTAACCGAAGATTTTAGCGCCCTGATTACTGGAAATAATATTTTGGCGCGTGTTATATCTGTCCAAGACCAAGCAAACTCAGAAATGAGAAATGGTGATACGATAAATAGTCAGAAATATTTTGTTTCTTCAGAGAGCCAAACCGAAATCGACCCCGAAACTGGCTATGCTCTTTCTGCACGAAGCCTTGAGCAAGAAGGGACAATATTCACATTTATCCAACGCCAAAATTATGTTGCATTCGACTATGTGGGTTCTCAGACAATGAGCTGGGATATAGACCTTAGTTTAGTGTGTAAATGTGGCTTCTTCACACTTCAACCCTTTGATGGAAGGGGAGCATTTGAATTTAATTTCAAAATTGGCACAGCAGATCTTACAGGCTCTTTCTCCAATGATGCGGATGTAACAGGTGGATTGACGATACAAACTACTTTCAAATCCCCTACTATTAATGCTGGATTACTAAGCGAGAGGGCACAGGCAACTATTGTAACAAACCAGTCTTCCAAACAAACCATTGATGGTACGTTAGATATGTTGGTTTCTGGACCATCTGCAAATAAATTACAGGCCAATTTATCGCAAGCACCAATAAGCTTAATGATTTCCTAGCAGTTCAATTAATTGGAAAATAGGATTTTATTCACCCATCTGATAATAGTTGATGCTTGGCTAATTGGTAATATAAGTCTGACTGAGCAAGCAAATATTCATGACTTCCTTCTGCAATAATCCCTCCCCTATCCATCACGAAAATGCGATCAGCATCTATAACCGTTGAAAGCCGGTGCGCAATCACAATGCTGGTTTTATCAAGGCACAGTTTGCGAATAGCTTTTTGAACAAGTGCTTCACTTTTGCTATCTAGGGCGCTTGTAGCCTCATCTAGCAACATTATTGACGGCTTACGCAATATTGAGCGAGCAATTGCAATTCGCTGTCTTTGTCCGCCTGAAAGACGCACGCCCTTCTCACCAACCATTGTATCATAGCCTTCAGGCAATTCACTTATGAATTGATGGGCTTCTGCTTGAATGGCTGCGTGTTGAATTTCTGCGAAATCAGCATTTGGACTCCCAAAAGAAATATTCTCCTTAATGGTTTGCGAGAATAAAGCAACATCTTGCGGCACGAGCCCAAGCTGGCTTCGAAGGGTATTATTTGTCATCTGGTTTATAGGGATATTTCCGATTCGAATCTGCCCTTTAAGGGGCATATAAAACCGTAGCAGAAGATGCAGAATTGTAGATTTTCCAGCCCCACTCGGGCCAACTAAAGCAACATGTTCTCCTGTCCTTATCGAAAAGTTTATATTTTCCAATACTGGCCAATCGGGCCGGGACTCATAATTAAAACTCACATTATCAAATATGATATCTGATGTAATATCCGATGTGATATCTGGGGAAGGCGTTGTAGAAGATTGCATTTCCTGTTTAGGTGGAACAAACTCTGGATCAATATTAAATATATCTGTTATTCGCTCTAGCGCGCCTAATGCACGTTGTATTTCGCCACCAAGTTCAGATAAGGCGCCAACAGATGCTGCAACTAGAAATGCGTAAAACACAAATGAAGTCAGCTCTCCTGCTGTTATTGCTCCTTGTTGTAAATCTTTCCCGCCAATCCACAACAAACATCCAATGCCTGCGATTACCAAGAAGATCACCAAACCACTTAATAAACCTCTTAACCTTGCTCTAGTCTTGGCAGCGAAAACAGCTTCATCTGTAAGATTCTTAAACTTACTTTCAATAAATAATTCTTGCGAAAACGCTTGAACAGAGCGAATTCCAGAGACTGATTCCTCTGCCAATACCGCTAAATCTGCAATTTTTTCCTGTGCTGTTTTTGATGCTTGTCGCAGATTGCGCGCCAGCAATACCAACGGAAATACTATCAAAGGCACGAGCACCGCTAAAACAAAGGACATTTTTGGGCTCGATATTATGACGAGAACAAGTCCGCCAACCAATAAGATTATATTTCGAACCGCCATAGACAAGCTAGAGCCAAGGACGGTCTGTATTATGGATGTATCTGTTGTAAGCCTGCTTAGAATATCACCTGGTCTGGCACTTTCGAACCAGTTGCTTGATAGGGATAAAATATGGCTAAATAAGGCTACTCTGATATCCCCTATTACGCGCTCTCCAAGCTGATTAATCAAACTAGCTCTAAAATAACTACCTATCGCTAAAACGATTGCTATTGCCAGAGTTACTATAATTGTTGTGCTTAAAAAAGCTGGATTATCCCCTGACAGCCCTTCATCCACTATAAATGCAAGACCTCTTCCAAGAGATAACATAGCAATAGATATCATTAGTAAGGCACAACAAGCAGCTGCTAGTTGCCATCTATATGGATAAATATACGGTTCTAATATTCTAAGAGCGGATAGCGGTTTGCGAGCTGATTTTTTGTTAATTTCTGTTTCTGAGGCGGGTTTTGTCATCTTTTATCCAAAGGAGGCTTGCATCCTAGCTTGAAGAGAGGTATTACACTTCGAGATTAAAAAAATTTTGCCGGCATGATTGCGCATCGCACTGTTTTTGGCAAGTGGAGCTGATAAATGAAGAAAGATATTCACCCAGACTATCATGAAATCAAGATAGTTATGACAGATGGAAGCGAGCGCAGCGTGCGCTCTACTTGGGGGAGCGAAGGCCAAGTAATGAAGCTTTCTGTGGACCCGCTGAACCATCCAGCATGGACAGGACAACAGCGCGTTCTTGGCAGTGAAGGACAGGTTGCACGCTTTAACAAACGTTTCTCTGGCTTGGGCGTTAAAAATTAAACATAGCTGAGACCCCTTCAGATATTTTATTGAAACCAGCATTTTCGTGCTGGTTTTTTTTGCGCCTTACCTCTTGAAATCAGAATTCATGCTTCTTAACTGCAATTCAGAAGGGAATGACATACTTGTATTTCCATCTACTAAACGGCTTGCCTTTTACGGGAGCCATCCATTTATCTTGCTATTTAATAGGAGAAAAAACATGACACGTATAGACTTAACCCCCTTTTATCGCAGTGCCATTGGCTTTGACCGCATGGCCAATCTTGTTGATAATCTATTCCATACTCCGGAGACAGGTAACACTAATTTTCCGCCTTATAATATTGAAAAAATCGGAGAAACGGATTACCGGATTACCATGGCCGTTGCTGGATTTGCTGAAGCAGATTTGGATGTTACCATCCATGAAGGCACTTTGATTGTCACCGGACACGCAAATCAAGAAACACTTGATGAAGACAAGACATTCTTATATCGAGGAATCGCAGGAAGACAATTTGAGCGTCGTTTTCAGCTTGCTGATTTTATCGAAATTAAAAGCGCAAGCTTAAAGAACGGTTTGCTTCACATTGATTTAAAGCGCGAAGTTCCAGAAAAACTGAAACCACGCAAAATCAATATTGGTAATCATCAAACGCTTGAAGAAAACATTCACTAAAACGCCGCTAGAAAAAATAGCTTAAGGACGGTTATTTATACCGTCCTTAAGAAACTTGCTAGCCCTTTCCCGAATTTTTACTAATTAGGTCTTTGATTTTATGGTGGCTTGTGCTGCCGCTAGTCTAGCGATAGGAACCCTAAATGGCGAGCATGAGACGTAATCCAGTCCTATAGTCTCGCAGAAGGTAATTGAATTGGGATCGCCGCCATGCTCGCCACATATGCCGAGTTTTATGCCTTCGCGAACACTTCTTCCCTTTTGCGCTGCCATTTCAACGAGTATGCCAACACCATCAACATCAATCGATACAAACGGATCCACAGGGTATATATCTGCCTCTGAATAATCACCTAGAAAACTGCCCGCATCATCTCTGCTGATACCCAAAGTCGTTTGCGTTAAATCGTTAGTTCCAAAACTGAAAAATTCTGCTGGGCCTGCCAGTTCGTCTGCTTTAAGAGCAGCACGCGGTAATTCAATCATAGTGCCAACCAAATAGTCAATTTTCTGACCACTATCTTGCATGACTTGTTGTGCGACGCGGTCAATAATTTCTTTACAGATTTCAATTTCCTTTGCTGTTGCAGCAAGAGGAATCATAATCTCTGGAATCGGAGGTGCAGAATTTCTAGAAACCTCTATAGCGGCTTCAATAATAGCCCTTGCCTGCATCTCACATATTTCTGGATAGGTAATAGCAAGACGACAGCCACGATGCCCTAACATTGGATTTGATTCAGAAAGGCGCAATGCACGCGCTCTTGCGATGTCAATATCAACACCAGCCGCACTTGCTACATCTGCTAATTCTGCATCCGTATGAGGCAAAAATTCGTGCAATGGGGGATCAAGAAGGCGGATGGTTACTGGCAATCCAGACATAATCTCAAACAAAGCTACAAAATCGCTTCTTTGCATTGGCAATAGCTTTGACAATGCAGCTGACCTTCCTTCTTTACTATCCGCTATAATCATTTCTCGCATCGAGACAATACGGTCGGCATCGAAAAACATATGTTCTGTGCGACATAAACCAATCCCTTCTGCGCCAAATTCCCGTGCAACACGGGAATCCTCAATGGTCTCCGCATTTGTTCGCACAATCATTCTGCGTTCAGCATCTGCCCATTCCATTAACGTTGCAAAGGCATCTGATAATTGTGGTTTTATGGTCGCAACCTGCCCTTTATAGACCTGTCCAGTAATCCCATCAATGGTTATAATATCCCCTTTTGCAAGCTCTTCCCCGCCCATAAATACACGGCCAGCCTCTGTATCAATGCGTAACTCGCCAGCACCGGAAACACATGGTCTGCCCATTCCGCGTGCGACAACGGCTGCATGACTTGTCATCCCGCCTCTTGCGGTAAGGATCCCCGCTGCTGCATGCATGCCATGAATGTCTTCTGGGCTTGTTTCAACTCGTAATAAAATCACTCTGCGGCCTTGATTTGCGATTGCCTCTGCAGAATCCGCATCAAGGACAATTTCGCCTGATGCAGCCCCTGGGCTTGCTGGCAACCCCCTTAGCAATAGCTGCTTTGGTGCGTCTGGGTCTAAGGTGGGGTGAAGCAGTTGGTCTAACGTTTCAGGCTCTATTCGGCACACCGCCTCCTGTTTGGTGATAAGGCCTTCATTTGCCAAATCAACCGCGATACTAACGGCAGCCTCTGCTGTGCGTTTACCAGACCTTGTTTGCAGCATATAAAGCGTGTTTTGCTGTACCGTGAATTCAAGGTCTTGCATGTCCTTATAATGTTTTTCGAGCCTCTGGCGAACTTCATTTAGCTGCCCGTAAACATCTGGCATCTTCTCTTCCATCGACAGGCCACTTCCGCCGCTTGATTCTTTCGTAAGCGGGAACGGTGTTCTAATACCAGCAACCACGTCCTCGCCTTGGGCGTTTATCAGGTATTCCCCATAAAATTCTTTCGCTCCATTAGAGGGATTGCGCGTAAAGGCAACACCAGTTGCACAATCATCACCAAGATTTCCAAACACCATAGCTTGCACATTTACAGCTGTTCCCCAACCAACTGGAATTTGATTCAAACGGCGATAGGTGATAGCGCGCTGGTTCATCCAACTTTTAAAGACAGCCCCAATAGCACCCCATATCTGCTCATAGGGATCTTGCGGAAAAGAGGTGCCTGTATTGTCCTCAACCAATTTTTTATAATCAACAACAAGCTGTTTTAAATCATCTTCTGAAAGCTCGGTATCTTCATCAACATCTGCTTTATATTTTGCATCTTCCAGGATATCTTCAAATAAATCGTGATCTACTTCAAGAACGACGTCACTAAACATCTGTATAAACCGGCGATAGCTGTCATATGCAAATCGTGGGTCGCCGCTTGAATGCGCAAGACCCTCAACCACCTCATCATTAAGTCCAAGGTTTAAAACCGTATCCATCATACCTGGCATTGATGCCCGAGCACCAGAACGGATAGATAGAAGCAAGGGTTTTGATGCATCCGCAAAATCAAGCTTTGTTTGTAATTCAACTTGTTTTAACGCGGATAATACTTGGTTCCTTAGCTCATCTGGGTAGGTCTCCTCATTATCATAATAATAGGTACAAACCTCTGTTGTAATGGTAAAGCCAGGAGGCACGGGAAGACCGATAGATGCCATTTCAGCTAGGTTAGCGCCCTTGCCACCAAGAAGATTGCGCATGCTTGCATCCCCGTCACAGCCGTTCGCACCAAATGCATAAACCCATTTATTTTCTGACATTCTTAACTCCTATATTCCTATTGCCATCGTAACTTGTCCAAAAATATAGACAGACTATTTTTCGATTTTTCCTAAATCAGCGATAGTGTGGATTTTCTTACAGACAAGCGATAATAAATTTAATCTATTTTTGCGTATATCTGGATTATCGTCATTTACAATAACTGTTTCAAAAAATTTTGTGATAGGCTCAAATAGTGCACTAAAGCTGTGGATGGTTCCATAAATTTCATTCTCTCCAACATTATCTGGTAGCAAAAAAGCGGCTTCATATAATTGTGTTTCAGCTGGGAGTTGGAATAAAGAGACATCAGGTAAGGCAGTATCTATCACCTCTATCGAGGTTTGGGTTAAATCTGCGTTATTATTACCCTTTTTTGCCTCTGCCGCTAGGATGTTGGACGCTCTTCTCCATCCCTCTAATAGCTTTATGCCAGCAGGCGTATCCAGCATCTGGTCAATTGCTTTTACTTTTTCAATTTGGATTTGAAGATTATTAATATCGGCATCAATAATTGCAGCAGATACAACATCATGAGAGATACCTTGATCTCTTAATCTGACTTTTAATCTTTCTGTTATAAATAAGGCAAGATCATCCTCAAATGAATCAAAACCATATAAATGAGCAGCCTTACTTAAAACCTCATCTAATGGCAGGGAAATCGAACGCTCATCTATCATTCTTAAAATACCAAGAGCTGCTCTGCGAAGCGCAAACGGATCCTTAGATCCGGTTGGTTTAACATTTATCCCAAAAAAGCCAACAAGTGTATCAATTTTATCAGCCATCGACACTGCAATTCCTTCTGCAGTTTCTGGCAGTTTATCATCGGCACCTTGAGGACAATAATGGTCACGTATCGCAACCACTTGCGGTGTTGCCACATCATATGCAGATGCATAATAGCTACCCATTACCCCTTGTAATTCTGGGAATTCGCCAACCATACCAGTAACCAAATCAGATTTAGATAAGCCTGCTGCCTGAAATGCATCAGCCTCGCTACATTCTGGAATATAGCGGGCTATTAAGGCTGCCAGCGCTTCCATTCGATCAACTTTTTGGCTTACTTGGCCAAGGCCTTTATAAAAGGTGATATCTCCAAGCTTTTTACGATATTCTCTTAAATGTGTTGCTTTATCTGCTTTCCAGAAAAACAACGCATCAGATAGACGTGCGCGTAAAACACGCTCATTTCCTTTGAGTATCAGCGCATCATTTTGCGTATCTGGCTTGCGATCAGCAACAAGCAGGAAATAAGGTGCAATTTTGCCATTTTCATCTTCTAGCGCGAAATATTTTTGGTGCACTCTCATTGACGTAACAAGCACCTCGTCTGGCAAAATCATAAATGTATCGTCAATTCTACCGCATAACACATTCGGGGATTCAACCAGCCCGCAGACCTCTGCCAAAAGAGTATCGTCTTGGCGCAACTGCAGGCCTTTTTGCTCTGCTATCTTCAATGCATTTTTAAGAATAAAATTTTGGCGCTCTTGTAAATCAACCAGAACGTCCAATTCGCGCATTTTATTCACATACTGTTCAAATCCTGTAATTTCAAACGGCGTGTTGTGATAAGCAGAATGACCATAACCAGCATTAGTGAATTCAATGCTCATACCCCCACCTAAATCCAAACTGCCTGGCAACAACGCGCCATCAAGAACAACATTAATATAATGTAACGGGCGAACCCAGCTTAATCTAGACGTGCCCCAGCGCTGACTTTTAGGCCATGGAAATTCTGCTACTAAATCATATACAAGCTCTGGAATAAGCGTTTCACTGTGTCTTCCTTTTTCCAGAATCTCTGCAAAATAAAACGCGCCCTTATTGGTTTGTCTTGTTACAAGCTGTGATTCTAAAATACCTGCTGATTTGCAAAATCCATCTATTGCCTGCTGAGGAGCGCCTACCTTAGGTCCTCGTTTTTCAACCACCCTGTCATCTTGTTGCTTTATGACACCTGATACGCTAACGGTCATATGCTTTGGCCCAATGGCCGATTTTATTTCAGCAGCTGAGCTTTTATCTAGCAATCCCTGTTCCGATAATCTAGAGGTCAGAAATTCAGCCATATGGCATATTGCATTTTTTTGCATTCGTGCTGGAATTTCTTCACAGATCACTTCAATGAATAACTCACTCATGATGAATTGCTTTCAGTTGTTTTGGCAACCCAAGACTCGCAGCAGCCTTTTGCAAGCTGTCTTACTCTGCCAATATAACTCTGACGCTCCGTAACAGAAATAACACCTCGCGCATCCAGCAGGTTAAACAGATGGCTTGCTTTCATGCATTGATCATATGCAGGCAAAGGCAATGCTGGTTCTGCTGAAAGTAAGTGTGTACATTCTGCCTCTGCATCATTAAAGTGAGATAGCAGAATGGCTGTATCTGCTAATTCGAAATTCCACTTTGAGAATTCTTTCTCAGCACGATTAAAAATATCACCATATAGTTTGCCGCCCTCAGAGGCAGGCACGCCGTCCCAATCCAACTCATACACATTCTCAATTCCTTGTATAAACATGGCTAGTCGCTCTAACCCGTAGGTTAATTCAAGAGGCACTGGATCACATTCAATTCCGCCAACTTGCTGGAAGTAGGTAAATTGCGATACTTCCATCCCATCGCACCATACCTCCCAGCCAAGACCCCATGCACCAAGAGTGGGCGATTCCCAGTCATCTTCAACAAATCGAATATCATGTTTATGAATGTCTAAGCCAATTGCTTGCAATGAGCCTAGATATAATTCTTGCGAATTGGCAGGAGATGGTTTGATGATAGTCTGAAATTGATAATAATGTTGAAGCCTGTTTGGGTTTTCACCATAACGCCCATCTGTTGGGCGCCGTGAAGGCTGCACATATGCTGCCTTCCAATGGAAATCAGGGCCAAGAGAACGCAAGGTGGTTGCTGGATGAAACGTGCCAGCGCCTACCTCCATATCATAGGGCTGGAGAATGACACATCCCTGTTTTGCCCAATATGTTTGCAGATTTAAAAAAATGGATTGGAAATCTATTTGCATCTACCAGTAGCATCTTTATAAGTGTGTCGCAAAGCTACATCAAATCACATAGCTAAATCAACCATTTGATTAATCAGTAATACCACAATCAGCACGACCACACCCAGCGCCAGCGGTGAAGGTTGCACAAGTAGAGCAATAAACAGCTGCAATAGGTTCAGAATCTCTGTCAGCTTTTTTGTCTGCAGTATCAGAATTACTGTCATTTCTGTCTTTTAGCGCTTGTCTTTTCTCTATAATGCGAAAAAGATTCCAAACAGCTATAAGAATTATACCTAGCCAAATTAATTTTGAAACTGTGAACATTACTCGTAATCTATCCTAAAAAAATACACTAAATTCGCAGATGATTTAAAGAACATCTTGTGCAAGCTATAATCCGAAACGTGCCCAATGATGCCTTTGATCTATTTCACCCACAAGCTCTTGCGAAATAGCAGCACCCATACTGGCAGAACTGCCTGCTAGTGAAAATAATCCTTTTTTTGCGGTTATGTGCTTCAGCTTTACATTCTCACCAAATCTCTGTGCTAATACAGAATGCATTGCACCAATTTCGTCAATAAGGCCTAGCTGCTTAGCTCTAGCGCCTGTCCAAAAACTGCCTGTGAATAGCGGTTCCTCCTCGTTTAATCGCTCGCCTCTTCTTGATTTAACATGGGCAATAAAATGTTCATGAATTTCAGTCTGAAGCGCTTTTAGACGTTTTACGTCTTTTGGATTTTCATTCTTAAACGGATCTAACATGCTTTTGGATTCGCCGCTCGTATAAACACGTCTCTCCACGCCAAGCTTTGCAATAGCCTGCGTAAAGCCAAATCCTGCAGATATAACCCCAATTGAGCCAATTATCGAGGCTTCATCAGCATATATTTCATCTGCACAAGAGGCGAGCCAATAGCCCCCTGAAGCGGCAACATCCTCACAAAAAGCAATCACTGGCGTATTATTTTTATCTGCTAACTGGCGTATCCGCTTGCCGATAAGAGCTGATTGTACAGGAGAGCCCCCTGGAGAGTTTATACATAAAATCACAGCATCCTGCTTTTGGTCAGCAAACGCTTTTTTAATAACAGGCTCCAAGGTTTCATAATTTAGGTTCTTGCGCAGTGCCCCTCCTCCAGATGCAATAACGCCTGAAAGCCTTAATACGCTAACCTTTGGGTGATCTGATTTCCAAAACATCAGTTTTGATAGAAAAGACATTTAAACTCCGTTGTTTTGTAGCCTGTTTTTATGATTGATAACAGATGTTAGATAAGAGCAAATTACCGCTCAATACCAAGACCTTTCATAGCAAGAGAAGCATTTGAAGTCAAAGAGCCATCTGTGTTATGCAGTGTAATTCCAGGCAAAAGAATAGAGCCTGTTTTGCTGTTCTTGCGCGCGGAAATAATAATGCGATTTGCTGGGTTTCCGTGGACTGGCCAGATGGGATAAAAGGTTACCTCTCCCATCTTGTGAGCATTCAAGAGCGAGATGACCTCATCTGTTCTATCTGCGCGTATCATAAAGCTTACATATCCTTTTGACTTGCATGCCCATACTGCTTTTTTGAGCCAATCTGTTAAGGATAACCCATCGCCTATATGTGCGAGGTTTCGATGTCTGTTTGTTGAACGTGTCCCTGTGTTCTTATGAAAGGGTGGGTTGGCTATGACATAGTCGAAACGAGATTCAAAATCCGCAGGTAAATGTTCAATTGAAATATGTTCTGTAGTTACCTGCTTTGACATCTGATTTGCGGCAATATTTTCTGATAATAGAGCCCCTATTTCAGGGTCTTTTTCTACTGCTACAATCTGGCATTCCGGATTTCTCCAAGCAATTCCAAGTGATACTGCACCAACGCCAGCGCCAAGATCCAATAAAAGACAATTATTGGCGGTGATATAGGATGCAAGCAAAACAGCATCACTGCCAAAACGATAACCTTTTTTGAGTTGTTTTAATCGCAACTGTTTGCCAAATATAAAATCTTCAGTATAGAGTTCCTGATTATCATTTGAACTACTAACACTCATATTCTGACATTTCCTTGCGTATTTTTTATTGTGTTCTTTTTATTACATTTTTTTAAGCGTTTTTATCAGCGGATTGCATAAAACTCTAATCATTGTAATACTCATGGGCTTCACTCAGAATAGTTTTGGCCGCCAAAAAATAAGCTTCCTCAACCATAACCCGCCTTGGAAACGCGCCTATTCCAGCTTCCAGCATAGAGATATGCTGGTCGAAAACAAAAAATGGAATATCTGCATCATCTAGCAATGCTTGCAGATAGGTCAGCCTAATTGCGTTTGTCGTTTTAACCAATTCTACCATTTTTATAGTTTAACGAAGATACTGAAAGGGTAAACAGCTATTTCGCTTTTAAATAATCCAAACTATTCGCT
>Ga0255765_1001144_pt1 | contig 33540 bp, 30 predicted proteins | sample 041ome_8_FD_179965 | JGI IMG/M metagenome (GOLD analysis project Ga0255765, IMG submission 179965) | Coastal salt marsh microbial communities from the Groves Creek Marsh, Skidaway Island, Georgia - 041407BS metaG (version 2) | ecosystem: Environmental > Aquatic > Marine > Intertidal zone > Salt...
TAATTTAATCGACTGCCAGACGAGTCGTATATAATTGTTTCTACCATGGTATTCCAATTAGTATTATCTATTCCAATCAATTTTATCGTGCTTCCAGGAGAAATAAGAATAGAAGCATTTGCTGCACCACTATTTATTGTTCCTGAAGTGTTAGGATATATTTTTACGTTTGCAGAAGTTCCATTAATAATAGTATACAACACTCCAGCACTTGCAGTAGGAAGTTTCACCCCCTGATTTTCAGTTGCAGTAGAAACGAGATTAAAAGTCTTAGACAAAGCAGTTGCTCCTGTCTGATCTGTTCCTGCTGCTGAGACTGCTGCTGATATAGATGCAGTGTGGTCACCACTAGAAGTTATATCAGCGACTACAACAGAATCGCCTGACTCATACTTATCATTATTCAGGTTAGTAAAGTTTCCGTCAACTTCGATATTGGTCAACGGACTACCTTTAGTAGACCTTAAAGTTATTGTTGCCACTTAGTTGTCCTTTGCAGTGAGTCTGTCAAGAATCACTTTCAGCGAATCTTTTATTTCAGATACTTCATTCTTTAATGTATTTATATCATTTTCATATTGAAGAATCGTATGCTTGCTACTTTGTCTCTTTTTACGAGCAGCTTTATATTCTTCTAATGCTCTATTATCAGTATTCACCAACCCCTTCGAGTGAATATCTCGATAGAAGGTTGGTGATTCTTTTATCTGAACAAACTTATTTATACTCATTTTTACACCTGCAATGCATATGCCCTTAGTCCAGCAGACTTAGGAATTTTTGCAGTGTTACTTGATAGATGAACTATCTTAATAGCAAAGTCTTTGAACGTAGTAAAAGTGACCGTTTGTACAGTTGCCGCTCCTGCTATTGCTCCCGCTCCGCTACCGCCGACAAAATCTACAGTCACAGTTCCACCCTCGTATCCTCTACCAGGATTAATTATCCTAATACCAGTTACAACTCCGCCTGCTACAATTGCTTCCGCTGCTGCTCCATATCCATTCCCAGAATGTACTATTCTGACAGAAGGAGGAGCATCTTCGTAACCAGATCCGCCTGAAGTAACTGCAATGCTTTCTATTCTAGTGACATCATATTCGAGAACACCGTCAACATTAGTTCCGATAGAAGTAGAACCTTTCTCAGGAATTTTATAAACGTATTGGCCAAACTTTTCAGAGGCTATTGCAGGTGAAGTTTCTACTTCTAGTTTCTTCCAGAAAATATCATTTGAGAATTCTCCGTCATCTTCACTGCTTCTAAACTTTCCATAAACTTCAACACTAGCTCCTGCAGGAATAGCATTATCTAAGAATACTCTCATATCTTCAGCGTCTTGTTTATCAGCAAGAACTACTTGTCTTGAGATATACTTTGCTAATGCGTCTCCACCAAATCTAACTTCTTCATTTGATGTATTGTTTATTTTATTCTTATATATTCCCATATCAACACTTGCAATATCTATGATAGGAGACAAATTGTTGTAAGGAGTGCTTATAGTAAACTTAATTTTAGCAGTTTTTGCTGAAGAGAAATTTGCAACTTCGTTAGAGTAACTGTAAATTGTTTTTTCTTCTTTAAGCTCAACTGTCGAATTTGTATCAACATTACTATAAGTAGTGTTAGCAGATGCCGCTCCTGTATTAGTTAGAGCAATTTCTTTTTTGATAGTACCAAATTCTCCTGCATTTGCATAAGAGCATTTTAATACATGGGCATCTACTACTCTATTGCTAATAGAACCAATACTAACAAAAGTAGTACCATCGCCAACTCTATCTCCTTGAGCAAATGAGCCTTTTAAAACATCTAATTCATATGTTCTATAAGGATAGTCAAAATATTTTACTTTTGCACGATTGAGTGTGAGTGAAATAGAACCTTGCGCACCGACGCCGCCAGGTGGAAGAGCAACTGTAACTGTAGGATCTGAAGTATATCCAGATCCAGGATTCACTACAGTGACCGATGTAATAGCTCCGCCTGTAATTTGGCAAGTGAGTTGAGCACCACTGCCGCCCCCGCCGCTTACTGTTAGTGTAGGAGGCGACAATATATTATAGCCAGATCCTGGAATGGATATATTAGGCGTAAATCCGTGTACATATGTCTCTTTGTCAAATTTAGGAGCAGCTATTACTGGTTGTAGTCCTTCAGGATCAATATCAGTATCATCCCAAGTAGTGTCGTCAAAAACAATCCAATCTGTGTTTTTGTTTGTCATGTTTAAAACGTAGTCAGTATTTGTTGTAAACTTACATCTGTTTACAATAAACATCAAATCTTCTGACTGTCTTTCTGTCCATGTTCTATTATTAGCAGAAGTAAACAAAACACCACCATGAGCTTGCTTTGTGATTCTATTTGTAGTATTCTTTTGAATTTCTCCTAGTTCAGCTACCCAAACTTCATAACCAGGATCGTTTGCTTCTGGTCTAAGAACAACACAATATTCTGTATCATTTTGCAAGTGTACAAGATTTTGGAATCTGAATTTTGTAGAATTGAACTTAACAGAACCGTCTGCTTCTTTACCAGAGGCAAAAACATCGCTTCTTCTGAGATGAACTACTCCGTTAGGAACAACAGTAGTGCTAGGATAACCATTCACCACTTCTCTAATTTCTAGTGTGATTCCATTATTATTTGATTCTGATGATATAGTTTTAAAGAATATATCAACAGAAGGTATGAACATACCTCCTGGCATGCCAGTTACATAGAAAGTTTGTGCTAATGGGTCGTCAAACAAACAAATATTGTTAAGTTGCTCCATTGTACCTATTTTATAACTAGGTAACTTATCAAAGGCAGTTGCAGCTACTATTTTAGCTGCAAGATTAGTGTCAGTTGTAACATCATTTACTTCTACTGAATATGGTCCTGCTACTTGAATACCAGCATTCTCATACGCCATCGCATAACGGCCTTCAGTTGTTGTGACTCCTGGTACAAAATCTCCTTCATCCAATCCATCAGCAACTAAATTTGCACCATTAGAAAGAGTGATGGTAACAACATTGTCTCCGCCGTTAGAGTTAGTATTGGTAGCAGTATCAAACAATGTAACTTCAGTGACTATAACGTCATCGTCTACAATCGTTTTTGTGCTAGTGTCAAGTGTTTTACCAGCCGGAACTAAATTTATGATTTCAGTATCTGTTTCGTCATCTCCAGTATCTGTACAGTCAGATGATGGAACATATTCAGTATAAGTAGTCCCATCGTATCTCTGGTAATTAAAAAACTTCTGTCCCGGATAGAGAAGCGCACAACCAGAAGAAGTTAGAATATCCTCTACAGGAACCCATTCTGGAGTACCAGTCTCTCGGTGTGTATCAATAATTAGATCACCTTTTTTAGTCATAGTTCTACCGTCTTCACCTACAGGTAGAATTACTTCTTTTGTTTCTTGTAGCGGTACTGCTCCAACTGGAGGCTGAGACCACTTTGTCGTTACGTAAGTAGTTTGTAGTTTTCTCTTAGTTCCATTAGCACTAAAGATAGCAGATGCATACGATTCAACATCATCTGCTTTATTGGAGTCTGCTATTTCTACTAATATATTTCCGCAACGGAACTCACCTTTATTAACACTGATGCTAAAGGTAGCTCGACCAGCAGAGTTAGTTACTAGAGATCCTTTGTTTATGCCTCCCATAACAATGCTATGCTCGGCATCAGGCATAAGAGCTTGTACTTGGCCGCTGATAGTTATAGGTCTAACAAACGCTGCAACTTCAGAATTTATTACAGAATCGCCAACATTTTCCGTAATTTCATCTGGAATTCTTCCATAAAAAATTCGTGATCCAGTTCTTTCCCATGTCTGAGTATTTTTACCAGCTATTGTAGTAGTTATATCATACTTCTGCCGGCGACCTGTCCATGTCTTTATTTCAGTTTCCCAGTAACCACTGCCTTCAGCTTTAGTTTCATAGTCAATAGAATTCGGTTCAAAAGTCCCACTGAAGCCTTTAGGAGGAATTCCTATTTCACCTTCAGTGTTTTCAGTAGTGGCTTCTATTACATCTTCAGACACAAGCTCCCAAGAACCCCAAGTCTCTTTCCAGTCGCCTTGAATTTCTAAATTGTCCCATGAACCTTCTTTATTTTGATAAGCGGGTTCAGCATATGAATCGTCAAACCACGAGTCTTCACTAGGAACAAGATTCAATACGCCGCCATAAGGACCCAATACTGGAGGTGGAGGCGGAGGTGGTGTTGAATTAGTATCTAAAATTGTGACAGTAGTAGAAATAACAGACTCGTTAACCGTTAAGTCGGCGCCGCCAGCTGTTTTCAAAGTAAGAGTAATATTTTCATCTTCAGTTACTACATCATTTCCTACAGTAATTGTCACTGAAGAATCGCCCGAAGAATCTAACGTAAAGTTTCCTGATAATGAACTTAGTCCTAATTCTGCTGCTGTTAAGGTGGTTGTAGTTATTTCGTATGCTACTGTTTTTCCGTTTGGTTCTTCTAAGTTTCTAACTTCAAGAGAAATAGTAGAAGAAAGACCTTCGCCTACACTAGATTGAGAACGCAACAAACGGTAGTCAATCTCTGTTGGTCTTACTGGTTTAGGAGGAATAACAGGGGGAAGGTCGCAACCGGGAGGACACACTATATCAGGAATAACAGGTTCTGCTGGTTCGTCTGGTGTTACAGGATTTGTTGCTGCTGGATCTGCATACAATAATTCAGTAACAACATTTCTAGACTTACTAGCTTGTAGTTGTTTTGTGTAAACTGCTTCTACATATGGAATATGGAAAATATCACCAGATTGACCAGCAGTAGTGCCAGTAGCAATAGGTTTAAACGCAACAATACTAGAGTCGAAACTTGCTCTTAACTGCTGTTTCTTTAAATCTAGTGAGCATTTATTATCATCATGTCCTACTGCCATAACACCATAAGTGTTAAATGCATCTATCATCAATCCATTTTTAAATCTATCTATGCCATCAGTGTCTAATATTTGTACTGACTTAGATTCTTTCTCTAACAAACTTAAAGAAGTATAATATTCTAGATTAGAAATTCTTTCTTCCAATCCTCCAATATCTTTCATCGTATATCTTTTAGTTCTTACTTGTTCTAGATATACTTTTAAATCTGATCTCTTGTAGTAGTTTGCAGCTTTAGGAGACAAGCTAGGATAAGGAGGTATAATTCCTTTTGCAATTGTAAGAGAATTAGCAGGAGCCTCTGGGAACTTAGGAAAATTAGCTTCAGTCGATTTGAGTACTCTGAATTCACCATCAGAAGTTATAATAACTTTAAAGGCTTGCGCTAGATAATATTCCAGTGAAGTAGTAAACGTAGATGTAGGAACCGGATTAGTTAAACCGCCTTCACTCGCATTTTCGCCAGGTCTGTATATTACTTCTTCAATAGATGGATTTTCGGTTGCTGCTGACAACAAAGACGCAGTGGCTGCTGTGTTTATTGCGTATGGTCTGAAATCTATACAGTTTCTCAAGTCAAGAACATTACCTGATCTTGGAGAATACATAGGAATTTCTTGTAGTCCTAAGCTAGAAGGATATGAATCAATACATGCAAATCTTGGTCCTACATTGTCTGCACTTGTTAAGAAATCCATAGTTACTTTTATATATCTATATGTAGATAAATCAACTGTACTATTAGATTTTTGCTTTATTCTAGCTAAGCCGTAATAATTATCTTTTTGTCCATTATCGACAATAAAATCATCAGTAACATTAATAGCATTTAATGTATATCCAGAATCATCCGATGCAGTTATAGATTTTATTTTTAAAAGATCAGTTACACCCAAAGAGTACCAACCGCTAGTAGCGTTAGTATTAGCAACAGCATCAATTTTAACTAGTTTATCTTCTTGTAAAGTCTTTGAAATAGGAGAAAATGCACCACTAGAATACTGCAAATTCACATACACTCTAACCGCTGCCGCTGCTGATGGTGTTGATCCAAACGCAATAGACATTTCAGTTTCAGAAGTTTGTGTTACTGTTATATTGGCAGCAGTAAGATCAATATATTCTCCGGCTGTATATGTTTTTGCTCCTACAGTGAAGTCTTCAACTGCTAACATCTGCATGTTGTTCGTTAAAAGAGATCCTTGTACTGTGCCGTTGCCGAAAATAAAAGTTTGTTGTGATGAATCTGACGAGATAGAAACCACACCAGTTGAACCATTAATGTTCGTATCAAATTCGTCAATATACTGAAAAGTGAAATCATAAATGCCACCAGTAGCAGCTTTTAATGTTTTCATACTAGGATAAGGAAGTTCCCATACTAGTCTATTATAATTTCCCTCTTGGATTACTGCTTTAGAAGATGCATTCAAAACAGTATTTGCTAAACCATTAGTGAGAGCATTTTCGTATACTATTCCCTGTACACTGTCAAATGAACCAGAAGACATTTTAATGTCGTACAAATATAATTTATATTGTGCTGCTGCGCTGCCAGCAGTGCCAGAAGACAATGTGAAAAATCTTGCTTTTGCCGTTCCTATTTTAGAACCTTGAGCACTAGTGGCTGAATATTGGCCGCCGCTGACTGCGTTTTGAGGAGTATCATAAAGATCAAGAGTACCTCCTCCGTCAACGTCCCACACGCCACATACATCGTCTACAACCACGTAGTTGCCATATGTTGTTGATTGAGTTACAGCATTTTCGGTGATTGTAGATGTAGGCTTATCAACTACAATTGGCCACTCTTTATTTTTTTGTTCTACTAAATAACCACCAACATTTGCAGATCCAGGTGTAACTGCAAATATAAACTTGGCTGCATCTCCGCCTTGTGCAGAATTATAAAAACCGCCATTATTGCCATCATTTAGATGTTCGTATATGACTGTTTGTAGACCAGATATAGTATAATTTCCGTTTGCAGCAAATGCAGTTTTCGCAATAGCATCGCCTACACCAGCCAAAGGATTTGTTTTAATTTTGCTTCTTACAATACTACCGTTTCGCCAAGTAGCGTATTGATAAAAATTTTCTGGTACTACTGATTGTACTTGACCGTTTACTTTAGTTGCATAATCATATGAACGAAGAGAGGCCGTTAATTTTAATCTATCTGCTCCTGGAGCGTTGTAGTTATAAGATCCTCTAGCAGGATCAAGTAATGTCTCATCTTCTGTAGATTGAACAACACTTTCAGTAACATAAAATCCTATGTTTTTGTCAGCGTTTATAATAAATGGATCGACATACGTTGCTAAATTCTCAGTTCGAATGAAAGTTCCTCTAGCATATATGATACCTGGAGACAACTCTATCTTTGCAGCAGACCCTTCATATCTTTCTTTTGAACCAGGAGAAGCGTCTCCTGAATCAAAAATGACAAAAGTTTTACCATTTATGTCAGGGTTAGGGTCTGTAGAAGTGACAGTGAGCGTTTCATCCATCGCAAAAACTTTAGTTTTTGTTCCTGCTCTGCCAGTATAGTTTATGTAAAGAGTTTTAGTATTAGGAGAGTCTCCAGGATTAGTAGTTCCTTTTCGAACGTCAATAATCTGGGCTGTAAGTCCTGTAGTAGAACCAGTTATAGTTGTACCAATAAACTGTGAAAGCGAATCGTTGTCAATAGCATTGCCTAAGGTATCTTCGTCCGTAATCTTAACATACCTAAGAGAATAATATCTCTCTTCGCAGCCACTAATAATTGCCCCGTCTTTTAAAGTAAAACTACCTAATTGTCCAAGCTGATCTGCCAGAACAGTTTGAAGCTGGGTCAGTTCTCTTGCTTGAACGGCAACGCCAGGCTTAAACAAAATTCTATTATAGTTTTTTGTGCTATCAAAATCGTCATAATATGGACCTGAACTTAAATTTAGAGACATTACTTTTTCCTAAAAATTTACCAATGCTTTTATTGTTTCAACCTGATCTATTGATCTGCTAATAGCTGGTCTGTTTTCTACATAAACAACCTCACCGGTTGAGGTGTTTATCTCTGGATTAACAACACTATTTATACTAAGATCAAGTAATCCTTTTGTAGTATTGTTTAATCTTAGCGAGCCCGAGTATTCGATTATAGGAATTATAGGCTGTAAATGAATATTAAAAGTATCTTCATTATCTACTTGATTTTTTTGTACTACGATGAATTCGCCGCCAGTGTTAGTTGTTATTAAATCATCTGCGTCATATTTTGATGCTTCAGAAGAAGACACATTTATGACAAAACACGCAGTAGCGGTTGAATTAATCCAAGTGGCTGTCTTATCATAATTTGTAATATTTTTTATCAATCCTACTTGTCTAAAATCATTATCTAAAAATAAATCTGAATTTGAGTTTTCAGACAAAGAAACAGTCAAACCTATAGTTGTACTATATAACTCATTTATAGGATGACTACCATGTCCATCAATAGGAGATAAAATTATTCTAGCATCTGATGTAACATTGGCTCCTGAAGCATCTGTGATAGATACCGACGCTTTAGTGTAACCAGATCCCTTTGCATCTATATTAACTGTAGTCACAGCGCCGTTAACTACAGTAGCAGTTGCAACTGCCCCTGTTCCATCACCTGTAATAGTTACCACGACATCTTCGGCTCTATACTCAGCACCGCCATCTAGAATTTCAATTCTATCAACAGAACCAGAAATAGCCCCTTCTTCTACTGCTTTCTGTAAAGCAGGAAGATCATCAGAATCTCCTAGTAATACAGTAGCCTCAGCGCCAGTGCCTCCGTTTCCACCAGTAAAGGTAATATTTGCAAACGAATAACCTGAGCCTGGCTCATCAACAACAATATCAGTAACAACTCCACCTTCTACAATTGCAGTGGCACTTGCGTTTATTCCGTCACCATTAATTACTACTGTTGGTATAGAGGTGTATCCGCTGCCTCCGTTCGTAACTAATATATCATCAAGTTCGCCGTTTACATCATGCTGAGGATTTCCTGTTAATTTTCTAACAGGAATATGTTCTGCATCTAAAAATTTAGTCTCATCCGAAGAAGAGACTTGAAACATAAACTTCCAACGATATCCATCGCCGGTGTCATCTGTATCTGTATTTGTATAATTTGGTTTAACAGTGCTAGGAGAATTATTATTATTGTCTATACACTTGTAAACCTTCAGTTCATCTGTGATAACATAAAAGTTTGCTTCTGCTAAACTAGTGGCTCCTGAATAAGCAGGCATATCGGCTGAATACGCATCATCATAAGGATCATAAACTGTACCAGAAGTCCAATTTATTCTTCTTACTAAATGGCATATATCAGCAGAAGATACTGATTGGGTAAAAATAATATTATTCCTAACTTCTTTAAGAAACTTTTCAGAATTCAAAGGAGTGTCTGGAAATTCTTCGTCATCCCAAGCAGTAGTTTTGCCAAGCGTAAAATGATAGATATCTCTAGCATTAAAAATGTCCCGATGAAAGGACCTCGCTAACTGAACTCTACCCGCTTTTGTTAATAAGATTGCCACTAGCTTTACCTATTAAGAGATTGTAACGGTCCAAGTGACAGTCATTGAGTCCGCTGCCCCTTTGTTAATTACGGCAAATACCGTGCGGCAAAGCATAGTACCAGCTGTAACATCATTAAAAATGCCAGCCTCTGTTAAAGCGCCTGTTCCTGTTCCTGCTGGATACGATGCTACATAAGCAACTGCATTATCAGTAACAGTAGTTGAAGTCAGTGCGACTCGTGCAATCTCAGTACCTAGAGTAGTATCTCCTGCATCAGCAGCAGTGTTGTCTGTACCAACTGCCATGTGCGACATTGCTGTATCAGAGGTATCTTTCATGCGTGAAGCAATGAAGGCTAAACCAGAATCTACAACGAGGTTTGGAACTGTGAATTCTTGCTTAACAGCGCCGTCTTCGCCACGAACTACGACATTAACGCTGCCTGTAACTTTTGATGAATCTTTCTTAATCATTTTAGGAATACTCCATTAGTGTGGTTAAAAACTATAGCTTTCTCCAACATAATCTTCAGCGAAATATGTTGGTGCATAATCTTGTATAGAAACAACTCCCCCATCTGAAACATTGCTAGTCTCAGTGAAAGGCTTTTCTGTGATAAGTGTTGCTGCATCTGTTGCTGTCTGACTTTCAACTAATGCTTTGTTGATATTTATAACAGATATTTCAGAAGACGCTATGGTATTGCTAAACGAATTTTGTAAAGTCAAAGTGATAGTATCTGAAGAATTCAAAGGCTCATCAAAAGATACATCTCTGAATTTTTCATAAGAAAAGACATCAGATACTACAACTTCTTCTGTATATTCTGGCAAAGTGGTTATAGACAAAAGATCGGTTTTTGTAATATTTTCAAAAAACTCTCTCTCATAAACAACTGCAGGTGCAAAAGATTCAGATACAACAATAGAATCTGTTAATACCTTTTCGACTAATTTAAATATGCCGCCGCCGATGTAGGCTTCTGGTAATACTCCGTCTTCGATATAATCTTGTACATAATCATCAGTTGCTCCAGCGATATCTGAAATATTCTTACCTGTTTCAACTGTTTGAGTATCTGCAATTTCGCTTGTAGAGTCTGCTGCGGTAGCTCCAATATTTAGAGCTAACAATATAGAATCTGTGGAGTTTGCTACATCGTCTGCAAATGCTCTCACAAACTGCATCGCAGGAGAGAAAATTTCTGAAGAAACTGCTGTGTCGTTTAAACCTTTTTCAACAAATTTGGATACACCAGAACCAACATAGTTTTCTGGTAAATAATCTGGACCTGCATATTCAAACTCATCATAACTATCAATTATTCCAACAGTGTCTACTAATCCTTTTTGGGTGTCAAAAAATTGAGAATCAGTTACAGTCTGAGTTTCATTAAAATCTCTGAACCATTGTACTACTATTTCAACAGAGTCATCATTAGATACAATATCTTCTGTCTTAAATTCGTGTAAGTGTAGACCGTCTGTAGTTATGCTTATAAATGGAGCATAATTTAGATTATTAGAAATAATTAAATCACCGAATACTTCCATTCCCGCTGGATGCATCAAGTCTCTGAATCTTTTTGCCCATCGATCTTGTGCTATAGAAGATTTAATTATGTACGAATAACTTTGATACTTAAAATTGTCTTGTAATCGATTCGCATCTGAAAGATGCCCTCTGGAATCTTTATACTTGCCGTCATATTTAAAAGTGTAGGAGGTAGTAAATGTAATATTTAAAGTCTCGCCCGATCTTGAAGTTATCGCAACCGTATTTTGAGCATTTTCAAAATTTCTACCAGGAGTAATTATTGACCATTTAACAGGAACATTAGATGAATCAACTGTCAAAACTCGTATAACACAGTCATTATTTTGAGTTTCATTTACAAAGAAAATATCGCCTACTTTAAATCCAGCATCTTCTCCGGAGTATGCTCCTGTTGCAACAGACGAAATGCTTCGCTCAAAGTATGCTCTTATATTTTCTTCTTCAGAAGTTGCACTCCTATCAATAATAAATGTCTCAACTTCTGAAGTGTCAAAAGAAAGTGAATATGTTCCGTCAGTATATCCAGATCCTGCGTTGTCTATAGTAATAGAATCTATTATTCCATCAACGACTACAGCACTCGCTTTGAATCCAGTTCCTGCTCCGGCGCCAGACAGTGCTACTGTAGGTCTTGCTGTATATTGTAACCCTCCATTAGTTATCTCGTATTCTGTAATTATGCCACCAGAGACTGTAACAGTAGCCTCTGCTCCTGCTCCTGGTCCAGGAATTTCTGTTATTCCTGAAGGCAAATCTAAAACTAATTCGTATATCTGTGGAGAAGTATAAGCTATTTTTCTTGTAGATTGAATTACAGCTTGTATTGTTTCTAATCTATTCTGTGCGCCATCATATCTCCAGTATTTTATGTCTACTGGTCTACCGTTTAGATTTAGAACTTCATAGCCATTATAACCAGAAACAACTCTAGCGGAGATTTCGTCTATCCACACGCCGTCAGAAGTACGAAGAATATTTTTACTAGGATAATAAATTTCAACTTCTTCGTTGTATAGAAGTTTAAAATATGCTTTGATAGAACGCTCAGAACCTTTGGACTCATAAATATTTTTTATTTTTTTAAGTAAGGTTTTTCTATCCGCTTGAAGAATTTGAGGAAAATAACGTGCTAATTCTTCTGCTCTTTTGTTTAATTCAGCAGTTTCTAGCTCATCAATATCGTTGTAGTCTTTGTTAAGTAAAAGATTCGCAGGATTTCCATCAGAATCCATAAACTCATAATACTTTTCAATAAATGTAACAAACTTATCGTAATCATTTTGAACAAATTCAGGTAGAGTATATTTTATGCCAGTCGAAGATTTTTCTGTATATTCGGTTGGAGTAGCATTGGCAAATTCTAATTTTGCATTAAATGTGGCGCCTCCACCACCTCCACCAGTAGCTGTAACTGTCGGTGCAGAAGTGTAGTCTCTACCAACATTAGTAATATTTACTGCTTGTATTTGTTTGTTGAATATTGAAGCCGTAGCAGTTGCTCCAGTGCCACCGCCGCCGGATATAGTAATCGTTGGAATAGAAGTGTATTCACTACCACGATTTACAATTTCGATTTCAGACACATATCTGAAAAAATCAGGTATTTGGTGTGACATTAGTATCCTTCAACTTCAGTAGTTACTACTATTTCCAAGCCTTTTCTTGTTCCTGTTGTAATATTTGCTACACTATTATCTAATGTTAAAATTGCGTTTTGAGCAGGCTTTGCTATAACTGCGTTTGTTGAAATTTCTGAAGTTCTATTCAACACACTCGTTAATATATCTTTAGAGTCATCATGTGGGCGAGTTCTAAGTTTTAATTGAGAATCTGTTCCATATAAAGAAGTGACTTTAATAGAATTTAAAGTTAATTTTCCAGTATCATAATCAATAGTACCAACATTTAAAATTCTAGTATTAGATGAATCAACAAGATATACTATACCTGTTCCATTATAAGCAGGAGGAACAACATTTGTATTAGGAATATCTTGAAATTTGACTTTGTATATTACTCCGTCATTGTCAAAATTAAACCAATTACTGTGAAGCTCTCTTGGTTGAATTCTACTATTGAAACTGAAAGAATAATTTTCAAAAACATCTGTAAGTGCCACTAATCTTTTTTGAAGAGTAGGAGTAATGTTTACCGATATTATTGAAGGAGAAACTGATTTAACAATATTGTGTATTCTAGAGTAATAGAAATTTTTATTTAACTGATTTAAATCAGTATTGAAATAGTTTGTAATAGCGACAGAAACTGCTTGACTAATTTCGCCAGATGTCAATGTAGTTACTGAAGGATCGTAAACTACACCTACTTTTAATCCTATATGCGTATAAACAGGATCTACAAACTCTGGCATAATAGCAACTGGAGTTCTAGGAGTAATTAAAGAGTTAATTATATTGTCTTTAATTTCATTAGTAATCACTTGGCCGTCTACAGGATCCAATGAGATAAAAACCTTTCCGTATATAGGCGGATCATTATTTTCTCCACCCCAAACTGATACTGATTGTATTGAAGGATTACTTGCTAGTATTAGACTTCTATAGTCTCTTGCTGAAACCATTCTCTCTTTTGTTTGATTGTACAAAGGAGCAGTTTTTCTAATGCTATCAATACTTTCTTTTTCAGCTCCGTTAAAAGCAGGTGTAATATTTGCGAAAGAAGATACTGAACCTGCTCCTGCTAAATTTGAAGGAGGAGTGAAACTCTTTATGCCATTCGGTTCTGCACCAGAAGACACTAGATAGTCAACGATAACAACATTTCCAACATCGAGTTTTTTGCCAAAAACATCATCACCGAATCGAATTATGTATTTGCTGTCATGCCCTTCTTCTAAAAAATATACTTTTGTAGAGGACTTTAAATCCAATAAAGATTCTGCCCTTGCAAAAGTTTCTAATGTCAAATCAGTACCCGAAGTCTGTACTCGTATTCTTATAGTAGAAGTGTCTACATTGGCATTAGGTATGGTTAACGGTCCAGAAACAGTGTTAGCATCGATAAGAAAACTATTTGTTACACGAATTCCTTCTTTAAGTTCTAAACTATTAAAAAGAAATTTTCCAACTCCATCTACATCTTGAAGAGTAGCAGTGACATCTTGAGAAGGATAAAAATTGTAAGTAGTGCCTCCTATTTCAGAAGCGAATATAGTATCTCTTGAAAGAGTGTAATTAATTTCTGAATACTCAAGTGGTATAATAGAGAAATCAGTATATGCGGTAGCAGATCGTCTTGATCTTGGAGTGTATCCTAGAGATTTAGCAATAGAAACTACAGAGCTTCTTTTAATAGCACTGTCTAGAAAAGATTCATTTGCGAGCATATGAGCAAGCACAGCGTTGTAATGTGTGTTATATGCTAAAGTATCTAAAAGAACAGAAAGAGCAGAACCTTCGAAGTCATAATCACTAAACTCATCTTGCGCTTTCATAAATGTTTTTAGTGACTGCTTGATGTTAGCAAAGTCTAATTCTGTTACATCTAATTGTGCCATGGTGTTACCTTAATCTCTTTAGGTTAGCGGTCAAAGTTTGAGGCCTATCTATTCCAATAACATAGTAATTCAACGTCACATCATATGAATTAGTATCAAAATTGGCAACCACTGTTATAGATACTATTTTTGCTCTAGGCTCGTAGCTCTCTATGATATTTTTTATTGTATTTTGAATCAATCCTGCGACAAGATTTGACATTGGTTCAAACAGAAATCCACGAAGATTTGCTCCTTTATCAGGCGCAAAAGGTCTCTCATAGAAATTAGTCTGCATTAGAATATACAATGCTTGTTTAACAGCATTAAAATCTATTTTTTTCGAAACATCTCCAGTCACCTGATTCGGCGCAAATGCTAAATCTAGATCCTTATAGATTCTCGATATTTTTAAGTTTTCAGTTGACATATGCTTATTTATAATGTTTTTAGTTACATTCCTATAGTATCTGGTAACTTAACATTAATAAAATTCTCTCCGGCTTCTTTAGCTTGTTTTACAGGATCAATAGTATAAACAAAATCTTTAACTTCTGGTATTTGTATGCCCAATAGATCAGCAATTGCACTCTTCTTAGGAGTAGTTATAGGTGTTCCTTTCAAAACAAATCCTGCTCCATCTTCTTCAAAATTTGGAATCTTCTTACAGAGATTATCTAAATCTAAAGCACCTTGCCTCAACAGGTCTGGTATATCATCAATAGCAATATTGCCTAAATCTAACCCGTCATACTTTGTTTTCAAGTTATAAACTTCATTTTTTATATCATCAACTGCTAGTTTAGCTGCTAATATATCTGATGCAAATCCTTCGATATCAGCCTGAAGACCTTTTATCTCTTCTGGTATTTCAATCTCTGGTAAAAACTCTTTTAGTTTAGAAGTGACTAAAGCCTGAATCTGAGCAGTGTCTTGTGCCATTGCAATGATAGCCGCAGCGTCTTTCACTGCTTGAGAAATCTCTGGACGAATGGGAATCTTATCGACAAGCCCGTCAATAATTTCATCTGTTGTTCCTAGAGACTGAGTAAGCTCTACTAGTTTTTCAGTAGCTCCGCATAAACTCATTTCTTATTCCTATGGTACTGGTGGGGAGGTAGGAGAACCTGGCGAGCTTGAAACATGCTTGTGTGTTCCAAGAACAATAGGTCCTTGTTTCACGATTGTGCCACTTGCAACGCCGACTACTGTGTAATTGCCTGTATGTGTAGTATTTCCAATAATACTTCTAGCAGGAGCAATTGTATTCTGTGCAGTAGACTTTAACACTTGTGCGCCAATTGAAGACAGAGTTTGCAACCCTGTAGCTTCTACTAATTGTACTGCTCCAGTTAGTGTTTGATTAACTGCGGCTGCTAGGGACATGTTCAAAGACATTGCTTTAAAACTTCCTATAGGCGCACTTGCACTAACACTTCCTGTAGTACTCATTATTTTGAATCCTAGTATAGAAGTGTGGCTAGTAGAGCCAACAGATATTGCTGAAATATTTCCACCTACTGTAGTAAACTTGTCGCCGCCTACAGTTTGAGTATTATTTCCAATTATAGTATCTGTATGATTACCTCCAGTTCTAAACGAACTGCTACGAGAGACATTCGTACTTTGACCAGACAATACTTCTGTCATATCATTGCCGACAACTTTTGTTATTCTATCACCACCAACTGTAGTGAAAAGATTGCCGCCTATCTCTTGATACATATCACCAGTTACGAGCATTCTGGCATCACCGCCAATTGTTACATCACACGTGCCTTTAATATAGACTTTTTTGTCTTTTAGTGTTATCTCGTATTCATCGCCAACAACTTTTGTAGTCTTTGAGCCGTCTGCTTGTATCTCATAGAAAGTACCAGCGTTATGATACTCGTGAATACGACCGTTGTTTGGAGTATCGTCAACCTCAAACACATGACCAGTTTCAGTTTCGACTACTTTATTATAAGGATATACGGAAGTTTTATTGTCAAAATTTGGCTCTTCATTTGACGCATTATACTGCCAATCCTTTTCGCCAAAGCGAGGATGAGGTTCTTCCCAAATCTCTCTGTCGTATACTGCTCCTGCTTTGTCGTCTTGTATAGATTCAATATGAGGAGCAGCCGCCCTTGGTATTGCTTCTTGACGATTAGCTCTTTTATTTTCTAAAGAAGCATGATTTTCTGCATCTTCATTTCTTGACAATCGAGATAAATCAGATTCTCTTATTGTATTGTATCCAGTATCTTCTTCAGATTTTGGATATTTTCCTGCTGGATCAGAAAATCCTTGATCTTTATTTCTTTTATTTCTAGGCTTGCCTGGCAAAGTACCCATGATAACAGGTATTTGTTCGTCTTCGCCGTCACTAAAAAATCCTACAACGGTAGTTCCTTGTACAAATGAAGGAGTTTCTCCAACACCAGATAAACTAGGCGAAGTTGCAGGCATTACTGGAACTGCCCAAGGAAGATTTTCAGTAGGCAATTCAATTCTATTTTCGGTGTGATAGCCTATGATTCTTACTTTACATCTGCCAAGCATTGCAGGATCAACTCGATCCTCTACTATGCCTATCCACCAATTAAAACTAGGATACATCTATTCTTCTCCTACAAGTTCAACTGAAGAAGGAGAATCTGATAAACCATTTTTGATAAGTTCTGCTGTCATAACATGTCTGTCTGCATTAAACTTATGATGTATAGCAGAAATAACATAAAAACCTGATAGCAACGGATCTAGTTGAGTAGTTATATCATCAGATGGAGCTTCGGCAGATGGATATAATAAACTAATAACATTGCCGACTTGTATGTCAGTTCTTCCTGGCAACACTGCCTCAAATTTATAATTCTCGAATGAATTCAAATAGCTTTTTCTATTGCTTATTCTATCATTAATTTTTTGAGCAGTACTTCCTGCAGGAATATCTTCTTCGTCAGTAATTCCAAAGTCATTGTATAATCCAGAATTTTGCGAATAATATGCTTTACTAGCCAAACCATTTCTTTTTAAATTTTCTGGTAAAATATTTTTAGGGCCAGTCTTCTTAAAAGTTTTCATATCTTCAACAAAATCAAAATCAGTTCTAACTATTTTTTTAGTATAAAAGTCGTAGCCGTCTATGACAGAAGCAAATGCTCCTCTATTATTGCCATCCATAGTGTCAAGCGTAGTTATCATCTTCAAATTTTCAACTGCTGTCATAAATGGCGGCATCAAATTTCCGGTATATTGTACATCAGTTATTCTTCTTGGCATATCAGAGCCATCTCTTTCTAACACATATTCATCAAATATTCCAGATTCTAACTGAGCGTGTATAATAGATTCAATACTAGCATAGTAAAATGCTTTATTACTCTCAAAAAACAAAAAATCAGAACCTTTTAATGTTGCTCCTTTAGTTCGTTTTGCCAAAAAATTCATATTTTTAAAAGGCGTCCAATGATTTGAAGTGTACTTTATTCTACTAACGTGTGGCAGATCGTATATAAAAAGAGGACGGTCTACTTCAATATAATCTTCATAAATTTTTGATGCAATTTCGTCTGTAGTTCCGTTGTATGACTTACCTATAACAGTTGTTTGATTTTCGTATCCTTCAATTGACATAAAAGATATGTTGTAAAATTGAGATCTATCATCATTCAGTGCTCTGTCATAAATAGCATACATCTGAAAAATTTTACTTATCACATTATCTGGCGTGTCTTCTAGAGTAGGCGTTCTAAGTTTTAATGAAATGTATTCATTGCCTAATATTGGTAAATTACTAATCAAGTTAGCGGCATCTGCAAGAATAACATTGCCAGACATACAAAAAGAAAATAAATCCTCGTAAAGATTTATCTCTAACATAAACTCTGTTATATCAGCACTCTCTCCCGTAGTTGGGCTAGTGATTAACAATTGTTCTATCTTGTAATCACCTGCGTGTATCAGAGTCTCTGTTGAAGCGTCCATTTTATTGTGCCATCAATCTTTTATAATTAGTTATAAAGCCAGCAAGATACTCCGGCTTTAACAAAAATATTTGTCGTTTTTCTTGATTTAATTCTATTTCAAAATCTAAATTAGACACTGCTTGAATTGTATTCTCTGTTATTTTAACAGGATCATAATCAACAATAATATCTGTATTAGAAGTTAAACGATAGTGATGATCTTTTAAGGCATTGCCAACACCATATTTCGACTCTGTATATTCGAATAATTCTGCCTCTCTTTTAGGCCATTCTTCATAAGGATTGACGATATCATTTACAGTCAATAATACCCAATGATACTTAGAAGATCCGTATATATTGTTAGCAACAATATCAGGAGTTTCTCCATCTTTCACATAATACGCTTCTAATGCTAGTCTGCTATTGATTTGTCTATCAAGTCCGACTCGTCTAAAAATGTCTTTAGTTATAACGGACTTGTCTTTTAACTTATAATTTATAAAAGGAATTGATTTAAAAAACATTAGAATCCATCCGCTATTCTTTCGTTAGTTAGTGTTTCTAGTTCAGTGAATGCTAACTGCATATTTATTTCAGCTGGAACTCCGTTTTGACCTTTAACAGTAGTGAAAGCGTCCTGATTGCCGTATGTTATTTTAACATCGGTCAGAGCACATGAAGAAATTTTGCTAAGGTGTTCGTTTTCTTCGCCTTTGTAAAAATATTTTATTTCAAACTCAGAAGGATATTCTAAAAATAGTTTAGATGGAGATACTTCAGGATGCATATGATACTTAAATAACTGTATTATTCTTTTTACTTGCTCATACTCAGCTTGATTTCTTGGTGTAAATTTATAATTGAAAGCAAACGTCCTAAATCCCATGTTAGAAAATAGTTGCTCTTTATACGGATTGGCTACTTTAGCAGAAGCTAAATCTAAAGATGCTCCTAATTCTCCGCCAATACCAAACTGCGAAGGCAAGTTAGCAGCGGCTCTTATTAAACCTCTGACTCCAAGATCACCAAGCCCACCTTCTCCTAAAAGATTTTCAACACTAAATCCATCTGACAATCCAGCCAAAGGACCCAAGTCTTTATTTTCCCAATTTGCAGAGTATTGAGCAACAGGAGGTGCAGACACATAAAGCTCTATGACGCCAAGAGTTCTTACCTTTTTTACAACTTCTATTACAGCATTGCTTATTAAAGCGGCGATGCCGGCGCCTGTAAGTCCTCCCACAACCGCACCGGCGGATTTTCCGAGAGCACTAGCGCCATTGCCTCCAGACAGCATGTTTACAAATTTAGTTCCTGCACCAGTTCCTATTGTAAAGCCAGCAACTCCAGCAGCTCCTTTTGTACTTGCTGCGGCCTGTTCTGCGGTTTTACGATTTTCACTAGTAGAGTTTGCAGTTTCTAGTGGAGGCATGGGACCGGCCCAATCTCTATCTATAGATTGTCTATCGACATTTGTAGTTTCAGCTACTCTACTATTAGAGCGGGCATTGATATAAAAACGAACACTGTGAGGCTGGTCATCAGTTTCTCCTACTTTCATAGGATACTGAAACATAGTTTCTTCTGGACCAGTAAAGATGTAAGGCTTTAATTTTCTTAGCTGATCTTCAGATAAAGAAGTGTCAGACTCATCATCTCTTTGAAGGAAACGCATTTCATTAGCTTGTTCTTCTGAAATTATTCCGTTGTCAGCAAGGCGTCCGGGCGCAGAAGTTCTATTTTGCTGTTGCCCAGTCGGTTGTTTTACGGGATCGGCAGTATCTGTCATTTTAATTCCTGTATACAGAATCGTTTTCTTTATTTATAACAGGAATTTGAAATGATTAAGAATCTTATTTAGCAGGTTTTTCTATCTTGCCCCATTTGCCTATTGGACATTCTGCCCAATTAAGACGAGTTTTGGCTGGCATCCAACAGCCACATTTGCGACATCGACTTATTGTTTTGTTGAGATGTTCACACTCATTACAAATTTTAGCTCGCTCTAAATGTTCAGGTTTCACTTTTTCTGTACCTTCTTATCAATGATTCCTCTGCCAGTAGAAAGAGGACGATAGAGTTCTCTGAGTTCTAATGCTTTATCGAAGTAAAGTTTCAATCTTTCTTCGTAATCAGGCATAAATTCAAACACTACACCAGACCAAGGACATGCTAGAATGTTAGCGATTGCTTTCTTAGCTGCTTCTTTGCCTTCTCTCTTTTGTATATATGTGATTATACGATGAAAAGGCTGATAAACACCTGCTCCCGATGCTGTCCATAGCGACAAGTCGTGTATAGTTTTTCCTAGTGCTGCTCCAGTAATAATCATTTCAGATGCAGTAGTACTATAAACTGTATCACATTGTTCTAAAAGTTTAGCGCCCGACACATTCTTAGGAAGTACTTTTTGCCAGCCACATTTTTTGCTAACCATTTTCAGTGCGTCGGCATGAGTCAGTGGATGTGGTTTTACTTTTACATCATCTTCTTCAAATAAAAGTTTTTCTAATGCTATAGTGTCTACTAAGTCTAGTAAGTTGTGACCAGGAAGAAATACTGCGCTTTTAATGTCTTTGTATTTTTCGTCAAGTTCTTCTAACTCATACTTGTCTGAGAATGAGGCAACAAACTTTTCAAACAATTCTTCGCCTTCTTTGCCTGAATCTATTTTTGATGCGAAGTCAATGAGACGGCAGTTTACTTCTCTAGACTGAGTAGTGACCCAGATTCCTCCACCAGCAAATTCTGTATATGTAAACTCGCTGAAATTAGTTCCTTGTACTGAACTAACATCATATGTTATAGGCCATGGAGAAAGTGAGCGAACCAAATCTTCGTTATCAGCCGCCCACTGATTTCTCATCGATCTAACAGCGTAAGGACCAATCTTTTTTCGTTCGTGAAAACGATCTGACATTTTATTTTCTGCCAGACGAGGCTTAACTTCTTCTTCTTTTTTTGGAGCTAAGTCTTTTTCACTTAGCTGATTCTTACTCGCAGTCATCTCATTATAAAGATCAAGATCCATAATATAGTCTCATTATAAAAAAATTATTTATACATCAAAAAAATCGTTTGTTACTGCCCACAAATTTTCTACATCAGTTACATTTCTAAGAGCCTCCGCCTTTGCGTCTAAGTCTTCAATTGTATCTGTAGTAGAAAGCCCTAATCTAACTTCGCTTGCATGACGAAGAAATTTAGCATCTAACTTAGCAAATGCTGCTTCTCGTTTTTTTCTCAATTCATTTAAACGAAACTCTTTTCTTAGTTCTCTTTTAGCTTCAGGCACATCGACCAACCCATATTGCCGATCAAATTCTCCTGTCTCTTCATTATATATTGCACCTACAGCTTCTACTGATTGTGTATATGACGCTACTAAATTCACTTCTGAAGTAAGTTTAGGTTCTACACATCTATAAGGTGTTCCAACTAAAGAAAAATCTGTAATCTTCTTGGGAATAGTAGTTCCTTTGAGATGTTTTTCTCTGAGATCTTTTTCAAAAATAGGAAACTCTAACACTTCATTAGTTTCTACATTTATTTTAGCATATAGCATTATTGTTCTCCAATATTATTCTGTTGTCCAACTAGTTGTTCTACTAGTGGTAGTTGATGTATTTGATGATTCTTCAGTCAACCAAGAAGTAGTAGCATTAGTACTCCAAGCAGTACTTGTATTTCTAGAATCTTCTGAATTCGTATTAGTAGTAGCCGAAGTTGACCACGAAGTAGAATTATCACCAGTCCACGAAGTAGTCGTTACACTATTTGTAGGGAATGTGGTCGTAGTATTTCTAGAATCTGTCCAACTTGTGCTTCCAATGGTATCCCAAACAGTAGTAGTTGAAGAATTTGTATTCCAAACAGTAGTATCGCTCCAGCTAGTAGTAGTCGATCTGTCAGTAATTGTACTAGTGTTTATAAGTTCGCCCCAGTTGGTAGTGTAAGTAGTGCTAGTTCCCCTAGATGTATTTTTAGTACCACTCCAAGAAGTAGTGTAAGTAGTGTAAGTAACTCTTGAGTATGTAGTGTACGTAGGTACAGAAGTGGTCCCAGTAGTTGTTCTACTCGTATTCCAACTTGTAGAACCTAGATAATCCCATTCAGTAGTCTCATATCCTACAATTGTGTTATAACAAGAACTATAAGTATCAGTAGTATTTCTTGATTGTGTAGCTCCTGGATAATAAGTTAAATATGTAGAAGAGTATGACGTTGGACAAGTTTCATCACACACATAACATTCTTCTGCGACATATGAAGAAACATAAAGAACACAGTCACCTAGTCCTCTATCGTCTTCAGCACAAGGGGCGCCACCTGGTTGAATAAATCCCCATACTGTGACATAACCATATCCTACTGTTGGACCTGTACAGCCACCCGGCGAACATCCAGGAGTAAATCCTCCAGTTGTACCTGCTGGTGATCCGTCTGGGTTGTATAGATAGCATCCACTCGCTGATCCTGCTACAGTAGTATTAACAGTCACAGAAGTAGGATGAGAAGTATTTTCTGTCCAAGAAGTACTATATGTAGTTGACGCAACTCCACATGTTTGTTGATATACAGGAGTTAGTCTACTGGTAGATTTAGTAGTATTTCTACTTGTACTCCAAGACGTAGTATATGCGTAAGAACTAGTCGTATTTCCAGCAGATTCTTGCCAAGTTGTAGTGTACGGTACAGTAGTGTTTCTACTACCACTGTCATCTGTGGACCAAGACGTAGTATATGCCACAGTGGTGTTTCTGCTATCTCTAGTATCAATTACAACATCTGTAGACCAAGACGTAGTAGTGTTGCTAGAATATAGTGTTGACTGACTAGTTGCAAAAGTAGTAATTGTATTTCTACTGCCCGACATAGTAGTATTTCTACTATCCATCCATGAGGTGCTAGTAGTGCCTGTGGTATTCCAAGTAGTAGTTGTATTACTATTAAATGTTCCAGTTGTGATACGAGAAGTGTTGAATGTGGTTGTCGTGTTTCTCGGAATTTGCCAGACAGTAGTGGTGAGTCTAGTTGTTACCACATCAGTATTAGATGTAGTATTAGTATTCCATGAAGTAGTATAGTTTGTAATAAAACTAGTATCTACACTCGTTGTCTGTCCGCCCTGGACAAATAATTTTCTAGTCCAACTCATTGGAGATTATCCTTATTCGTAGTCTCGCCAAGCCTGAACGCCCATAAATGTAACGCCGTTATCAACAGTGTCTAATATAACCATTGTCTTGCCAGTTGGGCTAGTTTGTATTGCACCACCAGTATTGAATGTTGTAGTACCAGGCCAGGTTATAGTTCCTGCTCCAATATTCTCTATTACAAAATAGATAGTATTTACAGAACCAGATACAAGATTAGATACTGAAAATGTAGTATTTCCAGTGATAGTGCAAGTTACAGTATCACCAGCAGAAGTATCAATGTTTACAGCTCCAGAAACATTTCCTAGTGCCTGAACTTTTCCTCTAATAACAGTATTGACTAGATTATCAGCAGTGATGTCTTCAGCAGTTAATGTGCCTGTTGCAACGCCGTTGGAAGATTCTATTTTATCATTATTTAGATTATCAAAGTTGCCGTCCATCTCAGCAACAGTTAGGGCTCTTGGTAGATCCGCTCTTTTAACTATAGTAGCCATTGTTTTGTGTTTCCTATTGAATAAATAGACTTACTTTCAACTTATTTATAACATCTATGACTTACTCAAAAGAAGTTTATTCAGGAAGATTCCAGCCGAGAAATCCTGCGAAGTATAAAGGCAATGTTAGACAAATCACTTATCGCTCTAGCTACGAATTAAAATTCATGAACTGGTGTGACATCAGCGATTCTGTATTAGAATGGGGCAGTGAAGAGATAGTGATACCTTATCGTTCACCCCTTGACAATAAAATACATCGTTATTTTGTAGACTTTATCGTAAAAATACAAGGTAAAGATAAAGTAAGAATGTGTCTTGTTGAGGTGAAGCCAAAACGATTCACACAAGAGCCTAAAAAGCCCTCTCGTAAAACAAAAAGATTTATCAACGAAGTCAAACAATGGGGAGTCAATCTCGCTAAATGGGAAGCTGCCAAAGAATTCTGTCTTGATCGCAACTGGGAGTTTATGATTATAACTGAGAAAGAACTCGGTATTTAGTTATAAATAGTGACATGGCTAATCCTTTTGAAAATATAAGAACAAACGCAGGCGAACAAGATCGTTCTTTTCGCTGGTATCAGGACAATGTTCGTAAAGTTGCGAGTAACATTACTTCGTTCAGCAATGCGTCAAAGTCTGATCTAGGAGAGTTTGTAACAAGACTCGAACCTGGAAACATGTACATGTATGTTTACGATCCCAAGTACAAAGATTCACTTCCGTACTGGGATCAGTTTCCGTTGTGTCTGCCTTTCGATGATATATCAGGCGGGTTTGTAGGAATCAACATGCACTATTTGCCTTATCTACAACGAGCAAAGTTGTTGGGCGAATTGTTAAACTACACTGACAAGAATATAAGCGAGAAAAGTAAAATAGAAGTGAGCTGGAGCGTACTAAAAAACTTTGGTAAGTTCCCACAAGTAAAGCCATCAGTAAAGAAGTATTTGTATAGTCAAGTGAATAGTAGATTTTTTAAGATAAATCCAGAACACTGGAAAGCAGCAATATTTTTGCCAACTCAAAACTTCGAAGGCGCTTCACAACAAAAAGTATACAGAGACAGTAGAGACATAATCAATGGCTAAATCTTTCACTAAACTAGAAAATTTCTTTTCTGAAATCAGAAGTCAGTATACTCCTAGATCAGATAGATTTGAAGTAGTTTTCAATGTGCCAAGAGCATTGCTCAACAGGGCGAACGCTAGGCAATTGTCTTTGTATTGTGAAGAAGCGCAGATTCCTGGTCTGGCAGCAACTAATTTGCCTGTAAAAATAGGAGCTTGGACAGAATATAGAACACAGAATGTTGAATTTCTAACTACTGAAATGTCATTCACATTCATTATAGACGAAAAATGGCGAGTACGAGAAGTATTCGAAGAGTGGATAGCTCTAGCAGGAGATCCGAATAGTAAAGAAGTTGGTTATTATGATAACTATGTTTCTACTATCGATATAAAATCTCTTAGTGTCGATAATGATGTATTAGCTGAGTGGACTTTAGTTGATGCAACACCAAAAATAATCAACTTGACTCCTGTTTCATGGGGTAATGCGGGATTGATTAGAATGTCAGTCTCATTTTCTGCAAGAAGCTGGTATAAAAGAAATAGAGCAGTTGAAGACGCCGCAGCAGAAGAAGCTCGCCTTGCAGCAGACGAAGCAGCAGGAATACAACAAAGCGGAATAAGAAGATTTGTACCACCTAATAGATAATATGTTTTTTGGAGATTGTAATGGCACTACCAATAATTGATGTACCAACTTTTGATATAGAAGTACCAGGAATAAAAGACAAGATAAAACTCAGACCTTTTCTTGTTAAAGAAAACAAAATATTGACACTAGCAACAGCGTCAGAAGATCCAAAAGAAATGTATAACGCATGTTGTCAAGTTATTGAAAACTGCTCTTTTGGAAAAGTAGATACAAAAAAATTAGCAATGTTTCAGATACAAGTAATTTTTGTAAAACTACGAGAAAAATCAATAGGCGATACACAAGAGTTTGTATTGAAGTGTGGAAACTGCCAAGATACTATTGCATATAACATGCAATTATCAGAGTTTAAACTTGTAGGCGACACCGAAAATACTCAAAAGAAACTAGAAATTAACAATGAGGTAGGTATTGTTATAAAGTATCCGACAGCAGAAGTACAACTAGCACAAAAAGAATTGTCCGACACTGAGATACTTATTAACAGCATTGAGTGTATATACAGCGGCGAAGAAGTAATTAGACCAGAAGAAGAGACAGCAGAAGAAGTTATAGAATTTATTGATAACTTGCCTATAAACTTATTAAATGAGGCAGCTGATTTTTTTAGTAAGATTCCTACACTAGTGCATAATATAGAATATAATTGTGCTAAGTGTGAATCAAAAAATGAAATTTCGATTAACGGTCATGAACATTTTTTCGGTTAGCTCTTTCTCAAGATTCTCTTGAAAATTATTACAAGACGAATTTTTTGTTAATGCAAGAGCATCATTATAGTTTGACAGAATTGGAAAATATGATGCCTTGGGAAAGAGAAGTTTATGTTGGTATGCTAATAACACATCTAAAAAAGAAAGCAGATAAACAACAGAGTAAACAGTAATGATTAGAATAGAAGGCAGAAATTTAGCAGATGAAGGCTTTGGCGGCGCAAATGCCAGAGATATGTCAACAGGAAGAATGTCTTCCGAAGCTGCTAGTATGTTGACAAATATGATAAAAAAGGCAGTACAGCCTATATCTTTTGCTAAGCCTTCATCTAATAAAGCATCAGTAGGAAACACTTCTATTGATTTGATGAAAAGAATAGAAGAAAACACGATTGCAGCCCAAGAATTTTTTACTGAAAACACAGAGTCTACTGAAGAATTCAAAACTCTGATAAAAATGATGTCAGCAGCAGTAGAAAAAACTGGCGATGCTAGTGTAAAAGCAATAGAAGAAGCTATCAAACAAATAGAAAAAGTAAAACTATCTTCTAGTGATCCTGTTAAAGCAAACGAAGTATTAGGATTAGATACAGCAAAAGAGACATTGAGTAATACTCTAAGACCTCAGAGTATCGGCGGGAGAATATTTCAAAAATTAACTAATGTTGATCTAAGAAAAGAAAAAGCGTCTCAGGCGTTCACTGCTGAAAAACTATTCGGGATGGCTCCGAGTAAAAGAAAGCAACAAGAAACATTAGACCTTGTAGCAAAAGAAGAATTCGATATAAAGAATAGAGGAAGTGCTACTTTAGATATTGTTGAGAATTTAACCAGTGAAAACAATCAAGAAAAGTCTCCTACAGAAAAAAATGCTCAGGGTGGCGAAGTTTTCAAGACTGGAATTGATAGAGAGTCTTTAGATTCTAAAAAAGTAGGATTGCTTGAACAAATACTAAAAGAACTAAAAGAAATAGGCGATAGTTTAGAAAATAATATGGGCGGATTGCCTGGCATGCCGAATTTCCGTAGTCCTAGAGCACCGAGAGCACCGAGAGCACCTAGAGCACCTAGGACAGTCAAACCTACTCTAAAGCCTGGACTCAAATTAAACAGGGCAGGCAATCCATATAATCCTAATAACGGAAGAATGGTATCTCCAAAAAATGCTTTTACTAACGTAGCTGACGATGTTACAAGAGCTGGTACAAGTGTAGCTGATGACGTTGCAAGAGCTGGTACAAGTGTAGCTGATGACGTTGCAAGAGCTGGTACAAGTGTAGCTGATGACGTTGCAAGAGCTGGTACAAGTGTAGCTGACGATGTTGTCCGTGGCGCTAGTACTACTAGCAAAGTTCTTGGTGGCACAGCGAAAGTTTTAGGTAAAATAGCTGCGCCATTAGCAGTAGCAGGATCTGTTTATGAAGGATATCAAGATTACAATGCAGCAGATCAGCTAGTAGAATCTGGTGCAATAAACGAAGAAACTGGACAGATGTTCACAGAGCAAGATGAGACTGCTGGAAAAGTAGAAGCAGTTACTTCTGCGACTGGAGGACTTGCTGGCTCTCTAGCAATGGGAACTACCGGTGCGACAACAGGTGCAGCGATAGGATCTCTACTAGGTCCTGTTGGAACTATAGCTGGCGGATTGATAGGAGGCGCTATAGGAGGAACTATAGGTTATTTTGGGGGACGTGCTGCAGGAGAAGCAATTGGTGACGCTGCTACTACTACATCAGGCGAAGCTGCATTAGAGGCAGCAGAAGAAAGTGGTCTGTACAATAAAAATTGGGTAGGCAACAGTAAAATTGATCCTGAAATATTAAAAGAAACTACTGACACTGCTCAACTAAATGCTATACTTGCTGACGATGATTTATCAGAAAAAGATACTAATCGAGTACTAGAAAGACTAAGTAAAATAGACTCCGGAGATTCGACTGCCAGTATTTCTGCTCCTTCTGGTGAAATGAGTATCATGGACGGTTTTGTGCCGAATCCAACTTCGCTTCCAGACATTTCAACTAGTCAAGTTCCAACCGGAGAAGCTGTTAATAACATGACAGAAGCTGCCTCTCCAAGAGCAGAATCTAAAGCTCCGACTATTATTAATAATGTAACCAACAATAATACTACAGGATCACAATCTAGTCCTGTAATGGTAGCTCCAAGTTCTTCTAGAAATAAAACGAATTCATTTATAGACTTTCAACACAAACAATATACAAGAATATAAAAAAAGGGGCGTTAAGCCCCTTTTCTTTTGACTGAATACTAGTCGTCTTGTGCTAGTTTAGCAAAGTAAGACATTGTATCGTCTTCATCGTCAGCAACAGCCGCTACAGTTTCTTTTCTGCTTTCTACTGCTGCTGTAACGTCCTTCAAAAAGTCATCATCAGATGAGTCACCAGTAGTTGCAGAGATGCTTTCTGCTGTACCGACTCGTGAAGATGATCCTAGAACAAAGTCCAGCTTCTTCTTGAGTTCATCATAAGACTTGAAGTTGCTTGGAGCAATGATTTCAGCAAGCGAGTACTGCTTATTCCATATTGCTTCAATCTCTTCGTCTGACGCAGCGATAGGGCTAGGAGCTGCAAACTCTGACTTGTCGTAGTTGCGATAGCCTTCTACTTGACGAATCTTTAGTTTGAAGTTAGCACCATCCCAGAAATCGAATGGATTCATTGGAGCTTCGTCTTGGAACTCAGGCTGCATAGCGTCCTTAATCTTATCGAAGATTTTCTTACCAAACTTGTAAAGAAAGACTTTACCGTTGTTAGAAGGATTGCCTGAATCTTCTACGACTAGAACATTAGCGTAGTATGAGAGACGGCGCTTCTGCTTACGAGCAACATCTTTGTTAGCTTCTACACCGCTGTTCCAAAGCTCTGAGTTGAGTTCTGATACAGGGTCAGTTTGCTTGAGTGTAGTAAGTGAGTTTTCGATATACCACTTACCAGTTGGACCTTGGAAACCGTGATTCCAAAGTTGTGCCCACGGCATGTCTTCGCCTTGTGGAGCAGGGAGGAAGCGAATAACAGCGTAGCCGTTACCTGCTTGGTCTACTGTAGGCTTCCACTCTCGGTCATCACCTTTGTTGCCTTGTTGAGGTGAATCGAGTTTTTCAACTTCCTTCATAAGTGAATCGAAGTTGCCACGGGCCTTGCGTAGATCGGATAGTGAATTAAACGACATATGATTTCTCCTTGTATGCGTTGTATAGTTGTATTGCGTTATATAGCGTTATATTACTTTGTATAAAAGTTTTCGAATACATCATCTAACTTCGATGTATCAATCTTATTTATACTCTTTAATTGCCTGTCAATTTTCTTTTCAGGGCGTTTTTCGATGCGCTTGATGCGCTTTTCTTGCGGTTTAAACTTATTAGATTTACTCATCACCGTAAATTGAAATCAATTTCTCCATGTACTGTGAGTTAATACTATCTTTGTCAAAACGAACAAAGGGTTTATATTTTGATATAAGAAGGCAAGTATCCTCAAGTACGAAATCATCACTGTACTGACTCACAAAGGGACGCAACTTTTCTAACATAACTACTGTTTCTAAGTTAATATCTTGTCCCATAATCATTCTAAAAATTAGAGGATGACCTCCTTCAAATATCGCAGACTTGATTCCATCCTTTTCCATTCGAAATAGAATATTATCTAAGTCTGTATTGAAATTATACAACATTCTTTTCTTGTTTGTCAACCACTTTTTGTAAGTTTCGAGACATTCTGAGTCGAATACACCTCCCCATCTGTCTCCGTTAGCAAAATTGGCAACAAGAATGTCGATAATCTCTGAGCGTTTGTAATCCCTTGCTAATTTTCGAATAGATGTCAAATCTTTTCTTTTTAGAAAGGTTTCACGCTTGCCTGTGACAGCACCAAGGGTCTTGGTGATATCATAACCTTTGGTTGTAAAGTGTAACTTGAGTGCCAAGTATAATCTATAAACTTCAAAGGGTTCCATAGTAAAATTAAAAAGGTAGTTTATTTGATTTAACCTTGAGTAAATTTAATTCTTGTGCTTCTGCCTCAAGTTTATCTTTTAGCGATGTACTTAAAAGTTTGTTTACGCTTTCTATTTCAATATCATTACTCAAACAATAATCTACAAGAATATCCATGCAAGTAGAGTTTGTATGATAGGCTCTTCTTTCGATATGCTGAGAAAATTCTGCTGGCGTATTAAACTTTTTTGTTATCACAAAAACGTCTGTAAGTTTTTCTGTGCTAGCCATAAATTCGTTTACTACTCTAATTGTCAATCGTGTTCTCCTTCAACCAGTTATCAATGTAACTGAAGACATCATTAGGACATTCTATGTAAGGCCTTTTGCAAATCGTTGTTTGCGCTTCGCCCGGTTTATCAAAACTATGAACGATTGAGGTGTTAAATGCTTGAGCAATTGATAGTATAGTTTTAGGATCACCTTTGCCGAAATGTACTTCTTCGTGGTGTTCTGGATCTACTAACAACTGCAATATGCCTTGTACCACATCATCTACATGAGTAAAATCTCTCTCTTTACTTCCGTTACCAAAAATAGTCAGAGGATTTCCTTTCAAATAATCTTTCTTAAACTTTCGTATTACTGTGCTGTATGGACCGTAGTCTGCTTCTCTAGGACCATACACATTGTAAAAGAACATTTTCATGTATTTAAGATCATACAACTCTTTATACAATTCCAATATTCCTTCACACGCTGCTTTGCTCCAAGTATACGGATTGACTGAATCTTTATACTGTGTACTTGAAGATGTTGCGAAGAACAAGAATGTGTGCCAGTGTCTTGCCCAATCAGCAACAGCAGTTGTTGTAGTTATGTTATTATCTATAGTGTCTCTAGGCTCTTCAAGCGAACGCCTAACACGAGGACTATTTGCTAAATGCATAATTGCTAATGGTCGTGTAATCTTCTCCGTTAGCTTGCAAGTAGAAACATCTTCAAAAAAGTATTCTACGTTAGGTCTATCAATGACATACTTACCTTGGCGCATATCATCAACGACATAAACATGAAATCCAATATCAGATAGTCTATCTACAAGGTGCGAACCGATAAATCCACAGCCACCAGTTACTACAATTTTTGCTTCTATTTCGTCAGTCATAATACCATTATACACTATTGAGACTAGATGTCAAGTTTTCTATAAAAGATGTGTGAATCTATCTTTGTTGTTTTGTTAAATGCTAATCGCCAATCTGGCTTAACATGGTCTGCGTGATAATATTCAGCGCCGCCTGTGTTGTCTTTGTGTTTGCCAAGAATAACTTCACTAGCTAGGCGATAGAGATTTTCATATTCTCTAGTGTTTCGAATAGAGTCAGACTTGCCGTCACAATACCAACTAAACTGGCACTTGTTTCTAATAGGCACAAGTCGATCTCTTTTCTCTTTCCACCATGACGAATACTGCGCTTGATATACGACTGAACATATGTCGTTTGGAAATGACTCGCTTTCAACTCGATTGAGTGTAACAAAAGCTACTGCCTTCTTACCTTCAAACGATTCACCACGAGCTTCAAAATATATATTGGTTGCTAAACAATGAGTCTCTCGCTGTGCTATCTCATAAAACGAGGGACTTCTTTCTACTTCTACTACCACGGGTACTTCTTCTGTAGGGACTTCATCAGTTTCATTATAAGCGAACATACTTACTGCTGTTAGTGTAACTACTGCGACTAACATAGCAAGTGTATCTTCTACTATGTACATGATTGTCTTCCTTTAGTTTAGGCCCGTTAGGGTGGTGCCCATACCCTTAAACTACTTAGTGCTTACCACCAGAATTACTTACAAAGGCATTCATTTCTTTACATAAATCTTGAATGCCTTCAAAGGTAGGATACTGCGGTAAAGTAGGATACTCAACAGTCTCGCCTGCGTCTTTTAACGCAAAGTATCTGTTTGTGAGTCGATCCACTTCAGCATGATACTCTTCTACGAGTAGGTTTTTTGCTTCCATGAGCATGTTGAATCTTAGTTCATACGGATTTGACATATCTATCTCCTTGTGTGTGTTGTGTGTCAAAAATGGGCCCATTTGATTATAAGGCGGTACCCATACCTCATCTAACCTATGCGGCTAGAGCAAATGCTTCATCGTTGGCATTTATAGTTTTGTTGCATTTAAGGTAGCTTCCGCACCTATTCTCCATAAGCCTTCAGTCGTCTGTCGAATCTAAAACGCCCCCATATGTTTTATTGGTGGAGGCGAGGGGAGTTGCACCCCTGTCCAAACTTCCTATCTCTTACTTCAACGAATTCTAAAAATTAAATAATTGAGTGAACAACTTGCCATTGTATCGCATTGTGACATATTCACCACGCTCTTCTTGAACTTGCACATCACGGCAAATGTTTCTGTGTTCAATTCTGCCGTTGTTTTGTGCTCGTGTTCTGCCCACGTTAGCACCAGTAATAGCTCCGACTACAGTAGCAATCTTCTTGCCAGAACCGCCACCAATCTCGTTACCAATAGCTGCTCCGATAACACCGCCTACTATAGATGCGCCTGTTGTGTTTTCGACATATACTTCTCGGGTCTCACACTCCTGACGAGTTACCATAACATAGTAAGGTCGCTTTGACACTATCTCAATCTGAGCAAATGCGATTGATGGTACTAATGCTGCTATAAAAAGTAATGTTCTCATGTGTTTCTCCTAGTCGTACTCGCCGTTTAAAAACATTCTCTTACTTTCTAAGAGATAATCAGTGTAGTTATCACGCTTCTCGATAAATACTTGAGGCTCTTCCCCGTCCACTGCTATAAGGACAACTGTTCTATTTATAGGAATTCCAGTTAGCTCCTCGTACATAACAGCGTATGCGGCGCACTGAGCAAAGTAATTAGATATACCCTCATGCTTTTTAAGTCTGCGAGATGTCTTGAAGTCTATCACAGACAACTTACCATCAAACTCTCCAATGCAATCAC
>Ga0255765_1001147_pt1 | contig 33510 bp, 19 predicted proteins | sample 041ome_8_FD_179965 | JGI IMG/M metagenome (GOLD analysis project Ga0255765, IMG submission 179965) | Coastal salt marsh microbial communities from the Groves Creek Marsh, Skidaway Island, Georgia - 041407BS metaG (version 2) | ecosystem: Environmental > Aquatic > Marine > Intertidal zone > Salt...
CCGGCGCGCGGCGGCGCGCGACGAACCGACGAACCGACGAACCGACGAACGAACGAACGAACGAACGAACGAACGAACGATGGGCGCGGACGCGCGCGCGACGACGATGCGCGACGCCGCGCGGCGATGGTACGACGACGCGATGGCGCCGTTCGCGCGCGACGCGGTCGTCGCGCTGGACGCGGAGGCGGCGGCGCAGGCGCGCGCGCACGCGGGCTGGGGCGGGACGAGCGGGACGGGACGCGCGCGCGCGACGCGGGCGCTCGAGGCGTACGCGACGATGGACGACGCGATGGGCGACGAGGAAGAGGTCTGGGACGTCAGGGGGGAGCGGGTGCCGGCGGAGGCGCCGCTGGTGATCTGCGTCGCGGGACGGCTGCGGGAGGCGGCGGCGAACGTGCGGCGGTGCGTGCGGGCGCGGCGACGCGCGACGCGCGCGACGGTGTTCGTCGGATGCGACGAGGGCGATGAGGCGCACGGGGCGTGCGTGGAGGCGCTGACGGAGGCGTGTGAAAGGATTTTGAGCGACGCGGCGGCGGAATTCGGGGAGACGCCGACGGGGAATCGTTCGGGGGTGGGACGGAACGAAGAAGGAGACGAAGACGACGAAGAGGACTGGGGGAGTTGGGGCGACGAGGACGAGACGAGAGACGAGGCGCCGGTGGAGGACTCGACGGAGGGGACGGGCGATGGGTGGAGCGATGCGCCGACGCCGACGTCGAAACAAGGGCGAAATCGCACCGCCGCCGCGGACGCCGTCGCGGGTCGGTTTTCGGTCAAGTTTTTCCCTCCTATGATGTATCGCGCGCTCGGCGACGGTGCGTTCACGCTTCCGCGAACGCGAACGATGGGGTTGGTGAACGATGCCGCGGCTGCGTTGACGGGGGAGTCGAAAGAGAATCGCGTCATCGGGCATCACTTGGCTGAAATCGCCGCGCACTGGGCGTTGGCGCCGGATTATTTCGCCCTCGGTCCGAACGCCGAAGCCGTGTCGCGCGTCGCAGCGCAAGCGAAGACCGATCCCGTGGGCGTGGACACGACGGTGAAACCACGAACGGCGGCGATCATCGTCGTCGATCGCGAGGTGGACTTGATGACGCCGAGCGTGAGTCGAGACGGTTGGCTCGAGCGCGTGTTGGAGACGACGGACGACGAAGACGCGGCGTCTTCATCGACCTACGTCGACCGCGTCACGGCGACGTTGTCCCCGCTCTTGAGCGATGAAAATGTTCTCGCGTTAGATGAAGCTCTGTGCGCGAAGACTGCGCGTGATGGCGCTGTGCACGTGCGGAAGTTGCTGCGCGAGGCGGCTCGCGTGGAATCCGTCGCCGCGCCGGCGGCGGATGAAAAGAGCGCGCGCGTCGTCGGTGCTGACGATATTCTTAGCTTAGTGCGAGCGCTGGAGGTTGATCCTAGCGTTGCTTTGCGTCATCGCGCGTTGATTCAGCGCGCAAAGCTCACCGCGCGGAGTTTGACGGATGAGAACGACATGAAGGCGAATAGGCAAATCATCGCTTTGCAACGACTCACCGCCGCTGCGCTCGAGCGCCAAGCCACGGGTGTGTGCGCGACGGTGGTAGAGATACTGAAAGTGATGTATTCTGCGGGAGGTACCGCCGTAGGTCACCCGAGCGAGGCGCTGGCGCTCGTCTTAGCGGCGTATGTACTCGCGACGGAGGCGAACGTTCAAGCGCAGGCGCCGACGAACGCCGCGTCGCCGTTCACGGCGCAAGACGAGGCGTCCGTGCGCGACGCACTTTTGGGCGTACTACTGGCGAGCGATCTCGCCGATGTGAAGAAGCAAGTTCCAAGTTTCAACGCCAGTGCGCTCGAAGCGCTCGAAGCGCTTCAGAACGCGACCGCGGCCGCCGCCGCGGACGCGCCGCCGACGCCCTCGAAAGATGACGACGGTTGGGACGACGACGACGACGACGACTGGGGCGACGATGAATGGGGCAACTCTCCGACGGCGCCGAGTAAATCCACGACGACGAACGCGATGACGGCGATCGACGATCCCGAACTCGCCGCCGCCGCGCTCGAGGCGCGAGACGCCGTCGAGCGCGCGCTTCACAACTTCGCCCTCGCCGCGCATCGCGGCCGCGCATCGCTCAAGCACAACATCCCAGAGTCTAACTCACTCTACGCCAACGGTCTACCCAACTCCATCCTGCTCGACATCATCTCCCGCGTCAAGACGTCCGCCGACGACGGCGGCGCGTGCGCCGATTTCGTCCACGTCGCCGCCTCCCTCGGCGGCTTACTCAAGCACGCCGCCGCCACCGCCACCGCATCCATCGTCACCGGCGCCATGGGTCGTCTCGGCAACCTCATCAACAAGGTCACCGCCGCCCCCAAACCATCCGATCGCGACGTCGTCGTCGTCTTCCTCCTCGGCGCCCTCTCCTCCGGCGAATTCGCCGCCGCCCTCACCGCGCGCGCCCCCGATCCCGCCGCCGCGCTCTTCGCCCGTCACAGGGATCGCGAGTTCATCTTCGGCGCGCTCGACCTCGCGTCCGCGCGCGCCATCGCGTGAGCGCGCGTCGCGTCCGCGCGCTCCCGAGCGCCATCGAAGACCCATAGTGTAGAGATTTTAAACCACGTCGAGTTCGCGCACGCCGCGCGCGCGCCGCAGTCGCCCACGCGCGCCGCTCTCGCGCCGCGCCGACGCGCCGAAGCGCGCGACCGACGCGCGCCGCGCGCGAGACGACGAAAACCGCGCGCGCGACGACGAAAACCGCGAACGATGAGCGCCGACCTGGCGGCGGTCCTGGATCACCAATCGCTCGATGGCTTCGTCTCCCTGCTCCAAGGGCTGCAGAGCGCCGATAACGCGCACCGAACGATGTGCGAAGAGGTGTTCGAACGGTGCAAGGCGCAGCCCGATCACCTGGCGTCGCAGTTGGTGCGAACGCTGCGAGGAGGGACGGAGAGTCGACTGCGAGAGCTGAGCGCGGTGCTGGCGAGACGGGCGTTCACGAGCGATGACGGCGAATTGTACACGAAATTGAGCGAATCGGTGAAACAGATGTTTAAGAGTGAACTGTTGATGGCGCTGAGGGAAGAGGCGGAGGCGAGGGTGACGCGAAAGACGTGCGATTTGATTTACGAAGTCGCGGCGGGGGCGATGGAACGGGAAGAGCCGTGGGCGGAGTTGATGCCGTTCATGTTCGGTGCGGTTTCTGAAGGGTCGGACCGATTGAAGGAGAGCGCGTTGATGATCTTTGCGATGCTCGCGAGTTACATGAGCGATGCGTTGGTGCCGCAAATTCCGACGCTGCACGCGACGCTGAGCGCGTGCTTGGCGTCGGCGGATACGAATGTGCGACTGGCGGCGTTACGAGCGACGTGTGCGTTCGTCGATGCGTTGGAAAATCCGAGCGATCGAATGAAGTTCCAAGATTTGTTGCCGGCGATGCTCAACACGATCGGTTCGGCGTTGAGAGGTCAAGATGAGACGTCGGCGCAAGAGGCTCTCGCGTTGTTCATCGAGCTCGCTGAAGCCGATCCGAGATTCGTGCGCAATCATCTCGTCGAGCTCGTGGAAGCGATGCTCAGCATCGCGGAACATAACGACCTCGAGGATGGCACGCGAACGTTGGCGACTGAGTTCTTGGTGACGCTCACCGAGGCGAGAGATCGTGCGCCGGGTATGATGCGCAAGGTTCCAAATTTCGTCCAGCGCCTGTACAACTGCCTCGTCTCCTTCTTGGTCAACGACATCGAAGACGATGAAGATTGGCACACGACGGAGAACGAAGAGGACGAGGGTATCGGTCAAGGTGATTTGTACGACGTCGGTCAAGAGTGCCTGGACCGCGTCTCCATCGCGCTCGGCGCCAACTCCATGTTACCCGCGTGCGCCGCAACGATGCCGTCGCTGATTGGCGACGCGGATTGGAAGCGTCGTCACGCCGCTCTCATCGCACTCTCGCAAATTGCCGAAGGTTGCGCCAAGGGAATGAAGAAGGACGTTGTCGGCGCCATTCAGCCGTGCTTACACGCGCTCGCCACCGATCCCCATCCTCGCGTTCGTTGGGCCGCCATCAACGGGTTGGGGCAAATGTGCACCGATCTCGGCCCGAGATTGCAAGAACAGGCGCACGCTAACGTCGTGCCGTTGCTCCTGAACGCCATGGATGACGTGAAGAATCCGCGTTGCCAGGCGCACGCGGCCGCCGCGACGGTAAACTTCAGCGAAGACTGCCCTCCGGAGTGCATGGCGCCGTATTTGGACACGCTCATGAACAAGCTTTTGAGCTTACTGCAGTCTGGCAACAAGTCTGTGCAAGAAGCGGCGCTCACGGCGCTCGCATCGACCGCGGACAACGCGCAAGAATCCTTCATCAAGTACTACGACACCGTCCTTCCGTACTTGAAGTCCATCTTGGTGAACGCCAACGGAAAGGAGTACCGCATGTTGCGCGCCAAGGCTGTGGAGTGCATTTCTCTCGTCGGTATGGCCGTTGGACGCGCCCGCTTCGCTCAAGATGCGCGTGAAGTCATGGATATGTTGATGCGTCTCCAATCTGGCGGATTCGAAGACGACGACCCAACGGTGCAATACATGCTTCAAGCCTGGACGCGTTTGTGCAAGTGCCTTGGCGAGGAATTCGTCCCGTATCTTGAAGTCGTGATGCAGCCGCTGTTGAAGTCTGCCAATTTGAAGGCGGACGTCATCGTCACGAACAAGGACGATGAAGACGGGGGCGAGGAGGAGGAAGAGGAAAACGACGATTACGAACAGGTCGAAGTCGGCGACAAGCGAGTTTCCATTCGCACGGCGGCTTTGGAAGAAAAAGCCACCGCGTGCAACATGTTGTGCTGCTACGTCGACGAGCTCAAGGACGGTATTTTGCCCTACTTGGAGCAAATTCTGCAAACCATGATTCCCTCGCTCGAGTTTTATTTCCATGAGGACGTGCGTAGAGCCGCCGTGGCGTCGTTACCGGATCTTCTCCGCGCCGGTAAGCTTGCTGTGAGCAAGGGAGCAAAGGATCAAGCTTGGTTCCAGCAACTCGTCAATCATATCATTCCCCCCCTTATTCAAGCGATGGCGAAGGAACCGGATATCGAGATTCAGGTGCGTTACTCAAAGTCGACGTCGACGAGAAGAAACAAGTGATGAGACTTATGGATTCCCCTTCAAGACGCCTTGAGGCTCTGGTGATAAATCCGATAACAGTCCCTGATGTTTCTGATTGTTCCTCTTTTTTTTGCATTTTTCCGTCTCGAAAATACAGTCGTACTGACCTAGCGCCCTCTTTTCTTTCGCCACGCAGGCTCGCATGCTCGAATCGCTCGCGGAGTCCGCCGGTGAAGCCGGTGACCTCGTGCGCGATCACTTATCGGCAATGTTAGAAACATTCAAGGTATTGCTCACGGAGTCGCTGGAGCGACGTGCGGAGCGGAACAAGCGCGCGGGCACGGACGATTTCGATGAAGAGGAAATGCACGCGCTGGAGGAGGAACAAGAAGCCGAGGACGAAGTGTTTGATCAATTCGCCGAATGCGTCGGGTCTTTGTTGAAAAGCTTCCACAGCGCGATTCTTCCGTCTCTTGAGCCATTGCTCGCGTTCATCGTGCCGCTGCTGGACAAGAACAGGAGCCCCGCCGAGCGACGTATTGCGATTTGCGTGTTCGATGACATTTTTGAACACGCGAGTGACGGTGGCGGCGCTCTCAAATATCTCGACGGTTTCGTATCGCCTTGCATCGCTGGATGCACGGACAACGACGCGGATGTGCGCCAGGCGTCTGTTTACGGCGTCGGCGTGATGTCCGAGCACTGCGGCCAAAGCTTTAACGCTCACGTGCCGAGCGCGCTCAGCGCGCTCGCGAGCGTCATTCAAGCGCCGGGCGCTCGAGACGACGAGAACATCTACGCCTTCGAGAACGCGGTCGCCGCGCTCGGGAAGATGTGTGAATTTCAGAACGCCGCCTTGGACGCTAGCGTCATCTTGCCTTCGTGGTTGGCGAGCTTGCCGCTGACGGAGGACAGGGTTGAGGCGAGAAACGTGCACGCGCAACTCATGCGCCTGCTCGAGAGCAACGGGCAAGCCTTGATGGGTGCCTCTTACGAGCACCTTCCCCGCGTCGTCAGTGTACTCGCGGATGTTTTGCCAACCTCCGGTTTGAGCGCGAAGCTCCGTCTCGTCGAGCCCGAAGTCGCGGCAAAGATGAAGGCGTTCCTCGTGCAAATGCAATCGAGCCTTCCTCAAGACAAGCTCAGCGCCGCGTGGGGCATCTTGAGCGCGGAGAAACAAGCCGCGCTGCAGACGGCACTTCAAGGTTAGGACGAAACGCTAGAAATACAACACAGAGACTTCATCAAACACGCGCGCGTCGCGTCATATATTCGTTCGTTCGTTTTAAATTAAAACCTCCTCGAGCGCGTTCGATTCGAAACGGAACGCGAAGAGACTGCGACGCTCACTTCCAATGCTCTTTCACCTCTTGCACCCAGCCGTATCTTCCATCGTACTTGGACGGGTCCCAGTCCGGTAAATCACTCGCGCTTCCCGCGCCGAGATCATTCAATTCGTGCGCCGTCAACAACCTCTCATCGCGCGTCGCCGCGCTCGCCCCGCACGACCCCACCTTTAAAACCGCGCCGTACCGCCCGTCCTCGAACGCCAACAGTTCGTTAAACATCCCGAGCCGTATCTTCAGCCTCGAAAACTTCGCCCCCGTCGCCAGCGCGATCGCCTTTCGCACGTCCGTCTTCGTGTCCGTCGCCTCGACGTCCACGTCGACGTACCACACCGCGAACGCCCCGAGCTTCGCCTCGCGCGCGTTTTCCACTGGAAAGTAACACGTCACGCGCGTCTTCACCATCGCGTCTCGCGTCGCGCCGACGAAGGCGTCGCGCCGTCGTCGTCTTTCGTCGCTTTCGTTTTCGGTTCGCGTCTTCGCGCGCGAGTGACGCGCGCGTTCGCGTCGCTTTCGCGTCGCGCGCGCGCGTCGACGCCGTCGGCGTTTTCGTGCGTTTTTTTTCGCGTCGGCGTCGCGCGCGGTGTGATTTTCGCGACGCGATTGTCCCGCGCGTCGACCGTCGACGCCGCGTTCGCGCGCGCGATGCGCGTGTTCGACGTCCCCGAGCCGCGCGCGCGTCCGCGCGACGACGTCGCACCGCCCGGACCGCCCGGACGGCGACGCGTCGCGCGCCCGACGCCGCGCGGACGCGAAAACGATGGCGAAAACGCGACGTCGAGCGACGACGACGCGACGGATGACGATTCGACGAGCGAGAGCGACGACGCGGACGACGAAAACGGCGGCGCGAGCGAACGACGCGCGCGGTATCGAAGCGTCGCGGGCGCGGGCGACGGGGCGCAGTGCTGCGTGGTGGGCGCGGACGGCGTCGCGCGAGGGGTGTGGCGCGCGACGCTCTTCGCGGAGGACGACGCGAGGGACGACGACGCGAGCGTCGAGGACGCGTTTCGAGCGCTGGTGGCGAGGAAAGAGCGGCCGTGGGTGGTGGTGCTCGCGCGGGGGGGGCACTTCGCGGCGAGCGCGTTCGACGCGAGGGAGATCGGGGAGGAGGGAGACGCGCGGGCGAGCGCGGCGAAGAGACGCGCGACGGCGAGTCGGTACGTCGTGCGAGCGAAAGCGGGAGGGAGGCAGGTGAGCAAGGACGGGGTGAAGAATATAAAGAGCGCGGGGAGCTCGATGCGACGGGCGAACGAGCGGGCGCTGGAGGCGGACATGCGAGAGGCGTTCGCTTCGATGAAGACTGAGTTGGAGGTGCGAGACGACGCGCGTTTTCGCGAGCGTCGCGACGACGATCCGGATGATGAAGAACTTGCTCCCGAGACGGACGGCGCGCGCGTCGTCCGAGTGGCTGCGGTGCGCTCGCGCGTGAACGCGCGCGAGAGTAGACGAAATCTGTGTTCACGCCAGAGTCGGTGGGCGGCGAAGACGAGGCAAAGTCAAATTTGTCTCGACGACGTCGCTCCGCCTTTTCGAGCACGGATGCGGGTGGAGTTATCACGCTCTCGCGCGATCGTTCGCGCGCGCGTTGCGTCGCGTGAAGGTCGTCTATGAGCGGTTACGTTATGAGAGCTGACGGATTGATTTTTTTGGCGAGCGACCGCGATTCGCGTACTGAATTCACCGACTGACGCGCGTTTGTACTCGTCGACCGCGGCAGAGCGCGAGTCTGATTTTTGTGAGCGTCAGTAAAGTAGACGCGAGGACGATTTTCAACGATAAGAACCCGATGCTCGATAGGAAGGATCCGCGCGTGCGGCGCGTGCCGTTTATGACTGGCCGGCCGACGTTCAACGAGACGAGACGCGTCATCGGTCGCCTCGCCACCGTAAACTTAAACGTCGTTGAAGAAGAAGAACGATTGGACGAAGACGCCGACGCGCTCGCGGGATTGGCGGATACAAAGTTTGTCATCGCGGCGAAACCGAAGCCGCCGCCAATCGAGGCACCGCCAGAGGCAGAAGTCGAAATCATCCCTGAGCCGGAATTGCACGCGGCGGCGAGAGCGGGAGATTCCGAGCGAGTGCTTCATCTCCTCATCGAAGAGAACGCCGATCCGACGGAGTCGTATAAAGGAAAGTTGCCGTACGTAGTGAGTAAGGACAGAGAGACGCGCGACGCGTTCCGCCGCGCGATGGCGCAAAAGCCAGACGCGTGGGACTGGATCGGTCGCGCCGCGGTGCCGAGTGCGTTGACCGAAGAACTCGAAGCGAAGAAGGCCGCTAAAGAAGCGGAATACGAAGCGGCGCGGAAGGGAAAAGAGAAAGAGCGCAAGAAGGCGCAGAAGGAACGCAAGAAGAAACAATCAGCGGCGGCGGCACTCTTGGAGAAAACGGCGGCGCCCGCCTCGAGCGGTGTCGCGGAGAAGAAATCCGCGGCGTTGGTGGAGCAGGTGGACAAAGTTTCGAACGATCGCCGCGAACAAATGGTGAGTGTTTACGTCGTCATCGCTCGTTTTTCTTGATGTTTTCCTCGACGTTTTTCTCGACGATTTTCTCACCCTCGATCGGTCGACTCATCATTGGATCACGTTTACTAACGAAACAGGCTCTCGCCGCAGAGCGACGAATGCAAGCGCAAGAAGCGGCGCGCAAAGCCAGCGTCGGCGCGCTCGGGGGCGCGCGCTTTCGCGATACGACTACGATCGGTGGTGGGCCGACTGGGCCGACGCAGTAACGCGCTCTTGCGCGAGAACGCAGAGGCGATGGCGAAGGGCGCGTTCAGTGGCATCGCGATCGCGGTCGTGCTCCAGAGCACGGCCCGGACGGCGCGTAACGGACGTGAAAAGGCACGATTAGGACGATGGCGAGATAGATAGGATGTTGTAGACAACGAAAACTGTGTAGTGTACGGGTCGGGTTGAAAAGAATCAGAGATAAATTTACGGCGCGGTGCTTTCGATCGTCTTCAAGCACTCCACGACGCTCGCGCCATCGAGCATCTTTTCCGTCAACGTGTCCCACGCGCTCTTATTCGTCTTAAGAATGCTCGCGGCTTGGAAGACGGCCCATCGCGTGAGCTCTTGCTGCGACGCGTCGGAGAGCTTCGGGTCGACTCGGTTGAGAATTCTCTGCAAATCGTACAGATCCGCGCTCTGACCCATGACTTCGTCGAACTCCATCGCTTCCGCCGCGACGCCAGACATGCTCACCACGGCGAGCGGGAGCATCTCGCTTTCGCTCAGTTTCGCGCCTTGAAAAATTTTCCGCTCCAGCTTGGACTCCATAAAATTCACGTGCGACTGATCGATGCCGAGATCGTACGACCCCACGGGCACGCCCAGCGCGTACCCTACCAAAAAGTGCCCAGCCTCGTGTCTCGCGATCCTTCGTCGGTACTCCGGGTTCACCCTCGCCAACCGATCCGTCGCCACGCGCAGCAACCCGGGCGCCGTCGACCCCACCGCGAGCACCGCCAACGAAATCCCCCCGATCAAATACGCCCCGAACGCCCCCCAATCCCCCGGAAGCGTCGCCCCCACCACCGTGGCCAACAAGCTCGTGCTCAGCGTCACCGTGACGATGAGATTAAAGTCATTCGCGTCGCTCGGTCGCGCGATTTGTTCCGGCGCGCACTTCAGCAGCCGCTTCAGTTCATTAGGAAACACGTTTCGTCGCTGCATCGGCGCCTCGCCCGCGCTGTTCCACACTTTCACCGCGCCCGAGTCTTTCAAAGTCTTCAGCGCCGCGCGCACGTCCGTCGTCGCGCGCTCCAGCGCCTCGGCGCGCTCGCTCGGCGGCAGCGCGCGAACTTTGGATAAAACGTCATCGATGGCGTCGTACGACGCCGCGGGCGACGCGCGAGCGACGACGACGCGCGAGCGACGCGCGGTGACTCGCGCGTGACGCCGCGCCGGCGCGGGGGCGCGCGCGGACGACGTCAACGTGAACATCGATCGGATCGGCGCGTCTCGGTGTGACGCGCGGGCTCGCGCGGCGAGCGCGAGCGAGCGCGCGAGAGATTGAATAACGATAACGATGAGATAACAAAATCGAACGACGGCGTGCGACGGTGAACGAGCGCGACGAAGTGATCACGCGGTGAAATCGACCTCGTTGGCGAGGATTTGCTCGAGGGTTTGCTTGCGACGAATGACGGCGAAACCGGCGCCGTCGGCGAGTCGCATGACTTCGGGAGCCTCGGGGAAGGAGTTGTAGTTCTTGGAACTCATGCCGGCGCAGTAGGCGCCGGACCCCTCGATGACGACGTAATCGCCGATGTTGACTTCACCCATGCGACGCTCGGAGATGGTCTCCGGCTCGTCCGGGGCCGGGGTGAGCAAATCTCCGGATTCGCAGCAGTGCCCGACGACGACGTAATCGGCTTGCGCGGCGGGCAATTCGCCAGCCTTGCTCACCGACACCAGCGGGTGCTGAGAGCCGTACAAGCTCGGGCGTAAGACTTCGGTCATACCCATGTCGAGTTTCAAGAACGTGTGCCCTTCGGCGGTGCCGGTGACGACCTTGTCTTGCACCGAGGTGACGACGGCGCACGAGTTGGCCAACAAAAACGTACCGGGCTCGATTTCGAGCTTTAACTTACGTCCGGTCTCCTTCGCGAACGCTTCGAACGCTTCTTTCACCGGCACGCCGACGACGGCGAGATCGGTGGACTTTTCGTACGACATCCGCCCGACCTTGTAGCCGCCGCCCAGGTTGAGCGTGTCGACGCTCGGAAACTCTCGGCACAAATCCAAGGACATCCCGCTCACCTTTTGCCACACCGCCGGATCGCTTCCGCTTCCGATGTGCGTGTGCACGCGCACGACCTTCAAGTCGTACTGCTCCACGATTTCCTTCACTCGCGGCAGAGACTCGAACCAAATCCCGAACGACGAGCTCGGCCCCCCCACGTTCGTCTTCCCCGTCCCGCCGCTGCCCAGCCCCGGGTTAAACCGCACGCCGACCTCCCCTCCCGGGAACGCCCTTCCGAATCGTTCCAACTGATCCAGCGAGCACGCGTTCACCTTCACCCCGCGTCGCACCAAATCCTCGAAAAAGCTCGGCAGCTCTTGCGTCGACAGCGAAATCTCCCCCCCCGCGAATCCCGCCTTCATCGCTCGCTCGCACTCGTATCCGCTCGACGCGTCGACGTGCAGGCCAGCCTTTTTAAACGTCTTCAGGATCGCCGCGTTCGGGCTCGCCTTCATCGCGTACCGCACCGTCAATCCGTACGCGTTCGGAAACGCCCTCGCCCGCGCCGCCTGCGCGTCCAGCGTCGCGCGGTCGTACACGTACGTCGGCGTCCCGTGCGCCGCCGCCACGTCGCGCACGTCCTCGGGCGTCAGGAACCGCAGCGTCTCCGCAGCGCTCGCGTTCGTCCGCGCGCCGAGGCGCGCGCGCGGCGCCGTCGCGGTGCGCACGCGCGTCCATCGTCCCGTCGCGCGCGTCGCGCGCTCCCGTCGCGCGCGCGCCGTCGCGACGCGCGGCATGGGCGCGGTCGCGCGCATGCCGGCTCTTACCCTCGCGCTTTCGTCGTCGGCGCGGTTAGCGCGTCGGCGCGTCGAGGTGCGCGGCGCGGCGACGATCGCGAAACCCCGACCGACGTCGCATCGCGACGCGCTCGCGATGCGCGCGCGCGCGGCGCCGGCGTCGACGACGTCCGCGACGGGACGGACGACGACCGCGACGCGCGCCGGCGGGCGCGGCGCGCGCGCGACGCGATGGACGACGCGCGCGCGCGGCGACGGCGCGGCGAATGATTCGACGACGACGACGACGACGACGGGCGCGCGCACGCGACGCGCGCTCGCGCGCGACGCGGCGTCGAGCGCGATCGCGGCGATGGCGTGGCGCGCGCGCGCGGCGGGCGCGACGACGGCGGTGACGCACGAGGGGAGGACGCGGCCGGCGTACGCGTTCGACGCGGCGCTGCGGGTGGCGACGCTGCGGCGGAGCGCGCCGCCGAACGCGGCGAACGAGTTCTCGAGGACGCAGACGAACAGGGTGAAATTTAAGATGACGGCGGTGGCGAGCGTGGGGGAGATTTACGGGAGCCTGGCGAGGGGAGGGAAGAAGACGAGGGGGGCGGACGCGACGACGCTGGGCGACGAGTGGTTGGCGCCGGCGATCGCGAATGGGTTGATACGGCCGATTCCGGGGGCGGAGTCCTCGGCGTGGTTCGCGAGGTTGTCGCCGGTGTGGCGAACGCTGGTGCGGCGAGACGCGCGCACGGGGAGGGTGAGCGCGGGGGGGGAGATTTACGGCGCGCCGTACAGGTTTGGATGCGCGGTGATCGCGTACAGAAAGGATAAGCTGCCGAAGGGGGTGAAGCCACCGCGAGATTGGGAGGATTTGTTCGATCCGAGGTTGAAGGGTTTGATCGGGATGCCCAACGCGCCGCGGTTGGTTTTGAGCGCGGCGCTGAAGGCGGAGGGGATGTCCGCGAACGCGAGCGACATCGGCGGCGCGGACGGGCGAGTGAGCGCGCGCGTGCGCGCGCTGCGCGAAAACGTCAAGGTATTCGATGACTTGCAATACACGCAAGCGATCGCGTGTGGCGATTGCGCCGTCGTCATCGGGCCTTCGGAGGATGTATTTTCCGTCGCCCGTCGATCGACTCTGATCGGTCTCGCGGTGCCGAGCTCGGGAACGACGCTGTGGAGCGATTGTTGGGTCGTGCCCACCGCGACGGTGGCGAACAAAGGCGGTGGTCCATCGCCAGTCTTAGAGCAGTGGATCGATTACACGCTTCAGCCGGCGCGCGTGAACATGCGGGTTGGCTTGAAGGGGGGGATTTCGCCTCTCATGTTTGACGGCCGCGGCGTCGACGGCGGTTACGCTAGGTACCCCAACGTCGCTCGTCCCGTGCTCGGGAGTGATGACGGCGATATGCTAAAAGGTTGGATACCAGACGACTCCGTGTGGTCGGCGAGCGAGTTTCAGCTTCCGCTCAGCGACCGCGCGCGCGCACAATACGTCGCGATGTCACAGGCCATCGTGCGTCGATGAAATTAGGAATGAATTTGTCAATAAATGGAATAGCGTTCTAGCACTTCGCTGCGGTGGTGGATAAAACCAGGGTCGATAACTCCTCCTCTTGCCTGAGGAGCGTGCGAAATTTATCGACGCGCGCGCGCAAACGTTCGACATCTGCGGCGCGTTCCGCGAGCACCGCGTCTAGTTCGTCGACGTACGCGTCCACCGCCGATCCTGGCTTGTCCACACGAGCGAGGAACTCCATCTCGTGCTTGACCATCTCCATTGATCTCTCGATGTGCCCTCGATGGGCGGCGATTATGGAGTCTTCTTCACCGAGAATGACATTGATGAGCGCGTCGTGCGCTTGCTCGGCTTCTTCTCGCGACATGCTCGCCGTCGAGTCGACGAAAGTCGGAAGCGTTGTCGCGCTCACGCTCGCGCGCCGACTCGCACTCGTCGTGGATTTTCGACCATTCACGCGCGAAGGCGCGCTCGAACCATCTTGTGGAGGCGTGGATCGAATCAGCGACTGTCGCGTTGCGCCGGGCGTCGACGCTCGCGGCGCAAACGCCATCGTGCGCGGATCCCGAGTCGGTGTCGATGCCGTGGTCAACGATGGTGGCGCCACGATCGGTTCCCCACTGCTAGTACCACGCGTGAGCTCTTTTACACGATCGGCATATCGCAGCGTGTTGAGCGTGTGCTCGCACGAACCCTCCGCCGGGGAGATGTTCGCGATCATCACCGTTCGCGAATCCCCCAAGAACGAATCCCGAAGCACTTCCGTGAGTTTGGACCCGCGAAACGGCACGTGCGACGCCCCTGAATCAAGCGCACGTATGCACTCTTTCAGTGCGAGCAGAGATTTGTTGATTTCCGCGCCCTCGATGCGGGTTTGTCGATCGTTATCCGTCGTGTCCGCGCCGCGCTCGCTCCCAGCCAAATCTATAAAGGAAAGTTTGCCAAAGATTTCCGTTGCAGGCGCGTCGTTCGACGCTAGCGCCGCCGCCACTGCGTTTCGATGCTTTAATTCGATCGGTTTCTTCAGCACGAGCTGTAATATTGCGTGCGATCGAGATGATTCTGCGTTAGCACCCGTGCTACCGACGCATCGAGCCTTTGTGCTGTGCTCGACGAGTCGATCGAACGTGTCGTCGGCGTCAACGCGGTACTCTTGCAATCCAACGACGCAAATCTGTGATTTGGAATCTTCGAGCACGCGGAGTTTTCGTCGTCCGTTAAGCAAGTCGAAAACGCGTCCGCCGTAGATTTCAAACGCGCTGACCCAGAGTTGCAGATCTGCGCGACTGTCGGCGGATTCGGCTCGATTGACGGCGGCGAGAATATCCCTCGCCGCGCGTCCCGGCAACGGCTGCATCGTGTACGTCTTCCCGCTTCCCGTTTGTCCGTACGCAAAGCACGTCGCATTAGCGCGGCTGAGCGCAAACTCCACCAAAGGCGCGACCTCGCTCACATACACGTCGTCGTTGGACGCCGACTCGTCGAAGACGGCGTCAAACGAGAAGGCGTGCTTCTCTACGAATCGCGTCAAGTCAACCTTCACTTTAGGTTCCCAAACCGTGAGCTCGCGCGAAATATCATCGCTCGTACAAATATCGCGCTCTTTTCTCGACTGTTCTTTCGCGTTCAGCGGTCGCTTACGCACGGAAACTCGGATTTTTGACTTTCGCTGCGGCGACTTGGGCCTCGGCGTTGACTTTCGAGGTGACGGCGCCGTCGATTCGTCTTCGTCTACGTCACCACCGTCCTCGACGTTTCGTCGTTCGTCTGCATCCATCTCCGAGTTAGTTTTCGCATCGTCATCCTCGTCACCACCTGCGTCGCCGCCCTCATCGCCATCCTTCGGCTCGGCCTCCGCCGTCGCGCTCGCGTTCGCGAAATCCCGACACATTTCCTTCACCATCCGCATCGCCTTCGCTCGATCCGCCACGTCCCGTATCCCGAGCTCGCTCAAATCGTCTCCGCGTAGCTTACAAACCTCGCCGAACTCCAAATGCTTCAGATTATCGCGATACCGCGCCAATCCGTGCGCTCGAATGTACCTGCGCGCGCCTCGCGAGCGTCGTCAGTGATGAATACGAACGGACACCGCGCGATCATCGCGCGCGCGTCGACGCCCTTGCCGTTCGCGAGCGCGCGCGCGACGCAAACACTTCGCTCGCGCACCATCGCGCGTCGCGCCGCGCCATCCTCGCCCTCGCGCGTCCGCGCCGTCGCGCGCCGTCGCGCTCGATAGATTCGATAGATTCGATTCGTGTTCACCGCGCGCGCACGTCGTCTCCAGCGCCTCGCTCGCCGCGCGCGCGCGCGAGCGTGCGGCGCGATCGATGTCACGCCCGTCGACCGCGCGCGCTCGCACCGCGGGCGCTCGCGCGCGACGCGCGGCGCGTCTGAATGTGCCGCGCGCGCGTCCACCGTTGACTCGACTCGTCATTCGTCGTCGCGCGCGCGCGCGCCGACGCGCGCGCGTCGCGTCGCGCGCGCGCGCGAGCGTGCATCATGACGCGTGACCTCCCTCGCGCGCGCGAGGGCCGGGCGCGCGACGACGACGTCGCGAGCGACCGAGAAGTTTTGCTCGCGTCGTCCGTCGATGGCGACGCGAGAGACGCCGCGACGACGACGTACGAGCGCGCGATGGACGTCGTGAGCGAAATCGCGTCGTCGAGCGCGCTCGCGGGCGCGCTCGCGGGGCCGCTGGGCATCGCTCGAGGGACGGAGGCGACGGCGGCGACGGAGACGACGGCGGCGAGCGCGCGCGCGAACGAGGGCGCCGACGACGACGACGCCGACGACGCCGACGACGCCGACGACGCCGGAACGCGAGCGCTGGAGAGTCAAGGGCGCATAGTCTCGCTGCTGGCGAGTTTTGAGCGCGGGACGCCGATGATGGCGCTGTTCTTGATGATTTTCTTTTATAAACACTTCGCGCAGCTCGCGTTCGTGGGGTGGTTGACGTACGCGCTGCTGCGGGCGAACGGACGGACGGTGACGGAGGTGGCGAAAAGAGAGGCGAGGAAGGTGGCGGACGTGGGAGCGGTGATGGTGGCGCTGCTCGCGCACTTGCTCGTCGTGTGGACGATGACACCGACCGGGCGACGGGCGCGAGGGATGTTTCAGGAACCGGCGGGATTTTGGACGTGCGCGTTTGACGTCGCGGCGCTCGATTTGTGCGCGAGGTACGCGTTCATCGTCGCGAAGTTGTTGATCGTGGCGTTGCCTATGCACGTGTTGCAGCGCGTGCTGAGAATTTCTAGCAAGGCGGCGGCGAAGATGCCGACTGCGCGCGTGTACAGACGGCGCGCGTCGTTGTTGAGCACGATCGAGTACGCGAACGCGGCGTGTCGAACGATGATTCCCGCGCCCGTGTGGTTAGCTTACTTCAAGAGAGAGCTTCCAAGCTTGTTTGCTTCCTTCGTCACGGGGCTTTACGTGATTTTCAAGCTCAGAGGCGTCGTTCAGCGCGGATTCGACTTCATCAACGCGGCGTCGATGTGGTTGACGGCGAGCAAAAGAGCGGGCGACATCGCGACGAGTGAAGACTTGATGGAAGCGGGCGATGTGTGCGCGATTTGCCGAGAACCGTGCGTGGACGCCACGAAACTGCGCTGTTCGCACATATTTTGCGAAGACTGTATAGGAGAGTGGTTCGACCGACAGCCAAGTCGCGGAGCGAGTAGGGAGAAGACGTGCCCGGTGTGTCGAGCCGTCGTTCACTCTGGAACGCTCAAAAGTTTTGGCGATGGCTCGACGCAGCTGTCGCCATTGTTCTTCTAGTACGTAGAGTTGTTGAAGGAGAGATGAATGAATATAAAAGTGCGATAGTTCACTATAGACTAGCGACTCTATGAGAAAGGTTTGGTGACGCTCAACACAACAATACACTTACAGCTTTTCGTCGCCGTCCGCAGCGCGCAACTGACCGAGTTCGGTCGGCGCTTGCGTGCCACAGATGGTGGACTTACCGAAAGCGGCGGCGGTGTCAACACCCTTGGCCTTCTCTTCGGCAATCTTGCCCGAGATCCACTCAAACGTAACCTTCAAGCCGTCCGCGAGCTTGACAGACGGCGCCCAACCGAGCTTTTCCTTGATGAGTTCGTTGTTGGAGTTGCGACCGCGCACACCTTCCGGACCCGGAATATGCTTGATTGGCAAGTCCTTGCCCGCGAACTTCAACGTCATGGCTTGCATATCGTTCATGGAGATCATTTCGTCGGAACCGATGTTCACCGGCTCGGCGAAGTCGCTCTTGGTGAGACGCAAGATGCCCTCGACGCAATCGTCGATGTAGGTGAAAGAGCGCGTTTGCTTACCGTCACCCCACATTTCGACTTCGCTTTCAGCCGTCGCAGCCTTACGGCAGAACGCCGCCGGCGCCTTTTCGCGACCGCCCTTCCACGTGCCGTACGGACCGTAAATGTTGTGGAATCGACCGATGCGCGTCTGAATACCAAAATCTTGCTGGTAGTGCTTGTACACTTCCTCGCTCGCGAGCTTTTCGAGACCATACGCGTCTTGCGGCTGCGCCGGCCACGCGCTCGCTTCCTTCAACCCGTCTTGCATCTCCGTGCTCAACTGCGTGCCCTCCGGGTAGATGCACGCGCTCGACGCGTAAAAGCATCGCGTCACGCCCTGCACCCGCATCGCTTCCATCATATTGAAGGAAATCATCACGTTGTTGTAGAAGATGACGGAGTGGTTGGACTGAATGAATCCCATCCCTCCCATGTCCGCCGCGAGGTTGAAGCAGTGGTCGCACCCCTCGAGAACCTTTTTACAGTTTTCGTACAGCCTCAAATCAGCCAAGATGAACTCATCGCAGAACATCGCCTCTTCCATGTGTTCATTGCGCTTCCAATCGCACGCCACGACGTGATGTCCCTCCTCTTTCAATCGTTTCGCGAGATGCGACCCGATGAAACCTCCCGCGCCCGTCACGCAAATCTTCAGCTTCTTCTCCGGCCAGTACTCCTCCGTGCCGTAAATCCCGCGCAATTCGTACCCTGCGCGCGGCGAAACATCGTCAGTATTATTTTCCCTCCAAATCATCGCCTCCCGCCCCGCGCGCGTCGTCGCGCGCGCCGCACCGCGCCGCCACGCGCGCCGTTTCCGGGTTCCGCACTCGCCCACGTCATCGGATAACTCGCGCGCATCGCGCGTCGCGCGACGCCGCGCGCGACGCCGCGCGATCCGCGGGCGGCGCGAAAAATTCCCACGCCTCGTTCTCGAGGTCGTCACGCACCGGCGGCCGCCATGTCGAGCGACGTTCGTCTCGTCTCGTTGTGCGGACGCGCGACGCTTTTCGCGCGTCGCGGCGGCGGCTCGCCGCAAACGACGCCGCGCGCGCAAACAGTGACGCGCTAAAAAAGTGCGCGCGACGCGCGCACTTTTTCGTCTCATCGGCCTTTAAGACATCGCGATGCGATATCGCGCGCGCGTTCGTCCATTATGACTCATTCGACGGTTCGCGACTCGTCGATTGATTCGCCGCTAAAATCCGTCCCCGTGGCGGCGGCGCCCGGTCGCGGCGCCGCATTCCTCGACCGACGCGCGCGACGCGCGGGCGTGGACGCGCGCGCGGACGCGAACGAACGCGAGCGAACGATCGAGACGCCTCGCGATCGCGACGACCGCGCTCGAGCGGGCGAGCGGGCGCGAGGGGACGACGGGAACGGGCGACGCGTGACGATGGCGCCGCCGCCGGCGAGCGCGGTGGATGACGCGCGACTCGGGCCGTTGCTGGCGCCCGTGGAGGAGTATCTGCGCGCGTGTGGACTGAATAAGACGGTGCAAGCGATGCGGAGCGAACGGAAGCTGAAGGCGCACCGGACGCTGGTGGAGGCGAGCGAGGCGGCGGGGGCGGACGCGAGCGAGGGCGGCGCCGAGGCGCTCGTGGAGGCGTGGGAGGAGAGTCGAGGGGCGAAGCGCAAGGCGAATGATTCTAGCGGAGGGTCGGCGGCGAAGAAGGCGAAACCGGCGGATTCGAGCTCGTCGAGCGAGTCGGGGAAGAAAAGCGCGAGTGGGTCGGGTTCGAAGTCGTCGTCTTCGTCGAGCAGCAGCAGCAGCAGCAGCAGCAGCGAGGAGGAAGCGAAGAAGGAAAAGTCCAGCTCCTCGTCGTCGAGCAGCAGCAGCAGTAGTAGCTCGGAGAAAAAGGAGAAGTCGAGCGCATCTTCGAGCGATAGCGAATCGGACAAGAGCAAGAGCAAGAGCAAGAGCAAGAGTAGCTCTTCGTCTTCGTCTTCGTCTTCGTCTTCGTCTTCGTCTTCGTCTGAAAAACAGGAGGAAGCCAAGAAGGATGACTCGTCTTCGTCTTCGTCGTCTTCGTCGTCTTCGTCGTCTTCGTCAGAGAAGAAGAAAGAAAGCTCTTCCTCCTCATCGTCGTCCTCCTCCTCCTCCTCCTCTTCCTCGTCGGAAAAGAAGGAAGAAGCCAAGAAGGATTCCTCCTCTTCCTCCTCTTCCTCCTCTTCCTCCTCTTCCTCCTCTTCTTCTTCCTCGGAACAAAAGAAGGAAGAGACCAAGGATGACGCCTCCTCGTCATCTTCTTCTTCATCATCTTCTTCTTCTTCTTCTTCCTCGGAAGAAAAGAAGGAAGAGGAGAAGGATGACTCTTCGTCTTCCAGCAGCTCTTCGAGCTCTTCCTCAAAGTCCAAGTCCAAGTCCAAGTCGTCCTCATCTTCATCTTCATCTTCTTCGGAAAAGGCGGAAGAAGAGGCGAAGAAGGATGATTCTTCCTCGTCATCAAGCTCTTCAAGCTCCTCCTCCGACGCGAAATCTGAGTCCAAGTCGTCTTCGTCGTCCTCGTCTTCGTCTTCCAGCAGCTCGTCGAGCTCGAGCGACAAGGTACGCAAGGATAGCGCGAAGGGAAGCAAGAGCGCGCCTCCGGGCGAGAAGCAACCGGGTGTGCCTTTTCAAAGGTGAGAGCCTTCTTGTCCTCGGTGGCGCGTTTGACACCCTCATCGATGCATCGACACTCGTCTCGTTTGAAAAACTCGCGACTATTAACTCGTTTCTGAGACTGACGGCGACGCGTTATTCGTTTTCTTCACCGCACAGAGTTAATAGCGCGGAATGGTTGGGCAAGAAAGGCTCGTGGGATATGTCTTATGAAGGTACATTCGGTGATGCGGGATACGGCGCCAAGGCGCAGCAAGTCCTCGGACAAGTGCGTGGCGCGCGTTTTCAACACGAGAAGAACAAACGTAAACGAAGCTACTTTGGCGGAGCCATTGACGACAGCGCCGTGAATTCTATTAAATTTCAATCGGATAGCGAATAAGTTGTTAAAAACGACACTTCATAAAAGCAAAGAGTGAATGAATGAATGAATGAATGCATTAAAACGCTACGTCTTCCTCTAATTCGAGCTCCAAACCGTCCAGGCCCGCCAAAAGATCGGCTTCGTCCAACGCCTTTCGGAGCTTTCTATTCTCCGTCCTCAGCGCTGCGATGGAGATCTCCTGAGATTTGATCTTCTTTCTCGCATCTCTCAACTCTTCGCGCTCTCGAAGGCGCAACCACTGCGAATCTTCGTCCATGGTCCCGCTCCAAAAATCGTTACCGAAGTCAGACGCCATCGTCGACATCGCCTCTTCCTCTTGCGGCGACCTCCTCTTCGGCGCGATCGGCGGCCCCGCGAGTCCAATTTTTGCCATCGACGGCGGAGGCGCACTCGATGTCGCGCCTCCCTCTCCTATTCGTGCCTGCGCTTCGGTTTGCGCGGACACTAAAACCGCGAGCTGCAACGGGACGACGACGACGGCGGTTAAAATCGAAACCACCGTCGCCACGCGCCCTTGCGCCGTCGTCGCCTCGAAAGGTTGTCCGATGCCCGTCAGGGTCAAAAAACTCCAATAAATCGCGTCGCCTACGTCCGAAATGTTCGGATTCGTGTCGACTTCTAAATCATAAAACAACTCCCCGCTGATTAAAAACACGCACAAAAACTCCACGGCGACGGCGACGACTTTTTCGTTTTGCGTCTTCTCCCGCTTCGTCGTCTCGCGCGTCTTCTCTCCGTCGAGATCTAACACCCGGAGCAAGCGCAGCGCTCGAAACAAACGCAACGGGCGGAACTGCTCCGTCGCGCCCTGCCCCGCCCCCCCGATCCCGACTAAACTCAAGATGAACCCAAACGTCGGCAGCAGCGACAAAAAATCGATGAGCGCCACCGGCGAGCGCAAATACTTCAACTGAAACTCCTCGCTCCACGCCCGCACGACGTACTCAAACAAGAATATCGCCTGCAAGCACGATTCCGCGCGTTCGATCCCCCCGTCCGCCAGCGCCGGCGCGAACGCCTTCGGCACGAATTGCGGCAGCACGTACTCCAGCGCCACGCCTCGCGTCGCCGCCTCCGCCTCCAACGACTCGAATCCCGCGATCACGAACACCAGCGCCGTCGTCCCGACCGTCCATATCCCGCTCGAATCCGCCAATTTCAAGCAATCCCTCGTGCGCTTCGCCAGCGACTGCGACGTCCACTCCGCGAGCTCGAACGCCGCGCGCTCCGGGTCGTCGTCGTCGTTCTCCCGCCCCGTCCCTCGCGCGCCGCCGTCGACGTCGTCGAACGAGTCGTACGTCCCCGACCCGAAAAACATGCGTCTGACGTCTCTCGCGCGCCGTCGCGCGTTCGCGCGCGTCCCGCGCGCGTCCCGCGCGTCCCGCGCGCGTCTCGCCGTCGCCGTCGCCGTCGCCGTCGTCGCGTCGTCGCGCCGTCGCGTCGCCGTCGCGCGCGCCCGCGCGCGCGCGCGCCGCGCGCCGTCGCGCGCGACGCCGCGCGCGCCGATCTCGACGCGCGCGCGCGCGCGCGCCGCCATCGCCGCCGTCTGCCGCGCCGCGCGCGCGCGCCGCGCGCGATGGGTCGCGAACCCGCCCGATCGCCCGTCGCCGAACCTCGCGCCGTCGATCGACGCCGCGCGCGCGAACCTCGCCTCGACGGGTCGCGCGCGCGCGTCGTGACGTCACGGCGCGCGCGCGAGGCCCCCTCCGTCGGCGCCGTCGCGTGATTTTCGCATCGTTTCATAGCGTCATTCACAGCGTTATACGCGCGCAATCCGTTATCCAAAACGCCGTGTGCCACGACTCGATGCGTGTAACTGTGATTACACTGTATGCGCACCCACGCGTGTCCGAACGGGTCGTCTCGCGTCGGTTCGGCGCGCGCGCGCAAACGCCTCGACGCGCACACGGCGACGCGCGCGACGACGGCGACGATGTACGCCCTCCGACGACGCGCGCTCGGCGCGGCGCGCGAACAAATCCACGCGCGTCTCGCTCGCGGCGCGTCCGCGGCGAACGCGACGGCGGCGACGACGCGCGACGTCGCGATGGCGACGACGCAGGGGGGCGTGCGCGCGAAGAGCGCGGGCGCGCACCACCTCGGCGACTTCAGCGATAAGGGGTTCCACGATCGCCCGCTCGCGCTCGAACACAACGGTGGATTGAAGGAGTACTCCGTCGTGTACACGGATCGAGCGATCAATCACATGTCGCCGGTGTTCTGCGAGACGATGAAGAACATCGACGGGATGATGAAGCGGGCGTACAACGCGAGCGGCGTGGTGATCATGCCGGGAAGCGGGACGTACGGGATGGAGGCGGTCGCGCGACAGTGGTGCAGCGGGAAAAAGGCGCTCGTGATTCGTAATGGGTACTTTAGCTATCGATGGACGGATATTTTTGAGCAAACGCAAATCCCGAGCGAGACGATCGTGATGCGAGGACGCGCGGTGGACGACGAAAAGACGCCGGCGTTCGCGCCACCGCCCTTGGCGGAGGTCGTGGAGATGATCAACAAGGAAAAACCCGCGGTGGTGTTCGCGCCGCACGTGGAGACGTCGACTGGGATCATTCTGCCGGATTCGTACATCAAGGCTGTGGCCGACGCCGTGCACGCGCACGGGGGGCTGTTCGTGCTCGATTCCATCGCGAGCGGCACGATTTGGGTGGACATGAAGGCGACCGGCGTGGACGCCATCTTGAGCGCGCCGCAAAAGGGCTGGACTGGTCCGGCGTGCGCGAGCGTGATCATGCTCGGCGAACGCGGCGTGCACGCGACGCGCAACTCGCAATCCACCTCCATGGTCATCAACATGCGCAAGTGGCTCGAAGTCATGGATGCCTACTTGGCGGGCGGGTTCGCGTACTACACCACCATGCCCACCGACGCGTTGACTTTGTTCGAACGCGCGGCGATGGCGACCGAAAAGGTTGGTTTCGACAAGGTCAAGCAAATGGCATGGGATCTCGGCACTGAGTGCCGCAAGATGATGGCGAGCAAGGGATTGAAATCCGTCGCCGCCAAGGGGTTCGAGGCGCCGGGCGTCGTCGTGTCGTACACGGATGACGCCACCATGTTCGCCAAGTTCAAGTCTAAGGGTTTCCAAATCGCCGCGGGCGTTCCGTTCATGATCAACGAACCCGCCGGCAACAACACTTTCCGCATCGGTTTGTTCGGCTTGGACAAAATCATGAACAAGGACAACTGCATCAACACCCTCGAGCCGACGTTGGATGAAATTTTACGCGAAAACGCCGAAGCGGCCGGCGCCGAAGCCGCCTCTTAATTCCTTCGTCCGCGGAGATTAAGCACTTATACTCGAGCGACTCAAGCGAGCGACGCAAGTATCATTTAGCACGGCTGTAACTTTAACCACTTTACTCGTTTCGTTTTCGCCGTCGCCTAGAGCTCGAGTTCCAATTCTTGGCGCGCGAACGCGCGTCGTCCGCACTTCCACGCGCGTCGCGCACCCGCGCGCTCGCACGCACGCGCACGCGCGCACACGATGCAACGCCTCGCGCGCGGCGCCTCGTTCGCCCTGCGCGCGCGTCCATCGCGCGCGCAAACGCGACGTTTCGTAACCTCCGCCGCCGCCACCGCGCCGAGAAAACCGTCGACGAGCGGTCGTGGACGCCCCGACGGCGGCCGTCGCGCGCAGTCCTCGAGCGCGGACGTTGTGCAGCGCCAGCGACGGAACTTTGACGGCGAACAGAGCGCGAATCTGGAGGACGCGCGGCGGAGCGCGCTGACGCGCGTGGTGGTGGCTCGAGGCAAGGCGAACATGTTCTTGGACGGTAATCCTATCGTCTACGCGGGCGCGATCGAACGCGTGGAGGGCGAAGCGCGAACGGGCGATTGGGTGCAAGTCACCGATCACGCGCTCTCGCCGATATGCTACGGATTTTATAACGAGACGAGCTCGTATTCGGTGCGGGCGCTGAGCCAGGCGTGGGAGCGAGGATGCGAAGACGGCGACGGCGTCGTGGCGCAGAGGATACGCGAAGCGTACGAGTTGAGACGGGATTTAGGGTTAGTCGGGAACGAACGAACGACGTGTTACAGGCTGCTGAACTCGGAGGGGGATAAGATTTCTGGGTTAAACGCGGACGTGTACGGCGAAATCGTCGTGGCGAGCTCCACGGCGGCGTGGGTGGAGCAGAGACGAGACGTCATCTTGCGCGCGTTCGCGGACGTTTTGGGGGCGAACACGAAGGTGGTGTGGCGACGAGACGAGAAAATGTACGAAGTCGAGGGAACGCCCTGGGAAGGGGAAAACTTGATTGATTATTACGACGCCGCGACGGGCGCCAAAGTCGGAGAAGCGGTGCCGAGCGACGTGAAGGTGCTCGAAGACGGCGTGCAATACGCGATCGACATCGCCGGTGGTCACAAGACAGGATTCTACGTCGATCAACGAGATAATCGCAAGGTGATGCGCGAGATCGCGCGCGGTAAACGCGTTTTGGACGTTTGCTGTTACACCGGTGGCTTCGCGCTGAACGCGGCGCTCGGAGGCGCCTCGGACGTCGTCGCCGTCGACAGCTCCGAGTCCGCGCTCGACATGGCGAGAAAGAACGCCGAGTTAAACGGTGTTCAGGACAAAGTCAACTTTGTTCGCGCAGACGCGTTCGATTTCATGCAAGCCGAGATCGACGCCGGCCGCGCCGGATCGTACGACGTCGTAGTTTTGGACCCGCCCAAGTTCGCGCCGACCAAGCCCGCGCTCAAAAAAGCCATCCCGAAGTACGTCGGGTTGAACAAGCGCGCGATGACCTTGCTTCGTCCGGGCGGTATTTTAATCACCTGCTCGTGTTCGGGCGCGGTGACGCAAGAGCGGTTGCTTCCCAAAATCGTCGAAAACGCCTCGCGCGCAAGCGGCGTCTCCGCCACGATGCTCTCCATCCGCGGCGCCGGGTGCGATCAGCCCATCGACCCCGCGTACGCGTTCGGCGAGTATTTATCCGTCGTCACAGCGCGCATCGCGTGAGATCGAACGGCGCGCGTATTTTGTATTTTCACGCCCCGTTCCGCGCCTCCGACGCAACTAAACCCCAAGATTTCGCCAATCGCGCAAGATTGCCGCCCGCGCGCGCACACGCGCGCGCGCGCGCATTCGCGACGCCGCGATCGCCTGAATCGATCTACGCGCGATGTCCCCGCTCGACCTCGACGCCTGGCTCGCCAAGATCCGCCGCTGCGAGCCGCTCGAAGAGCACGAACTGAGAAATCTCTGCGCCCGCGTCAAAGAGCTCCTCGTCGAGGAATCCAACGTCCAGAGCGTGCACAGCCCGGTGACGGTGTGCGGTGACATTCACGGACAGTTTCACGACCTGATGAAACTGCTCGAGACCGGCGGAGAGGTGCCGGGGACGAATTACATTTTCATGGGCGACTTCGTCGATCGCGGATACAACAGTCTGGAGTCGTTCACGCTGCTGATGCTGCTGAAAGCGCGCTGGCCCGCGCACGTGACGCTGTTGCGAGGAAATCACGAGAGCCGACAGATCACGCAGGTGTACGGGTTCTACGATGAGTGTCAGAGGAAGTACGGAAGCGCGAACGCGTGGCGGTGGTGCACGGACGTGTTCGATTACTTGGGGTTGGCGTGCGTGATCGATGGGAAGGTGCTGTGCGTGCACGGTGGGTTGAGTCCAGACATACGAACGATTGATCAAGTGCGGACGATCGATCGGTTGTGCGAGATTCCGCACGAGGGACCGTTTTGTGATTTAATGTGGAGCGACCCGGAGGACATCGAGACGTGGGCGGTGAGCCCGAGAGGGGCGGGGTGGTTGTTCGGCCGAAGGGTGACGGACGAGTTCAACGAGATAAATGGATTAAACTTGATTTGTAGGGCGCATCAGTTGGTGCAGGAAGGGTTGAAGTACATGTTTCCGGATAAGAATTTGGTGACGGTTTGGAGCGCGCCGAATTATTGCTACCGGTGCGGCAACGTCGCCTCCATCTTAGCTTTTGACGATAACCTCGATCGCGAGGTTAAGTATTTCACGGAAACCACCGAAAACTCAACCATGATGGCGCCTCGCGCGACGTTGCCCGGTTATTTCCTATAACCCCGGCGGCGCTATCGGCGACCGACGGAGCGAACGAACGAACGAGGCGACGCCGTTCGTCATCCCTAGCGTGAAACTTATTAGCGGGTTGTACTGTGACCACACAGCGAGTAGCACACAAAACACTACAGTATACGATGTTCGGTATTTTACATCCTCGCGCGATCGACGCGTCGTTTTCGCGATCCCGCGGCTTTTTCGCCTCTCAGCCGCCGCGTCCCGCCCTCGCGTTCCCGCGAGCTCGCCCTCACGCCCCGCCCCCGTGTTTGCGCTCCTTCAGCGTCAACTTCGCTCGCAAGTTCTTCAATTCCTTCGCCGTCGCCTTATCGAGCGTTCCCTTCGCCTCCTCCGCGCTCAGCGCGTCCACCTTGGCTCGCAGTTCCACAAACTTTTCATAGTCCGCGCCGCGATTCCGCGCGATCGGCGCCCGTCGCGCCGGTCGGCTCTTGCTGCGAAACGCGCTCAGTCCCGAGACGCCGTACCGTCCGCGACTGCCGCCCTTGGCGAGCTTTTGCCGCTGAATCTTCCCCGCCATCGTCGACGCGACGCGGCACTGTGTGGCGGCCGCCGTCCCGTCGTGTGAGACCTCGTGTGAGACCTCGTGTGAGACGTCGTGTGAGACACGGGTGTGAGACCTCGTGTTGCGCGTGTCTAGTTAGAGTTGTATTTACATGCTTCATCTATTGCGCTACGTGACGGTGATGATGAATGGCGCGTTGCGGGCATCCGTCGGAACGGCGACGCGAGCGCCGTCGGTGGCTCGCGAGACCGAGGATATGGACATCGATCCCGGCGTCGCGGAGGGCGCGGGCGCAGTTTCGGTCCAGCTCAGCGTGTAACCATCTAAAATGTGATCGCCTTTGGCGAAACACGCGATGGTGAGGGGGAAATTGAAAACCGCGCCAGGGGCGACGTTTTTGGCGACGCGGCGCACTGGGCCAACCCACACAATAGGTTTGCCAGGCGGCAGGGGAATCGGCCGTCGGCGCTTGTCCTCGCTTGTGGGTAGCGTTTCTCGGTTTTGCCACGCGTTCTTATCGATTTCCAGAGACCAGCCGCCGCTTTCAACGTTGGCGGGCGCCGATGACGTCGCGTCGGCGACAAAGACAATGTCGAGCGCGTCGTCGGATTCGTTCCGAGCGCTCAAGGTGACGGATGAGTACGTCATGTTACCTGGCGCCGTCTCGTCGAGCTTAATCGTGCTAGCATAATTGATTGTCCAGGTCACCTTGCTTTTCAGCTCGTTGGGTGTGCGGGTAGTATCCGTGCACCGCGTGAGCTCGACGACGTTGCGTACGTGCTGCGCGCCGACGACATCTCCACCCTTCAACGACCATGTTATCATCAAACCATCCGTGATCGCTTCGTTGCGCACTTTCAACGCACGTTTTGCATCGTTCTTTTTGAATGAATTGTGAAACGCAAACAAGGGTTTCGCGCTTTCTTCCGGGATGGCGTCCACAAAGTTGAGCAGTTCCTTCGCGTTTGCCTCCTCGCTCGGCGAACATTTTATGAGCGTCTCGATCGTCTCCCCGGGAGCAATCAATCGCGGTGCCGTGGCGTGCTTCATGAGAGGTATCAGTTCGTACTTCACGCGATCTTTGCTCGATCCAAGCCGCACGCTTCCGAGTTTGAAGATATCCGTTTGCTCTCGCCCACTCGCAATGGACAATCGAATGACTCGCGCCAACGGATGCGAAGGCGACGGTATCGTCATCGCGCTCACGCGCATGGAAGGTGTGACCTCCACGCTTTCAAAGATACGAATCGTACGATAGCGCAATAACTTTGGCGCTGGAGGTTCGGGCTGATAGCACACGCAGATGCGCACAGCGGTGCGACCGACGGCGTTTGGATGAAACCACAGTGGCCAGCGAATCGTTGACCCAGACTCGAGCGTCTCCCAAGCAGGCAGCGCGTAGATCACACCATCGCTATCTACGACGTCATCGTCCCCACCGTCACCATCACCGCGATTTATCGAGTCTCTTTCGAGATCCTCTCGACTCGAATTACGCTTCACGGTCGGTTCGGTCACGGGCACGTGAGACGCGTCAACTGGACGGAGAACGGATCTCGGCAAACGCACCCGGATCCATTTTGCCATCGGTTGCGTGACGTTGGAGATGACTAAGTCTATTCTCTGCAGAGCGCCATCCATTGAGCGCTTGGGGACGCCTTCGAGCGTGCCATCACATCTTGGCACCGTCTCGCAAACGTTAAACACCAACCGTTTGTGCTTTGTGACGTCGCGTAACCACTCGCCGTTTGCCCCACGACGCGTTCGAGGCGCACTGACATCGAAGTATCGACGGCCGTGTAGCACCCGTTTCGACCCCACGGTCCACGCCACGCCTGACACGCGTAAGACACCCGAAGCGCTCGGCGTGATGGTGAGCCGAATCGTTTGCTCTGACTGCGGCGCGAAAACTTTATTCTCCACCTTTGCTCGCACGAGTGCGTCCGAAGTCTCGCCGCGGTCGTTTGATACTAACGTCCCATTCGATGGCGTAAACTCCCACAGCAAACGCAGATTATTCACGTCCAAAGGCAAGCGGAGTGGATTCTTCAAATCGACGTCTATTTTCACGTCTTCGCCGGAGGCGCACACTGCTGTTTGCTCGATCTCAATCGTGCGAGGACCACCACTCAGCCAATTCGCTCCCGGTGCGGCCGCAAGCAAGTTCTGTGGGATAACTCCACCCCGTTCAATGGCGCTCCACGCTTCTTCACCGTGATCAGAAGTCGATTCGCTCGACTCACGATCGTCCGCAAATATCACTTTGACTTTTTGGACGTTCATTTCGGGCAAGGGACACGCCAGCTCGTCGTCTTTCGCGTTGCGCTGCTCCGCGGGCACTTCACTCGCGTATTTCGCAGCGAATTCTTCGAGCGCATCGATACGAACGGTTTGTGCGTCGGCCGGTAAATATGCCGCACACCCCACCGCGTCTCTGAAAAACTCCAGCGCCGCTTTCGTGTGTCCGATGTTTGCCACGAGACGACCGAGGGTGGTGTTCAAGTGCTCTAATGCCGCACTCCAGCCATACTCGTTCGACACCGGCAGAGCGAAGGAGTAGCATCGAGTCGCAGCCGCTATAGCGCCCGCACGCACGTACCTCGCGCCGGCTAAAATCATGTACGACGCGAATTTGCGCACCATAGGAGGGTGACAGCGGACGAACGCGAACGCGGCGCGCTCAAGCAAGAGTGCCGCTCGCAGATCGGAGTGTACAAATGCAGACGCCGAAACAAGTGGCGCGTGCGCTTCCCGATACGCACCGATGGCTGTCAGCGCCGTGGCATGTTCCACCGCCGAACGCGCCTTCAACATCTCGACGTGCGCTAGATGCAAATCACCAACCCCACCGATCGTTTCGTACTTCAACAGACTCGTCATCGCGCTGTCATATGCGTGGTTGATGTCTTTTTTCAAATCCGCCTTATTGCGCAAATGACGAGTCGTTACGTACACGTGCGCCATGGCTTCGTACGAACTCGCCAATCGCTTCCACGCACTTTGCGATTTGTAATCCGAATGTACGAGCTTGAAATTCGCCAACGCAGTGTCGTAATCGCCGAGCATGAACGCTAAATCTCCGGCGAGCCGAATTTGTCCCTCGGGCGATCGATGGCCTTGTTCGCCATCTCGATGTGCCGTCGCCGTCGCCGTGCTTCGTCCCCAAAAGGTCTTGAATTGATTTCTTAAACCTTTTCTCGTGTTGTAAATCTGTGTCGATAGCGCGAAGAGCTTTCGCTCCATGTGTGGAAGTAAGGTTTTCGTTACGAACACTCGCACGTACGTTTTTGCCCGATCGACGTCTTCCAAGCTCATGTAACGCCCCATGGTTTTACTCGCCTCGTTCGCCACGCCCGCGCGCTCAGCCGCGGCGCGGGAAATAACCGTTTCCCTATGCTCGTTCCAATCGACCCCAGACGCGCACGTGCCTTCGAGATCGGAATTCAGTGTCAATAGTTCGCAGTCCCAGGCCCCTGTCTGACGCACGCGCTGCAACAAAGCCTCCGCTTCTTCCTTTGTCGTCGCTCCATCTCTCGCGTCCCACACGAGCACCTTCCCGAAACACGTCTCTGGATCCGCTCCACCCGTGGCGAACACCGGCAGTCGCAAAAACTGCTGTTTTAAGTCCTCGAATGATTGTAGCACGTCCTCGTACGAAGATTTTCCCGCGCGCACGCAAAGAATCGCTCCGAGCGCGTGATCAAACGCCTCGCACTCGTTAAACGCCGTCGCCCGCTCGTTCGCGTCAAAGAATTTCTCAAACCTCCCGCTCGTCTCCGCCTCCGTTCTCGCTCGTCGCACGCACGCATCACCCGTCTCTCGTCGCGCCCGTCCGCACGTATCGTCGGTCATGGTCGAAACATCGAAGCATTCGCTCGCGACGGCGTCCCGGCCGCGCGCTTCCGCGTCGTCCCGCGTCGCCGACGTCGCCCCCGAATCGCTCTTAAACCGCACCTCTAGCGCCCGCACGCTCAGCGCTCGCTGCGGGTTCTCCGCGTCCGCGCGCACGACGACGTTCAGGTCGTCGACGACGCGAAACGGGCGCAAAACGTCGACGAGTCTGGGGACATCCAGCGCCGCGCTCAAACTTTCGCGCGCGCGCGCATCGTCGTCGGGCGTGAGCACGACCACGCACGGCGCGCGCCGCGCGCGTTGGCGTTCGATGTACGCCGCGACGTCGCGCGGGTCCATGCGCGCGATCGACGACGCGCGAGCGCGTGACGACGTGTGCGGAGGGCGGTTGGCTGTTGGTTGTCACCCCGCAGCGTCGCTAATGTTTGAGTTCGCGCGCGCGTGCGCGGTCGATCGCGACCGAGCGTCGATCGAGGCGATCGAAATTATTTTCATCTCTTGGATCGCGCGCTTTCAACGCGAAATCGACGGATCTCGGGCGGTTTCGATCGCATCATTGGACGTACCGAGGTTGGCCAACATGTGACGGGACGTGTGACCGCACATTTACGCGCGCACGATGCGATTTCTCGACGACCGCGAGTTCCCGACGACGCAAGACGCGTTATTGTTTTACGCCGCGTTCGTCCTGGGTTGGGCTGTCTTTTTACCGCCGGTGTTTTGGGTATGCGTCGAGCTCGCTCGAGCCTTGTGCCTCTGCTGCAAGTACATCGCGTTCGCGTTCGCGGCGATGTTTCCAGCGTGGTGCGTCATGGCGTACGTGAACGCGAAAAAAATGCGCGAGTCGGTTCCGCTTGGTGTGCGTCGAAAGACTGTCGGCGAAGCGGATCCGCTCCAGGGGCGATCGAACGGTGCGAAAAGGCTATGCATCGTCGGCGCCGGCGCCGCCGGCTTGTGCGCGACGAGAGCAGCGTTACGCCGCGGGTTCAAGGTGTGCACTTACGAGAAAAGCGACTCGCCGGGAGGCGTCTGGGCTTACGGGCGGCGATCCGGCAAAGTGTTCAACTCAGTTTTACAAAACGTGACGAAGATGGCGAATTGTTTCGCGGACTATCCCGCGCCCCGATCTTTTCCGGCCTACATTGGATGGCGGAAAACGATGGAGTACCTCTGCGGCTACGCTGCGGCTTTTCAGTTAACTTCAGTGATTGAACTGAACGCGGAGGTGATCAGTGTCGAAAAATGCGCGAACGGCGAGTTCGAAGTGACGATCGCGAGCGGGACGCCGCAGAAAGACTCGAACCTCTCGCATCGCGTGGAGAGGTTCGACTTCGTGTGGGTCGCGTCCGGGCAATTGACCAAACCCGAGACTCCGGTGGTGCGCGGGTTGGATTCTTTCACGGGCGACGTGATGCACTCGAGTGAATACACCGAGCCGACGTCGTTTCTCAATCGTCACGTGCTCGTCGTCGGGCTCGGTGCCGCGAGCGGATCGGACATCGCGCAGGATCTTTCGACGACGGCTGCGTCGGTGACCCTGAGCATTCGCACCGAGCGATACGTCATCAGTCGTGGGTTGAAGCATGGCATGGCCACGTTTTTGAATTGGATATCGCTATTCACGCCCGCTTGGCTCGGCGTCGTTGGATACACGTATTTCGATTGGTGGCCGTGTGTTCACAGGATCTCCCCGGGCGTGACTGATTCGGGCGATTTGCTCAAAGAGTTTGCGCTACAACGCATCAAGCGGGCCACACTCGTCGATCGAATTCAAGGACGCGAAGTATTCTTCGTCGACGGCACGAGTGGAAAGTTTGATGCGATCATTTTCGCCACTGGGTACCGGCGCGAGTTCAACTTTATGGCGGAAAATCTCCGACCGACGAGCGGATTGTTCGAGCACTGCGTGCTGCCTACAGAGCCGCGCGTCGGGTACATTCTATTCGTTCTACCCTTCGGCACGCACTGGCAAGTCGCCGAGTTGCAAGCGAATTACCTCGCCCGCGTGCACGATGGGACGATTCCACTGCCTTCGATTGAAACAATGTCCGCGCTCGCCGAACGATTCCAGACGAGCTCGCACCACGAACACTTCGCCGAGTACTTCAGAATGAAGTACCTGTTTCTACTCGCGCCGTACATCTTCCCAAAGCTTGAGACGCTTTTACGACAACCGCGGCTTTTGATGCGAATCTTGTGGTCGCCGTACGTCGCACCGCCGTGCGAGTGGGCGAGCGAATCGTGGCGAGATCGTACGGCGTACGGCGACGCCCGCGGGCACATGAGCGTCAAATGGAACAAGTTTCGCTGGAATAGATGGTGATTTGTGATCACAACGCGCGCTACGGCATATCA
>Ga0255765_1001153_pt1 | contig 33423 bp, 40 predicted proteins | sample 041ome_8_FD_179965 | JGI IMG/M metagenome (GOLD analysis project Ga0255765, IMG submission 179965) | Coastal salt marsh microbial communities from the Groves Creek Marsh, Skidaway Island, Georgia - 041407BS metaG (version 2) | ecosystem: Environmental > Aquatic > Marine > Intertidal zone > Salt...
TGACGGGGGGTCTTTCTATATATAGGGGGGTGGGGGTCGTAAGTCATTGATTTTATTAAAGAAGGGGGTGGGGTGTTCTCAGGGCGAAGTATCGTTTGTGCGGGTTATTATGCGTACAGCAGTACTGGTACTTGCTGTGTGAAGTGGGTGGTGGGGGGTAGGTGGGGGTAATGGGGGGCGGGGGAGAGGGGAAAAGCGGGGTATACAAGGCGATTTAGGAAGTTAGGTGTCACCTAACATCCATTTAGGCTAGGTTATGATTTGACATTGTCCAGTAAGTATGATATACTGGAAGTGTAAGACGAATCTTAAACTTCAATATCAATAGGAAATAGTACAATGGCTACATTCAATACAACAGAGTATGCAGAAGATGTTAGAAAATGGGATGAGAAGACAGCCGAGGGCAGGAAGGAACTATTCGAAAAGGCTGCGGAGTATTTCGGAATCGAGGCTCTCAGACCTAAGACAGGGTTGAGTTTGCGAGCGATGCAAGCGAGCGCGAAACCTGAAACTAAAAAGAAAGCAGCGGACGCGGTGGGCTTGTCTCTCGCTATGGCAGAAGAGTTAGCTGCAATGATTGCGGAGATTAATAAAGATCGGGTGAACGTGTGGCAAGATTTCCAACGCGCTTACTTCAAGCCCGAGAATCCCGAGCCTGCACCAAAAACCGCCGAGGAAATTGCAATCGCCGAGCAGAAAGCATCTCGCAAGCAATTGCTAGACGCGAGCAAGGTTCTCGCCGAGGAGGTCGCGCTAATCAAAGCCGAGAAAACTGTGCTCGAGTCCCAAGGCAAGGAACTGCCCGCCGAGCGCATGGCGCAACTTGAGAAAGCCGAGGAAACGAAAAAAGAAGTGAAGGCTAAAACGGACGCGCTAAAAGAGAAAATCGATGGGATGATGTTAGAAAAGAATCTGCCCGCGCAGATCAAGAAGGTAACGGATTTCCGTAAGGCTATGGCGAAGTTCCTTAAAGTACACGAGTCTACCGTAGGCGCCATGACTGTGAACGGGATTCTCAAACACTTGAATGCCGCAATGCCATGCACTACCTCTTGGGTAGACGAAGATGGCAACAAAGTAGACTAAAAAACCCCTGAAAATATTGTCCCCGCCTCGGCGGGGATTTTTTTGTTTCGATGTTAGGTGACACCTAACTTCCCCGCCCTACCCAACCGCCTAACGGCGGCTTTTTTTGGCTCTCGTTTTTGTATCGCGCTCGCCACGCGGCGCTTTGTTACAAAAACTTCATCATCTTGGAAAGATGATAGTAGTAGCAGTACTACTACACAGCCCACAAAAGTGTAATGTTACATTTTTTTAAGCCTAAAGCTAATATGTAACATTAGTTAAACAATGTAAGTATTTGATAACACTGTGTTTCCTTCTATTGTTATATTGTTACGTTTTAAAAGTAGTATGCAAGGGAGAGAATCCCTCTTACCCCGTAACAAAACAAACCCCTCTGCACTGTTACAGAAAACGCAGGGGTCTATATATATATATTATTTTTTATAACAATATAACAATAATAGGAAAAAACGTAACGCAGCCCAGTAAATACGCGACTTTGCATTGTTACATTTATTGTTACAAAACCATTTTAAAACGTAACAAAGCCTTTCTTTTATAACAATGTAATGTTACAAAACTTGTTGGAGTAAAACGTCAATGGATAACACATGTAGAAAATGTTTTATAACATTCCCCGTTGCGCGAGCCGAGCTTGGATATACAACTTGCTTATCGTGTGGGGACTCAGCAGCAAAGCAAGCAAGACTAGGTTGGTGCGTTGCCCAAGAGTACAGCAAAGGTAACTACCAGCTAATCACTAACCCTGAAACCCTGAAGACAACTAACCCAAAGAGGACAATATGAAAACAGAAAATCAGATCGACCTAATTGCGAAAGGCTTAGGCAACGGCTCGTTTATCGCGGGCTACGACAGCATGGATAGGCTGCTTGAATTTGTAGATGCGTCCCTGCATGGCGGGGGCAATGCAAACCTTATAGTCGCTATGACTATTGCAACGTGTAAGAACCTCATAGATGAACAGCTACAAGGAGAACAGCAATGAACGAAGAAATGCGAAAGATGGCTGAAGGTAAGGACAAGGTATACGAGCGACTTGCCGAGCGTATGGCGCAGACCAACAACATCAAGCCGAACCATGCAGTAGGCGAGGTGTACAAACCCAACATACACGACCCACACGAGATGTATAAGTGGGAAGAGCCTGTGTCTGGTTGGGTGTGGGCAGGGCGTGTGCTAGGCACACTTGGATTCTTTGTGGGTATTTATATGCTCACTTTACTCACATTCTTATTTTAAGGGGTAATTTTTATGAGTAGATGGACAGGTTCCATGACGGTAATAACCTCGCACCAATACGTTGTAGAGGCTGAGTCCTACGATGAGGCGCGGGCGAAGATTGTTGATTTGTTCGAGGAGGGCGTGGTGGCTGACCACACGCTCGATGTTGATTACTACACAGAAAACGTACGAGAGGAGGACGAAGTATGAACGAGAACCAAGAGCTAATAGATGAAGTGATCGAAGAGATGAAGCTTCAGATAGCCGACAACGATTGGTCTGTTATCGAGGGGTTGCTGACTTTTGTACCTAAAGAAAAACTTATGGGGTTTTTACCCGAGGAGAAAGACTAATGGAATACACATTGTATGAACTCAGAGAAATGCTGAACTACATGGACGCACAACTGCAAGACCAAGCGCCCTATTTCGATGACCGTCTGTTGTCTCGCCGCAGGAACATAGCGCAGGCAGTGGCAAACCTTGAGGAGTCAGAGCGAACACTGCGTGAGATCAAGGCGGTTACTGCGAACCGTCGAAACGAAACAAACCGAGAAAACGAGAGAGGTGCAAGATGGGATTCCATATAAGTACAGATAGCATGCCACGCCTTACGAGTTACGAGCGAGCCGACATTCACGAGCGGCGTATTGAGCCGATCAGGGGTAACGGTAGGAACGCAGGCATTAAACCAATCGGCAAACGCGCCCTCACTCACATGACGATACGCAGGGAACGCAACGTCACTAGTCCACTGGGTAACGTGGGCATGGCGATAATGTGCAAGTTGTATGATACGGACTGTGTGACCTTCTATGAAGACGGTAGTAGTAAGTTAGCTACTGGTGGGTGGGCTACCCAGAGCACGATCATGTTCATAGATGCGCTGATTGACTACGGCGCATGGGTAACAAACGCGCCTCAGAGTGAAGGCAATATGCTGTATAACAAAAACGGCAAGAAGTATGTGTGGGGAGGCTCTCTGTACCTCGACCCAGACAGCATACCGCTGAACGATGGTCTATGTGTGGTTCACAGGGTTAACCGCAAGGCTATGAACGAGGTGCGCAAACTCAATGCGCCATTCAGGAAGTACGTTCAGTCTATGGTGAAGGTAGCTTACCCGCAAGATGCGCAGATGAGCGTGGTTGACTTCAGGGAGCGGTGCGAGCGCCTGAAAGGCTTGGGTGCTGTTGAACGAGGGAACTTTCCTAACTCCAGAAATGCAGACACGCTGTGTAGCATCATGCGCGAGGACAACATCGAGGATTGGGCAGATGCGCTAGAGGTGTTCGCCCTGATGACTATGGACTCAAGGTGGGACGGGTCGTCCTCTGGTAGGTGGCAGCATGCCTACTACTACATGCCGCAGCGGATAATAAAGCTAGTAGATGAGGTACTCAAGTACGGCTATGCCGATGCTGTGTTCTACGAGGTGGAGTTACCGCGAGGTGAGTACAAACCAAATCCAAACGCTAAGTATGTGAGGTGAGTTATGGGATATAGAAGTGATGTAACAGTTGTGATGTACCCGAAGAACGATAAGGACTTCGCTCTGCTCAAGCTGTATGTGGACGAGAACCTGCCCGACCAGTTCGAGGTGTGTGAAGCGGACACAGGGTTGAAGTATCTGGTGTGTGAGATGGACAGCGTCAAATGGTATCAGGGGTATGAGGATGTTGATGTGTATACCTGCGCCTTTTCTGAGTGGGAGACCATGTTCAGAGACGAGGCAGACCCAGAAGGAGAGCCGCTGTTCCACTACGAGTTCGTGCGGTTTGGCGAGGATACTGAGGACATTGTTTACGATTGCAGTAGTTATTGTGACCACATCCTCAACATTGAACGCAGAGCTTATGTATCAATTTCTTAATTTAGTTTTATAACAACCAACAGGAAGATAATTATGAACACAACTATTATGCAAGAACGCTCAACAGTAACTCTAACAGAAGCACCCGCCCTGATCTCAGCGGCAGCCAAGAATAAGTTCCGTCTGGTAGGAGAGCCAGGGGTAGGCAAGACTAGCATCGTGACGGCGCTATCGCGTATCACAGGTTATCCCTATGCGATCATTGATGTACCCAACATGGGCATTGGTGACGGCGCTATCCCGATACCCGACATGGAGACGCAGACGCTTAAGTATTATCCCAACGCTCGTTTCCAACTGCACAAGGGCAAGCCTGTCATTATCTGCCTTGACGAATTCACCAAGGGTTCGGACGAGGCGAAGAACACACTGCACCCACTGCTCGAAGTGAAAGACCCACGCCTCGGTGACACACCGCTGCCTGAAGGTAGCATCGTGTTCATGACAGGCAACCTTGAGTCTGATGGTGTAGGTGACAGCCTCAAAGCACACAGCAAGATGCGCATTACTACGATAGAGATATGCAAGCCTGACTATGAGGAGTGGTTGCTCTGGGCAGCGGCTAACGGCATCGACCCTATTGTTATGGCGTGGGTGAATCGCACACCCGACTGCCTCGCTTCTTACTTGGATAAAGGACAGCAGAACAACCCATACATTTTTAATCCGTCCATTGTGGGACAAGGTTCTGTGGTAACGCCAAGAACGCTAGAGCTGGCTAGTAACTTAGTGAAGGTTCGCCACTTGTACAGTCGCAATGCGTTGCTTGTTGCGTTGAAGGGTACGATAGGTGCGGCTGCGGCTGATTCACTGATGCACTTCATAAAACACCACGAGAGCATGACCCCTTGGAGTGAGATCAAAGCTCACCCTAGAACAGCGCCACTACCTCCGAATGTGGGTGCGTGTGCGGTACTGGTGTTCAGTGCAGTGGAGCACATCAAAGACAAGGAAGACCTCGATGCGTTCATGATCTACATAAGCAGGAAGGACGCAGGGTATGACACTGACGAGTTCCAAGTGATATTCGGTGTGAGCCTAGCAGGTCCGAACTCTACCGATGCCAAGCGTAGGCTTGCCTTTACCTCACGTGCGTTCGCCGAGTGGGCTGACCGCAACCAAGACTTACTGTAACAGGAGAAAGATTATGTACACGACAGATGACCAGAGGGAACGAGCCTTCAAGCGCAAGCGCATCGAGATCATGCGCAGTGAGAAGTTTGTCGAGCTTGGTCCGCTCATGATGACAGGCACGCGGGAGTTCACCCGAGATGTACCCACTGCATGCACCAATGGCAGGGACGAGAAGTACAACCCTGACTTTATCTTCCAGTGGGGTGACAAGGGTGCAGGGTTCATCACCTTGCATGAGAACTACCACAAGGCGGGTAGGCATCTTGAGATATACGAGCCACTGAGAAGGCTATGCCCACGCACAGCGAACGAGGCTATGGACCACTGGATAAACCTCAACATAGTAGCGGCTGACCCACAGGAGGAGATTGTAGCTATGCCTCGTGACGAGCAGGGTAACCCGATAGGTTGCTACGACAAACGGTTCACTGACATGCCGATCAAGAAGATATTTGAAATCTTGTACGCCGAGAAGTCGCAGGATGATGACGGTGAAGGTGGTGAGGGTGACGGTGGTAACTTAGATGACCACGACTGGGAAGGCGCTAAGGGTATGACAGCCGAGGAGAAGGAAGAACTCAAAGCTGATGTTGGTAGCGCAATACGCCAAGGTCTCATGGCTGCGAAGAAAGTAGGTAAGGGTACGTCTGGTGGTGCGTTCGATCTAGGCTCGTTGCTTGCACCGCAAGTAGATTGGGTTGAGCAGATGAAACACTTTATCCGAGCAGCGTGTACTAAACCTATCAAGGCTAGCTTCGCTCGCATAGACCGTAGGGCATGGATAACTTCTAGAACTGTGTTACCTATCTTGCGCGGCAACTGTGTTAAGGAGCTAGTGGTTGCGCCTGATGTATCTGGCTCGATGTTCTTCGATAACTCTTTCGAGATATGTATGTCTGAGATCGAGGGACTAGCCCAACAGCTAGATGTGGCGAAGATACACCTGATCTACTGGGACGGTTCCGTATGTGCGCACGAGGAGTATACAAGCAGCACCTTCAAGAACTGGCGCACTCTGACTAGACCTCATGGTGGAGGCGGTACAGACCCGACCTGTGTAGCTGACTATCTACGCGAGAATAAGATCAAGCCTGATGCAGCCGTTGTGCTGACTGACGGTGAGGTAATGGGATGGGGCAGATGGGACTGCCCTGTGCTGTGGGCTATACACAACAATCACAACGACATCGTTGCCCCTGTGGGAAAAACAATCAAACTGGAGCGAAGACTATGAACTTCATAATAGACGTGAACGACAACAAGTATGTAGTAGATGCACCCACGCTCAAGAGCATAACCGAATTGCTTTCTGAGTGTCTGATGTTCAGTAAAGAGTACAACAGGGGTGAGAACGGAGGTGATTCGTTCTACACCTACCATGCTTTTGAGCAAGACGTTGAGTCTAGCATGCAGTCGGTACAGGTTATATCCGATGCGACACTCGCGGTAGCTAAGCTAGCAGGACGCAAGAAGTAACAACAAACCAAGGATGTTAGGTGTCACCTAACATCCTCCATCAAAACTAGGAGAAAAAGTATGAGCATTTCATCAAACGCAGTATTAGTACGCCTTAGTATTTCCACTTGGACAGCTAAGAAAGTAGACAAACACCAGAGCGAGAATGTTTCCGTTGCCACTGGTGCAGACAAGAAAGCAGGCAAGTACATCAAGGACACTATGATTGGCTCTACCCATGTAAGCAAATTAAACAAGTTCGCCAACAAGGCTCGCAACGAGTACGCCGAGCGCACGTTACCTTGGGACGACATGGGGGATAGACTTCTAACTACCAGTCTGTTGCTACCGTTCAAGTCAGACTTCAATGGTAAGCGTGACGAGTTTTGTCGGCGCCGCGATTATATCTGTGACCACTACGAAGAGCTGAAGGAAACGGCGGCTAACTATTTGGGAGCCATGTACAACCCAGACGAGTACCCCTCGGTTGACGAGATTTACAGTAAGTATGACTGGAAGTTAACCATAAAAACTGTACCTGACAGCGGACACTTGTACCTAGACCTGCCTGCTGAGGACATGGAAGAACTGCGGGCTTCGTTAGAAGTAGAGAACCAAGAGAAGACTAAGCATGCGATGGACGCTGCGTGGCACAGAATGCACAAGATGTTACTGGGTATGAGTGAGAAGCTGACCGAGACAGACGACGATAAGAAGAAGAGATTTTACGACAGCTTCGTCAGTAACCCGAAAGACCTGTGTGACATTCTTACACATCTTAACATAACCAACGATCCAGAATTGGAACGAGCTAGGGTTATGTTAGAACGTACAATAACAGGCGCAGACATTGATGTGATAAAAGAATCACCCGCTATTCGTGAGGATATGAAGACTAAGGTTGATTCCATTCTTAAACAATTCGATTGGTAGGAGGCAGACATGCAAAACGTATTTACTTACAACGAGCACAGAAACAAAATCTTTGGCGTTGCAGCCGCAGACAAACTGACACACGAGCTACTTTATAATTTTATAGATCGTGTAGCGCACGCTTTCCCCAAGCTAACCTTTGAAGTGTGGGGTGCTAGGAGAGTAGATGTAACTGACGTGTACGGGCATCAAGTCGGCAGAGTAGAGATAGATTTTATAGGTCAATATAACCGCATGGTTTTGGAGCTATGGTCTCCTCGTATGGTAGACAAACGCAACGCGAGAGCTAAGACCGCTGACTTAAACAAAGCAGTAAAGATGTTTGCAAAATACTTTAAGTCAAACACAGACGAAGAGTTAATGGAGACTTACTCTAGCAGATTGGATAGAGTGTTCAGAGGACTTAAAGACCGTTCGGAACAAAGTTTGCGCTGCGTTATGGAAGAACATCTATACAGATTCTTTCAAACAAGTGCCAGGGAGAAGCGATATGAACTTTACTCCCTGCTCGCTTTATCAGAAGAGCAACTAAACGACATTGAAGATAGAGCAGTAGAATATTTTGAACTAACTTCTGATTTACTCACGTTTGGATGCGCTGTGATATTGAAAACCCCAACAGGGTATTTGGTTACGCGTTCCGTTGCAAAAGATTTTGACTCCGCTAAAGTTGAACGGGTCGAAGAAGTTCCCCCTGAGTATAGAGCACAGATAGGACTGCTGAAGTTAGCTTCACACAGAGAGTTCATACCCAACGTAGGGATTAAGTTAGCTAGCTCGCCTGAAACCGTAGAGAGCTACTTGTGCGTAAACCGAAACACCACATGTTAGGTGTTACCTAACATCCTTTCCCCCCTCCCCAAGCCCCGCCTAGTGCGGGGTTTTTTTTGTCTTAAAAAAGATTGACACTGTAAACCCCCTCCCGCATAATAGCCTTATGGCAAATACCCCAGAAAAGAAAGTCAAAGATAAAGTCGTGAAGATTCTTAAGTCTTACGGCATCTATTATTTTTTCCCCACTACGTTTGGCATGGGACGCAGCGGCGTACCAGATATTATTTGTTGCTTTAACGGTAGCTTTCTCGCTGTCGAATGCAAGGCAGGCAAAGGCAAGACCACTGCACTACAAGAGATGGAGATAGCTGCTATCCGCAAAGCGGGAGGCACTGCCTTTGTTATAAACGAAAACAATCTACACGAGCTTGAGGCTCACATAAATGAAAATAATAACTCTAGACTTTGAGACTTATTACGACCGAGCTTACAGCTTGTCTAAACTTACTACTGAAGAATACATACGGGACGAACAATTCGAAGTCATCGGAGTTTCCGTCCAAGAAGATGATAGTAGTTGCAGTAGAAACACATGGTTCTCAGGGAATGAAAAAGAAACGCGGGAGTTTTTAGAACAGTTTGATTGGGAAAACTCTTTAACTGTTGCGCACAACGCTATGTTTGATATGGCTATTCTGAGTTGGCGTTTTGGCATAAAGCCTGCTCGGATTGCAGACACGCTGTCGATGGCTCGGGCAATACATGGCACTCAAGTAGGCGGTAGCTTGAAGGCACTCACTGAGTATTACGGCATCGGTAAGAAAGGCACAGAAGTTCTCAATGCTTTGGGCAAACGCCGTGTGGATTTTACGGAAGAAGAGCTGGATGCGTACGCAGGGTACTGTAAGAACGATACGGCTATTACTTATAAGTTGTTTAAGTGCCTGATGGCTGAAGGGTTTCCCGTAGAGGAACTCAAGCTTATTGACCTGACCCTAAGAATGTTTACTGAGCCAGTGCTAGAAGTAGGCTCCTTCTTATTAGAAAGTCATCTAGAAGAACTCAAGGAGAAGAAGGCAGAGTGGTTAGGTAAGGCTGAGGTAACACGCGAACAGATAATGAGTAACCCGCAGTTCGCCGAGCTACTCAAAGAGCAAGGTGTGGTTCCCCCCACTAAGGTCAGTCTTACCACAGGTAAGGAGACGCTAGCTTTTGCCAAGACAGACGAGGCGTTCCAAGCACTTAAAGAGCACGAAAACCCCATAGTTCAGATACTTGTTAGTGCACGTTTGGGGGTAAAATCCACAATTGAGGAAACTCGGACAGAACGGTTTATCAACATCGGTAATCGAGGCACGCTCCCGATACCTTTACGTTACTACGCTGCTCACACAGGCAGGTGGGGAGGCGACGACAAGATAAACATGCAGAACCTACCCCGAGGCTCGATACTCAAGAACGCTATGCTAGCCCCACACGGCTATGTGTTTTTAGATTGCGACTCCTCACAAATTGAAGCAAGAACCTTGGCATGGCTCGCAGAACAAGATAATCTGGTGGGTACGTTTGCCCGAGGTGAAGATGTGTATAAGGTTATGGCTTCCTCTATATACGGTAAGCCAGAGGACGAGATCAATAAGGACGAGCGGTTCATAGGTAAGACCACGATCTTGGGGTGTGGCTATGGCATGGGAGCTGCGAAGTTCCAAGCCCAACTGAAGTCTATGGGGGTAGAGCTTGCCCAAGACGAGTGTGAAAGGATTATACGCATATACAGAGGGGCTAACCCTGCTATCACACGGTTGTGGCAAACCTGCAACGACGCACTTACCGCTATGGTAAGAGATCAAACCGTAACACTAGGTAGAGGGGGCTTGCTCAAGGTGGAAGGCAAACGGGGTATAAGACTGCCCAATGGTCTATATATACAGTACCCCAACCTGCGCCAACGTGTAGACGAGGAGACTGGTAGGAAGGAGCTAGTCTACGATACCAAGAGGGGTAGGGCAGTTATACCCAACCGTATCTATGGTGGGAAGGTGGTGGAGAACCTATGCCAAGCCCTTGCCAGACTCATAATCGGGCATCACTTGTTGTTGATAAACAAGAAACTCAAGGTGGTCATGACCGTGCACGATGCGGTAGGCTGTATAGCCCCCGAACAAGAAGCTGAAGAAGCTATGGACTATATATACCACTGCATGAAGCAGACGCCAGAATGGGCAGAGGGCTTACCCTTGGACTGTGAAGGCGGGTTCGGAGCTTCATACGGAGAATGTTAGTGGAGTGTTGTTACCCCAGCGGGCGGTGGGTAGGTTTGTTCATAGCCAGAAAACACCCGCAGTGTATAACAAGCACATTAGCCCTCTTTTCGCACGGAAGGAAGGCCCTCCAGCTTGTGTGTACACCGGCTAGCCCACGCTACGGGCTTCTACTAAGGAGATAATTATGAACGATAAAGACCCAGTGATCGTGGACTTAGATAGGTACCTGACTACGCTAGAAGAAGATTACGAAGACCCGTACGACAGAGAGCGAGCGCGTCAAGAGTACCTAGCAGACCAAGAAGACTCGATAGATGACGACTATTGATTCTTTAAACGCCTACATACAGGCAAAGAACTCAAGCACGGATACATTGCTTGCTAAAGGAGATGGGTATTTCTACTTCACAGAAGGCGAGGGCGAGATACTTATCGATTGTTTAACCCGATGCACCTACAAGCAGTGGTGCGAAATGATAGACCAATATATAGAATGTGACTTTTAAGGAGATAAACTTATGGCAACCCGAAATAAAAAAGCAAAGATAAGTAATGTAAACGATCTACGTAACAATTTATCTGACGTTTTTGAAGCGTTACGTAACGGTGATATAGCGCATAAAGAAGCTAAAGAAATTTCTAACTTGGCAGGGAAGATGATTAACTCCGCTAAGGTGCAGCTCGATTACCACAGTCTTCGTAAGGACGAAGATTTTAAGATAGATTTCTTACACTCCGAGGATAAATAGTTGTGGAGGTAAGGAAGTGTTGCGGGTGCGGTAAAACGCACCCTCTTACCAAAGAGTTTTTTAAAAGCGCTAACCGGCATGGTGTTGTTGGTTATACACACAAGTGTAAGGCATGTTACCGCACAGATGACAAAAAGCGTTACGCGGAAAAAAGAAAAATGCTTCCCAAAATTAAAATACGTTTAGAGGAAGAAAAAACAGGGCGGCGACAGTGCAGAAATTGTGCCGTGTACAAACCGCTTAGCACTGAGTTCTTTACTAAAAAAACAAAATCTGAAAAGCAGGGAGGGTACGTCTTTTTCTATAGAACTTGTATAGTTTGCGAACGCAAGCAGGCAGCTAAAAAACGAGCTACCCCTGCTTATGCTAAACGCATGAAAGAACTACAGCGGGCGTACGCTGTAAAAAATAAAGATAAGAAAAACGCATACGCCGTTAAGTGGCGTGAGCAAAACCCAGAAAAACTAAAACGTGCGCAAGAAAAACAAAACTTACAGAGGCGCACCGACCCCGAATACAAAGAGAAAGTGCGGCAATATTACTACGCACACACGAAGAAGAAGAGGTTGGATGCAGACTATTACTTCAAATTCCGAGCTGCGTATGGGACTAGGTTAAAAACTAGCGAAATACCCCAAGAGCTTATAGAAGTTAAAAGAGCGCACATACTTTTACAGAGAGAAATTAGAAAGCTAAAAGAGGGAAACAAATGACTACTAGAGCAGAGGTATTAAAAACTATAGAAAAGATTGAGTTAGACCTTGCCGAAACGTTGAAGCGCCCCACGGTTATGCAGCGGTTAAAATTCTTTTTGTCCCACAAGACAATATCCTCGTGGCGAAAGAACTCTATTAGGATAAAAGCAGAACGCAAAGAAAAAGTAAAAAGGCTAAGAACCAGAAAAGAAAACCTATTAAAAGCCCTGAGCATTTGGTTAGATGCGGGGGATATTATCGGCAAGTACGAAACTAAAAGGGAAACACATGAGTGGTAAAGGTAGCAGACGTAGACCCCTGCTTATCCCTGCCAAAGACTTCGGGGAGAACTGGGCAAAAATCTTTGAGAAACCAAAACAGACGGAGAAAGAAAATGATATATGCGCAAATGGCGAAGCCGACCGACCCACTGCCGAAGGAGACAGCCCTACAGAAACAGACGGGCGGGACGCATTATAAGAACATGGCTATCCAACCTGCTGAGTATGCAGAGAAGAACGGCTTGTCACTACTAGAAGGTAATGTAGTAAAGTATATAACTAGATGGAAGTTGAAAGGGCAACCCTTAGCGGACTTAGAGAAAGCTAAACATTGCATCGACCTGCTAATCGAGATACATAACGTCAAATGAAAATAACAATAGAAGTAGATGGTACTGACGCCGAAGAGATTATGGCTATGCTACAACGTGCAAGCGAAGCGGTGGAAAAGCTAGAAGCCATACTTCAGGAGTTCGAAGATGCTGATAAAGTGTAACGCCGCAGACCATCTGTATTTGATTGACGACGACCCTGTGCGAGCGAAGTTATTTGAGGACAACAGTGTGCGGTTTGAAGACCCGTTCCATGTGTACGCAGAAGTAAACGACGAGACGGGGGAGATAGCCGCAGTTGTTTGCACAATCATCTGTAAGTTTGTGCCACAAGATGAGTACCAGTTAAAACTTATTGCTATGGGTAATCTCGAACAGATTGAAGAAGAGCTTAAAGAACGTGAAGAACTACATGGGGCACTTGGCACGGTGCTGTGCCCCTACTCAATATGGTCATACCAGAAAGGACACGGAAAGAAACTAATCAACAACCTATTAGAAGCGGCACCTGTAATGCACCCAGAGATAGACGCAGTAATAACTATGTCGCCCCATACGGATACAGCATTGCGGTTTCACATGCGTAATGGAGCAGCAATATTTTCCACCAACACTAAATGTGTTAACTATGAATATGAGGTAGAAGATGTCTTACTCCACTGAAACACTTGAGGGTAGCTTATCCATGCCAGAGAAATGCGAGTGCAACAAAGCTTCGCCTTCAAAGATATGTCGTAGACCGTATTACGATGCTTTTGATAACTGTTTAATTTGTTCTCATGACAGAGCCTGCCATAGGGACGAAGAGGAGGAATAGCTTATGTTTGTTAGTATACAGCAAATACCTAAGCAGCATTATGTTAAACCTGCTGACGTAGAAAAAGTAGCAAAAATATTCGATGTAACTAAGCGGGCATTTAGTATCGCATTGCTAGAGGCGAGATGGGATTCTTTCGACCATGAAACCCGTGTACGAGCAGCTAAAACTATACGGTGTTTAAAAACCAAAAGGTTTTTCAGATGATTACCCCTGCTCTTATGTGCGTCGCTATGGCGGTGTACTTTGAAGCAAGGGGTGAGCCGACAGCAGGACAAATTGCTGTAGCCCATGTAATCAAAAACAGAATTGAAGACCCACGTTACCCAGATAATGCGTGTGACGTGGTTAAGCAAGGGTACTACTGGAATGGTGTGCCCATAAGAAACAAGTGCCAGTTTAGTTTTTATTGTGACGGTAAATCGGACGACCCGAAGAATAAACAGGCATGGTTTAACGCGTTATACATTGCGCACTTGAGTGGGTTCGTACCTGATATTACAGATGGCGCGACCCATTACCATAGTACAAAGGTGTTTCCTGAATGGGCTTACACTGGAGAAGTTACAACCAAGATACACAGGCATGTGTTTTATACAGGTATTAACTAGTGACCACGACATGGATTAATGTTTTAACCCCAGAACAAAAAGAAGAACAGCGCAAAGAGATAGAAAAACATATAAAAGAATACTTAGCCAAAGGCGGGAAGATAACTCAGTTGCCTAGCAATGTTTACACAGACTTAGATGTAGAGGGGAAAATTAAACGCGTGCAAAGGGAGAAAATAAATGAAGTTTAAAATACTTAACGACGTCCCTATCCCCGAGCGGAAGACGGGACCAGAATCTAAATTTGACCCTTTGCTTACGATGAAAAAGGGACAATCTGTTGTTGTAAAAACCTTAAACGACGCCAAAGCAGTACAGATGCTATTCAGTCGCCACAACATGCTAGCTACAATGCGCAAGCAAAGAGATGGCACTTACATGCTTTGGAGGATTTTTTAATGTACGAATATAACTGTAAGATTGTGAGGATAATTGATGGTGACTCTATCTTGGTTGACATTGATTTGGGCTTTGGTACTTGGCGCTGTGGTGAGTCTATCCGTCTTTTTGGCGTGGATTGCCCCGAGTGTCGTAGCAGAGACCCGAAAGAAAAAGCAGCAGGGCTTGCCGCAAAGGAATTTGTCAAGGGATTGCTACACGATGGCGGGACTTACACTCTCACCACAAAAGAAAAAGGAAAGTTCGGACGATACTTAGGTGTTATAATGTTGAGCGACAAAACTTCAGTTAATGCCGCACTAGTAAGTGAACACTTAGCTGTACCGTACCATGGGCAAAATAAACAAGAAATAGAAGACGCCCACGCAGCGAACTACGAAATTCTAAAAGAGAAGGGTCTCTTATGACAGCTTGGTCTTACAGCAGTTTAAACACGTTCAAACAATGCCCCAAGAAATACTACCATTTACGAATCATCAAGGATGTTAAAGATCAAGGCAGCACAGCTACTGTATATGGTCAAGAAGTGCATAAGGTAGCGGAAGAGTTTATACGAGACGGGGTACAGGTACCTAAAAAGTACGCATTTATAAACGGCGTACTAGATGCATTAAACAAAATAGAAGGCGAGAAGCTTTGCGAATTAAAGTTGGGCGTCGCTAAAACTGAGGACGGGTACGAGCCTGTAGATTTCTTTGCCGATAATGTGTGGTGGCGTGGTATAGCAGACCTCGTAATAATAAACGGAGATACCGCACATTCTATAGACTACAAGACAAGCAAGAATGCGAAGTACGCGGATACTAAGCAGCTAGACGCTGTAGCTGCCGGGCTGTTCACCCACTTCCCAGAGCTTAAGAAAATTAAATCCGCTCTAGCCTTTGTGGTTAGTAAAGAGTTTATACAGAAAGAACACGTAGTAGAAAAGAAGGAAGAGTACTTTGGTGCATTTGAACCGGACCTAGAACGGCTAGAAGTAGCACAGGAGTCTGGCGTATGGAATGCAATTAGCGGTCCTCTGTGTGGATGGTGTCCGGTAACTAAGTGTGAACACAACAGGAAACGATGATATGACTAAGAGTAAACGAAATTACAAATCCGAGTATGAAAACTACCAAGGCACCGAAGAGCAAAAGAAGAAACGCGCTCAACGCAATGCCGCCCGTCGCAAAGCCGAGCGAGAAGGTAAAGTAAGTAAAGGTGACGGCAAGGACGTAGCGCATACTAAAGCTATGGACAAGGGCGGTAAAAACTCTGACGGCACTAAGGTAGAGACAGCAAGCCGCAACCGTTCCTTCAAGAGAGATTCCAAGGGCAACCTTGTATCTGAAACCAGTAAGCGTGAGCGCAAGAAGACGTCTAAAGCATGAGAATAGTTAAAGATAAGGCGCTAGTTCTCAAGACTCGGCGCCCAGAGTTAGTCACGGATAAAATAAAGAACTGCAAACGAGTCGGTGAAAAAGACGGTTTTGTAGAGCTAGCGGTTAAGTGGCAGTATGAAGAAGCTTCTGCTCTTGCTGAGTTAGGCGCTAAAGAAGTGCCGTCTCCTATGCTTAGAGACTACGAATGGACTGGCAAGCTAACGCCTTTTGACCACCAGAAAGAAACCGCATCATTCCTAAGCCTGTACAAGAAAGCGTTCTGCTTTAACGAGGCAGGTACGGGAAAGACGGCATCGGTTATCTGGGCGGTAGATTACCTAATGAAACTGGGCTTGGTGAAACGCGTGCTTGTCGTATGCCCGCTTTCTATTATGAAGTCCGCTTGGCAAGAAGACTTATTTAAGTTCGCCATGCACCGTAGTTGTTCAGTTGCACACGGCTCCTCTACTACAAGAGAGAAGATAATTAACGCCGGTTCTGAGTTTGTCGTAATAAACTTCGACGGTGTTGCCGTGGTGAAAGACACGATCTTGCGAGGCAACTTCGATCTCATCGTAGTGGACGAGGCTAACGCATACAAGAACTCGCAAACCAATAGATGGAAAGTAATGCGGGATTTGTGCAAAGGAATCGACAGGTTGTGGATGCTAACTGGTACACCGGCAGCGCAATCTCCTCTAGATGCCTACGGCTTAGCTAAGTTAGTAAGCCCACACCGAGTACCTAAGTATTACACTCCCTACCGTGATGCAGTCATGTATAAGGTGGCGCAGCACATATGGCGTCCTAAGCCTAATGCGGACAAGATCGTGCATAAAGTATTACAGCCTGCAATTAGGTTTGAGAAAGATCAATGCTTAGACCTGCCGTCTGTTGTTTCTGTAGAAAGAGAAGCCCCGCTTACTGCGCAGCAAGAAAAGTATTATAAACTCCTTAAAAAACAAATGACTATGCAGGCAGCAGGTGAGCAGATAACTTCTGTAAACGCCGCTACTAACTTGAATAAGTTGCTGCAAATATCAGGAGGTGCGGTCTACTCGGACGATAGAGAAGTTGTGCAGTTCGATGTGAAGAATAGACTTAACGTAGTACTTGAGGTTATCAACGAAGCTCCGCATAAAGTATTGGTTTTTGTTCCTTTTACGCACACGATAGATTTGCTAAAGGACTTTCTAAACAAGAACAAAATACCGTCGGAAATCATCTCGGGTAAGGTTACGTTAAACAACCGCAGTAAAATTTTCAAAGACTTCCAAACCAAAGCTGACCCGCAAGTACTTATCATACAACCACAAGCTGCATCGCACGGACTTACCCTGACAGCGGCGGATACTATAATTTGGTACGCCCCTGTAACTAGCGTAGAAACTTACTTGCAAGCCAATGCCCGTATAGACAGGCCGGGGCAAAAGCACAGTATGACCATCGTGCACATACAAGGTAGTGAGGTTGAGGCTAGGCTGTACGCGATGCTGAAAAACAATGTTCTTAACCACAACAAGATTGTAGAACTTTATAGAAAAGAAATAGAATAACTGTTGACATTGTCTATCCAAATGGTATTCTCTCTATCCCCCTTATTGGAAGGAAGGAGCAATGGAAGACAAAACCGCAGGAAAGATGGTGGCAGCGTACATAAAGCTACGCGAAGCCATCCAAGCAAAAGAAGACGAGATAAAAGCACTAAAAGAAAAACAGGCACTCGTTAGTGCCAGCATGCTAGACCTATGTTCCAAAGAAGATATAGATAGCATAAAGACTCCCTTTGGTACGCTGACCCGCAGGGTTTATTCCTCCTACTGGACTAGCGATTGGGACCAAATGTATAAGTTCATCGCAGAAAACGATGCTTATCATCTACTAGAGAAACGAATTCATAACGCCCACATGAAAGAGTTTCTCGAAGAAAACCCCGACGCACTGCCTATCGGACTGCAATCAGACCGTAAGTATGCTGTCTCTATACGTAAACCAACTAAGAAATAGGAAATCTTATAATGAGTAACAATGTTTCAATTTTTACAGGACAAACCGGCGTGTCTACAGAGCGCCGCCAAAGCGCCTTGGCACAAAAGCTTGCCACTACTTCTACAGTAAGCAACCGCCGCATTCAGGCTAACATCAACGGCACGTTTAAGAAGATGGTTAACGGAGAGCAAGTTGGTAACGCTATCCGAGGTGAGTTCAATGCTATTGTTGTTGGCATGCTGACTAATGTCTCTCGCATCTACTACAAGGAAAAGTTCGACCCCAACAAAGAAGCTACGCTACCTAACTGCTGGTCAAACAACGGCGACAAGCCTGAAGCAGGTGCATCCGACCCACAGCATGGTAACTGCGCAGACTGCCCTAGAAACATAAAAGGCTCGAGTGATAATGGCGGTAAAGCTTGTCGCTACCAACGCCGAGTTTCTTTAATGCTTGAGGGTGATGAGTCTGGCACAGTGTACCAGTTTAACATCCCAGCAAAATCTCTGTTCGGTAAAGGCACTGGCAACATCCACCCTTTTGAAAGTTACGTTAAGTTCCTCGTAAATAACGGCATGTCACCTGACCTCGTTGTAACTAACATAAGCTTCGACAGCAACGCAGAAACTATGGAGCTAGTATTCTCTCCAGTACGCGAGGTCAGCGATGCAGAGTATGCGCTAGTTTTGGCGGCACAAGAACGCCCTGAGACCGAGATGTACACTAAGCTCACTGCTGCGCAGACTGATGGAGTAAGCAAAACTCCAAAGCTTGATAAGCCTGCACCTGTAGTCACGCGTTCCGAAGAACCTGAAGAGGAAGAAGTAGCGGAGCCAGTAAAGCGCACTAAGAAGAAGGAAGAAGAAACTCCTGCGGCTGAAAGCGAAGACCCGCTAGCATCTATTATTGACGAGTGGGGGAGTGAAGACGCCTAATGAGTTACGGATATAGCCTAAAACTTATGGAGTTAAATAAGGCTGCCGACAAAAAGCTTCTTGGCGTTTACTTTGGCGCGGTGTGCATCAAACACGATGTGCCCGTTGCCGAAGTGGCTAAGAAATTAGATGTCAGCCGTCAAGCCGTCTATAACTGGTTTGCAGGAGTTTCCAATCCTAAAGCCCCAGTAGCAATGAAGATAGAAAAATTCATAGCGAAGTTGGAGCAATAGCCTAATGGAAAACGCAGACCTCATAGACCTAGTACGCCCTGCGGGTGGGTGGTACGGTTTTCTTGCGGTCAAAGATAAGACTACAACGCGTCAGTTTATGGTGGAAACCAGAGAGGAACTAGACGCCGAGATAGAAAAATATGTAGCAGATAGATGGTGCGTATTCTTTGCTTTGGCAAAGTTTGAAAACGGTAAGAGCCGTACACAAGATAACGTCGAGTCTCTCAAGTCATATTGGGTAGACATAGACTGTGGACCAAACAAGTCCTTTGCGGACGAAAAAACTGGCAGGCCAAGTGGGTACGAAACACAACAAGACGGACTAGTAGCACTACGTAAGTTTTGTTTAGACGTCGGACTACCGAAGCCAATGCTGGTTAACTCGGGTAACGGGCTGCACGCTTATTGGCCTTTGGCTGAGGACGTGCCTAGGGATGAGTGGACACTGGTAGCTAAAAGACTTAGGCAGCTCTGCATAGATAAAGAGTTCTATATAGACACTAAGGTATTTGAGTCTGCTAGGGTGTTACGTCCACTCAACTCTTTTAACTTCAAAGGAGACGCTGACGGGGTAGAGCCAAAGCCGGTTAAGCTTATAAGCGTAGTAGACCCCATTCCCTTCGGTGTTATCCGAGATATTGTAGGGGTATCACAAGGGGAAACAGTAAAGCCTAGGCGACCTATGTCCGCCATGGGCAAAGCGTTAATGCAAAACAACGACTCCGTGTTCTCTAAGATCATGCAGTTAACTGGTAAAGGAGAAGGGTGCAATCAACTCGCAGCCTGCTACACCGACAGGGCTACCCTCGCAGAACCACGTTGGTTCGATGCTCTCTCCGTTGCTAAGTTTTGTTCTGACCGAGACACAGCGATACACAAGCTGTCTGAAGGGCACCCAGACTACGACTATGCGCTAGTAGAGAAAAAAGTACTGGGCATAAAAGGCCCGCATAGTTGTGTCGAGTTTGAGATAAATAACCCCGGCGGGTGTGAGGGTTGCCCGCACAGAGAAAAGATTAAAAGTCCTATATCTCTGGGTCGTGTCATTGCTAGGGCCAAAAGCTCTACGGTCACGGTTGCTGTAGAAGGCGAACTGGTAGAAGAGCACAAGATACCTACTCTCCCTGATGGTTACTTCCGAGGTGCTAACGGGGGTATATACAAAGAAGGAGAAAACGGCGACGACGAAGACGAAGCTTCTAAACCTAAGCTCGTATACGACAATGATTTGTACGTAGTTAAGCTCATGGAAGACCCCATAGTTGGGTTCGTCGCAGTGCTCAAGCACCACTTACCAAAAGACGGTGTAAAGGAATTTGTAGTATCTAACACAAAGCTTACCGAGCGTGGTGAGCTGCGTAAAGAACTAGCTAAGTACGGCGTAGTCGGCAACGAGACGCGCCATAAGTATATAACGGAGTACTTGTTGGCTTTTATTAGAGAGCTTCAACATGTGAACAAGGCACAGATTATGAGATCGCAATTTGGATGGGCTGATAACGACAGCGTATTTATTGTAGGCGACAGGGAAATAAAAGCTACGGATACTTACCATAGCCCCCCTGCTAGCGCCATTGCTAATATGGTTCCTTACTTCCAGCCGAAAGGCTCATTGGAAAGGTGGAAAGAAGTTTTCGAGCTGTATAGTAGGGAAGGACTCGAAGTGCAGGCGTTTGGTGCATTGTCTGGTTTTGGCGCCCCACTACTAAAGTTTACTGGGCAAAAGGGTGCGGTAATAAACTTTATCCACTCCGACTCAGGCACGGGCAAGACAACAATCTTGCGTATGGCTAATAGCATATTCGGTGATCCTGAAATGCTGCTTGGCACGCCTGACGATACCGATGTCGGAAAGATATTGAAGATTGGTTTCTTGAATAACATAGTTAACACCATGGACGAGATAACCAACATGAGTCCGGCTGACGCATCGAGAACGCTGTATGCTTACTCACAAGGTAGGGGTAAAGATAAAGCAAAGGCTAGTGCAAACGAGCTTCGGGAGAACAGCATAACGTGGAGGACAATCTCCATAGCAAGTTCTAATGCGTCGTTCTACGAAAAGCTTGGCGTACTTAAAAATAACCCTGATGGCGAGATGATGCGTCTACTAGAATTTAAAGTTCCTTACACGGCAGAACCTATTATCTCTACTCAAGAAGGGAAGGACATACTAGATCACATGTTGAATAGTAACTACGGAGTAGCTGGGGAAGTTTATATGCAGTATGTAATAAGCAACCTAGAAGAAGTAAAGGACCTTATATTTAAGGTGCAAGCCAAGATTGATAAAGAGCTTCGCCTTAGTCAGAGGGAACGTAATTGGTCTGCTGTACTAGCGGTAAACATTGCAGGGGGCTACATAGCTAAAAGGTTAGGTTTATTAGAAGGGTGGAACATTGGAAAAATCTATAGCGAAATATCAAAGCATGTACTTGAGATGCGCAAAGATACAACGGCTCCGGTGAGCAACCCTAGCACCGTGGTAGGTGACTTCATTAACCGACACAATAACAACATGTTAGTAGTAGAAGACGGCGTGGACCAACGCACTAACATCGGTAAGTTCCCAGAGCTTCTACCAAAAGGTGCGCTCTTAATGCGGTATGAACCCGACACAAAGAGGCTATTTATAACCGCTAAAACGTTTAAAGATGACTGTGTAGACCTGCAAATTAACTACAAAGACACCTTAAAACAGTTAGAGAAAAACGGTGTACTATTAAAAATAGATAATAAGCGCTTAGCTAAGGGCAGTAGTTTAATGTCCACGGCAGTACGGTGTTTGATATTTGACGCTAGTCATCCAGACTTCTTGGACATGGATGCACTTATACCTACGAGTGACGAAGATGCAGGTGGAGAAGGTTAGGTACGAGATAAACTGGAAAAATTTTAAGGTGGGGTATTCTTTCTTTATACCCTGCCTTGATCCACCGAATGCCCTAAAAGAAATAACCCCGACTCTAAAACGTCTGAAGTACAAGTTCGTACACAAGATCGTTTTAGAAGACGGGGTTCAAGGCATCCGTGTTTGGCGAGTGTAACTACTCGAAGAATTCGTCGGTCTTATAGCGCAAGCTCTTAGTAAACGTAATACCAGCTCTGGTTTGTTCGTTGTTCTTTTTACTTGCCGCCCACGAACGTTCCAGAGTTCTTTCATCCATAAGAGCAGGGAACTGCCTTCTAAAGTTAGCAGCCTCTCGCTGAGCTTCTCTTATAGCATCAGGGTCTCTTCTATACTTAGCCTGTTTGTATGCGTTTAGTATGTCTTGTTTACGCTTAAGTACTGCATTTTCGTACTCTTTAGCCGCTGCTCTTTGTTGATAAGTGTTAGACAAATCCGCAGGGATAAAACCTATAGCCTGCGTTAGTAAATTCCAACTGCTAAAGTCTGTGTCTATCGGGTCTCCATCTCTGTTACGCGCCCCTTCCATAGAGAATCGCCAAGTCTTTATTAAATTTCGTGCAGCAGTCGGGAAAACACCTTCAAATCCCCGTGCGTACCTACCTTCTTGGAAGTCTTCTACTGCTCGTTCAGCTCCTATGAAGTAGGAACCCATAGGACCAGCTAAGCTAAACAGCACGGTGCGGGTGTACCCGAAGTCTTCTATACTCTTGGGATCATCTCTCCATAAGATGTCGTTACCCAACGCTGCCCTTGAGCTTAAATCTATGTTTAATAAAGTAGCTAGCATGCCGTCGTACATTGTCTGCCCAAACACTTCTCTAAGCTGTTCTCTGGCGTTGTAGGGTTCGTCGTCATCTTCGTCCCTTAACAGTTTCTCAGCCATAGTCATAAGTGTGGTCATAGCCCCGACAAGCGGCATGCCCTTAGCACCTAACAATGCGTAACTTAACCCGTAGGTGCCTAGTACTTGGCGTATAGCTACGCGTCTAGCTTCAGGAGATATTTGACCCCCCGCTAGGTTTTTGTTTGCGATAGCCATTGCTAGTGAGTTGATAACAACAAAGGCTTGTTGGAACACAATGTTCTTGAACGTCCAAATTACACGCCCAAAATCGTTCTGCATCCACCTAGGCATAGTCTCAGCCATACCACCAGTGTGTGCGTCGCGTGTCATTTTAGCCGCGAAGTCTATTGCGGCTCGCTCGTTGTTAGCTGGTACACCCTCAGAAGGTATGCCAAATTCCATAGCCAAATCAAACGCAGCTATAGCCGTTGTAGCCCGCATATAGCGCTCACTTGCGGAGAAAGGTATAGAGAATAAATCTACTACTTTGTACTGCAACCCAGAAAAATCTTTGCCTTTAGTCTTACCACGTTCTAAAGCTTCTCTGGCTGTTGTATGTTTTAACAAACCACGATTATCTAATTGCTCGTACAAGTTTTTGTATTTGCCAGTTCCCCATGTATCGCCATTCATAGCGACCCTACCAGCATCAACTAAAGCACGCGTAGCATCGTTGTACGTAGTCCTAGCACCCAGCATAGGGGTAACCATAAATATTAAGCCAGTAAGGTTGACCACCGCCGAAGATACACTACCTAATATAAATTCTATGTAACTCGCATAGGTAAGGCCTGCTGCAAGAGGGTTAAAATTAGGGTTAAGTAAAAACTCTTTCTTCCCTACTATAGATTCCTTTGCTGCTTCAACCGTGCTGTCGCCTTTTGCGTTTGTATCTTCTATAGCCTTAATAGCCATTTCTATTCTGGGGTTGTACTGAGTAGTAGCAAGTTTATTGGACCACTTAATCGCTGTGTTTGCGTAAGCTGTTATTAAATCCCGGTCCATACCCGGCTTATTTTTAGCCTTTTTAAACTGCTGCATTATAGACTTAGCAGGGAACATAGAAATGTACTGCTGGTACACACCATCAATGGTGTCTTCGTCTACGCCGTTCTTACGCATCTCAGTAATAAGTTGAGTTACGAATCGTCCTTCCGGCAGACCTTTAGGTGTTTTTACGTCGTTTATATTTTTATGCCGCTTAGGGTTTACGACGTTTTTAAAATCGCCAGAGAATTTAGATGCCTTAAATTGCTCCTCTAACCTGCTTATTTCTTGGTCTATTTCTCTAGGAGAATCTCTAGAAATACTAACTTCCACGGGGTTACCGTCCGCGTCTAAATCTGTAATGTCGTTGTAGACTAGCCAGAAATCTTTGTCTCTAGTAAACGGAACGTAAGCAGTGACACCTTCTAACGTAGCAAATTGCTTCATTAGGTTTGAAGCGGCAGTTTCAGGTAGCAGCTCGGTAATAACATCGACATATTCTTGTAAGTACCGGTCTAATTCTTCCCTAACTTTTTTGTATACCAACTGCAAACCTTGGGGGTTGTTTACGTTTCCTTTATCCAAGTTGTTAAAGCGCGCTACTAATTTTTTGTACGCCTCTTTCCCTGCTTGGCCGGTAGGTTCAGGCTTAAAAATATCTATACCAGCAAGTCTGGCATCTATAGCGAAGTCATTAAGCGCTTCCTTTTTTGCACGAGTAGAGGCTCTTTCTATCTTAGCCATCTCTTGTATGTTTTTACTTATAAGGTCTATGCTTTTATCTACAAAACCTCTTTTTGTTTCCAACGCTGTTATTAGCGGAGATACAGGCAACTTGTCGCCAAGCAATGTCGCTGTGTTGTACAAGGATGAAGCGCCAAACGCTTTAGTTTTAAGCCCTACTCCGGCTTTAGACAGTGTGCGAAGTGCTTGCTCGTTAGTACGTCGCGCAAGGTTACCCTCAACAGCTTGCATAACTGAGTCAACATTTCCGCTACCCAAGTATAAAGTTTCAGTTAGCGACGGCTTTACTTTGTTTGATACGTCTATAACCTTGCTTAATAACTTGCCTGCTTCTTTATAGGCTGTAGAACCTGTAGTGTATCCAAGGTAGTTAAGGATAGCATCAAGGATACGGACAAACATGTTCGCGCTTTTCGGGGCTTTGATTTGTTTTAGTAACGCTTGGAACTCTCCGTTACCCACGTACTCAGCCGCAAATTCTTGCAGATTTCTACCCCCGTAAGCATCGCCCAGTTCTAACTTGATCTCTTCAAAGAACTTAGTAAACTCTTTAGTTATCTTTAAGTCTGGGTTATTTAGCGGCTGCGCTACAACGGCGTGCGTAGTTTCATGGAGTAAAGTATGCTCGTTCAAACCCGTGGTGGGGCTTAAACTAATTTCGTTTGCTAAGGGATTGTAAGAACCATTTCCGCCAGTCGTAAGTTCCTGTACGTATATAGCGGTCTTCATTTGCACTTTATTGTTTAGGCGTTTGATAAGATCAGTTAAGTCTTTATCTGCCCCGCGTGCATTCCTAGCCGCGATAACACTTTGCACAGCTCTACGAATACTGCCTTCAGCAATATTTTTCTTCGCGCTCTCGTCTAGTTCTGGCCCTACATAAGCAGGAGTCTTGTTAAAGAAGTCGCCGTGCTGCTCTACTATTGCGTTATTTATTTGCTTGGGCGTAAACTTAGGGTTCTCTAACTTTATTTCGTCAAACCTTCGAGTGTAAAACTCTCTATATTCTGCCGGTGCGTTGTCAATAAAGTCTTGGCGTTCTTTAGAATACTCGCTTCTTTCAGGAATTTCTTTCTCCGCCGCTTTAACGTCTTTATCCTTCGCTGCAAGTGATTCCGCTTCGTCGTCTCTTCGCTCTTTGTCTGCTTTTTTCTTGGCTTCTTTTTTGGCTTCTTCCTTTTCTTCGGGAGTTTTTGCTTTTATCTTTACTCTATCAGGTAGACCTTTTTTATCTTTAGCATCTATTTTTGCACCCTTACCGGTGTTCATTTTTCTAGTAGTGTCAGCCAAGTCTACTTTTAAACTAGTAGCGCTTTTCTTTGAGTCTTCTCTTGTCTTTCTACCTTCCGCGTTTTTCTTGTTAATCGGTAAATTTTCTAGGGTTTCCTCTACAAACTTTATGTTCCTGTCTACGGCGTTATTCACCGCAACGGACATATTTTTTTGCACCCACTCAAGTGCTCTTTGCGGGTCTGTTTTAAATTCCGCTTTTTTATTCACCCGCTTTTCAGTCTGGGCAAAAGTTTCTGGCTCTGTGTACTCTGGGTTAGCCTCTGCTACTAAAACCGCAAGAGCTTCGGCTGGTCCAAACTTGTGGAAGTAGTTAACAGCTATCTGTCTAGGAGTAAGCTTTTTACCCGCTACTGCTTTTTTAGGGCCTGCTTTCCTCTTAAGCTGTTCTATATCGAATACTACGTTGTCGCTAACTTTCTTATTAGCTAGCGTACTTACTATATCTTTTTGTTCTCGAGGAGCGGCAGCTTTTCTAATCGTCTCCAAGCGAGCTGCGTTTTTACTGCTTTCAGGGGTATCGTCAGTTTTTTTATCCGAAGACTTTTCAGCGGCTTTATCGTCAGCTTTTTTAGCGGCAGGTTTTTTAGCGGCAGGTTTTTTAGCGGCAGGTTTTTCAGCGGCTTTAGCGGCAGCTTTTTTAACTGAAGGTTTTTCCTCTGGTGCAGCAGCTCTGTTTTCAGCTAGAGCTAGTAGTGCCTTAGATGTTTCTCTATCAGGCGCGTTTGCTAGTAACTCATTTAGTTCTTCATCAGAAAGTTCACGTGCTTCAGGTGCGGTGGATTCGCCGACTACAGGTTTTCTAAAGCTACGTTGTCTTTCTGCTTCGCGCACTAAGGCATCAAAATCTTCGTCGGTTAAGTCAAAGCCTTCTTGCTCGTTAACCCCAAGCTCTTGATATACTAGTAAAGCTTTTTCTGGGTCTTTTAACTGACCAATGCCATCGTCTTCTTGCGTTTTTGCTACAGGTTCAACAACTTCTGTTACCGGCTCAGCAGTCTCAGCACCCTCAGCAGGTTCGGCAACAACTTGTTCTACAGTTTCATCAGTGATGATAGTTGGTTCTTTTATACCTGCTTCTGTGTCCTCTACCATAGGACCATCAAACACTGCGCCGTCAGACTCAGCATCTGCAAGCAGGTCTAACATTTGTTCGCTATTTAACCCAGCAAGTTCTTGCTCAGTCACATCATATTCATTAGTAAGGAACCCAAGCAGTTCTTTAGACCATACGGGCTTATCTTGTGGGATGTCTTCCCTAATATCTTCGGCAGCTTTCTTTTTAGCTTCTTCTTTTGCTCGGGCTTCTTCTCTTGCTCGAGCTTCTGTTTCTTGCGTAGCAAAACCCGTAGGCACACCAGTACCAGCAACAACCTCAACCCCGGCCTCAACCTTAGCATCAGCATCAGCATCAGCATCAGCATCAGCATCAGCATCAGCCTCAGCCTTAACCTCATCAACCACTACTTTGTCTTTTACTTTTGGTTCCGAAACCAAACCTTCCGGCTCTAAATTTCTTATTACCGCTTTTACTTTCTTAATTATTTCGGGGTTGGTAGCGGTCTTTAAATAATCCTGCAATGCTACCTTTACTTCCGCAGCTTGTGCTGGATCAGTAAGGTCTTTGCCAGCCAAAGGTCCATCAGGACGCAATATTAGTGCACCGGGTGCAATACCTAAATTAGTTAACCCCCATTTTTTTAACCCTTCAGGGTCGGAAGGTATTTTCAGTGCAGCAGCTTGGTCAGCAATAATTTTGTCTGCGGCTGCTTTGTCGGCAACTTCTTTCGCAGCTTTATCAGCAGCCGCTTCTTGTGCTTGTGCTTCTAGCTGTTGTCGAATCTCTAACTCTGCGTTTTCTCTTCGTATTCGGCTACCTTCAGCTGAACCTCTGGCTGCGCCGCCAACAGTACCAAGGGGAGTACCTACCGCAGCACCAGCAACGACTGATTCAGCTACGCGTCTCCAGTCTTCAGAGTCAAAAATTTGAGGGTTCTTTCCTACGAAGTTTTCTGCGGCAATGTTAATTGATTGCTGCGCGCCTTCTGTTAAACCTTCTGTTATAGCACCGCGAACACCACCTGTTATAGCTCGACCAATAACTGTGGGCGGAACACCAGCTTTTTTAAGCCCCTCTCTAACAACGGCTTTTTGTAGGCTGGGGCTAAAGCTCCTAAGAAACCTAAGAGGCGCTATTGTTTCAAGTGCGGTATTAACTATGCCCGCTCCGTAAGCAACACCGGGGGCTAGTTCTCCTGTGTCTGCAAAAATACCTTCAAACGCTTCACTAGTTAAAACAGGCGTTACAGCCGCACCTTGGAGTAAACGGTTACCAAGTTGACCTGCCCTAAGCAACTTACCACCTACAGTAGCCGCCGCAATGTTTCTGATTATTGGCGCAGTCTCACCTGTTTTTTCTGCCATAAAAGGCAAGATGTCACCGGGACCTTGTATATCTTCCATACCGCCGTACACAGCAGGGTTACGCATAGCTTCTTCTTGGCGTTTGGCTTCTGCAATAGCTAACTTTTCTTTTGCGTACTCTTCGTCCCCAAGAGCGGACATAACAACAGCAGGTAATACATCTCTATACGCCGCACTAATACCCACATCTCCACGCTCGTAGCCCTCTGAAAAAAGGTCCATGAGACCGGGTTTTTTCTCAACCTCTGGTGCATACGCACCGGGGTAAGCAGCCGCAATCCTAGCTTTTATTTCAGCGCGAGGCATATCATCAGGAAAGCGTATAAGTTTACCATCTGGCATTTGCAGTACAGGCATTATGTAATTCTCACAAAATAAATTAAGTGCATGCTTGCTTTTATAGGTCTAAATAACTACCAATACCTGTTGTTCCTTCGATACCTGTTGTTCCTTCGATACCTTGTAACTCGTTAGCCCCTTTAAATTGTTTTTGTAACTGGTTGAGTTGCATTAACGCTTTTTGCAACTCTGTATTTAGTAGCTTAGCTTTAAAATCGGCCATTTGCTTTTCTATATTCGCTCTTTCATTAGGATCGATCCTGCCTATAAAGTTGGGATTAGCAATTTTCTCTAACCTTTCACGTTCGGCCTCAATTAAACTGCCTAACTGACTTGACCCATCAGCCATATCGCTTAGGATTTGATCCCGCAACATTATTAACTGTTCTTGTTGAGTAGCATTTGTAAGAGCGGCTAGTTCTTCTGCTGCTATCTCTTTACGAGCATTTATAAGCATTTCTTGCTCTTTCAGCCTATTAGCCCTGTCTGCTTCTGCACTTCGTAAGTCACGGGTAGTTTCTAATATCTTAGAAGCTTCAAACCCTTTAGATGCGCCAGCTCCACGACCTAATACACTCGCTATACCCATAAGCTTGTCTATATAGTCTATATAGCTTGTATCTTTTTTAGGTTCGCCTTTCTTGTTTTCCCGAAACACGGCTTCATCTTTGCCTACCATAGACCCAAGTTTTTGACGGGGAGTAGGTTCTACTGCTACAAGCTCTTCTACACCTACAGCTTCAACTTCTTCGCCTTTAGGTTTAGTTTCTCCACCTATATTAGTTTTGTAAAAATCACCTATTTTTCCTTTCAAAGACGTTAAACCCTCTTGCGCTTGTATCTTTGCAGCTTCTACGTCATATGATTTTTGGAGCGCCGCTAACTCTGCCTCAATGCGTGCTCTCGCTTCTGTGCTAATATCTCCGCCACTAGCTTCAAGTTGAGCACGTAAAGCGTTTCTTTTCGCTGCGTAATCTGCGTTTAGCACTTCCATTGCTCGTTGTTTAGCGGCTTCAGAAGTAGTTTCTACGGCTTCACCGACGGCACCAGTGGTTCCAAAACCATAACCAATATCCCCGGCGGTCCGTGCAAGGTATTCCCCTATACCACCAAAAACGTCTGTTCCAGCTTTAGTTAGCGTTTCTGCGCCAACCTCTAATGCGCCACCAATCTGGCTACCTACACTGCTTTTTCTAGGGTCGGCTGCTACATCTTGCATTTGCCTTCTAAACGGTTCACCAAATCGACCAACCCCTCGTTTTAAATCTTCAAATAATAGAGCCTCATTGGACATCCCATCGCTGCTTTGTCCGGCAGCGGGAGTTACACCGGCTTGGGAACGTACGTACTCGTCGTATTGCTCGGCCAAAGATACTTCGTTATTGTATTCCTGCTCAGATATTTCCTGCCCGTTGGCGTTATAAAACTTGCCGTTTGCCATAAAAGGTCTTGGAGCAAGATCAAGAGTTACTTCTTTACCGGCTTGAAACTTTTTAACTTCACCGCCCATAGCCATACCTTTGCTTGGGCCGTACATCATTTGGTTTACTTTTTGTCTGAACGAGTTCGGGAACTGCGCCTCAAACGTGCGACGGTCTTGCTCTAGTGCTTGTCTGCCTTCTGGGCTTACTTTGTCTGGGTTCTTGTCGTAGTAGTCGAACTTCTTAAGCCCTTCTAAATACTTAAGAACCATAGCATTTTCTTCTGGCGACATCTGAGGAATAGGGCCTTTAGACTTAGCACCTACTTCAGGCATACCGCCTTTTGCATACCCAATAATCCCACCTTGCGCACGACCAATCGCACCCATGTTAGGTGAAGGAACGCCAGCTATCCCTTGTGACATCTGGGGCTGAGGCATACTACGCTGCGCCGCTATTTGTACTCCGGGTGCTCTACGCGAAGCTAAGTCAGCTTCCATTTTTTCAATCTCAGTGCCTTGAGACGTTTCCATGCCCATCGCAGCTTGGCGCTCTTTCGCAGCTTCCATCTTCTGCTTTTCTTGCAGAGCAAGGGCGTACACCAACTGAGGGTCTACACTCTGTCGTTGCATAAGCTCTTGAATACTCAAGCCTTTTAGTTGGTCTAGCTGTTGTCCGATTCCGCCAGTAGGTATCATGGTCTTAATCTCTTAATTTTAGCCAAATAATATGTCGTATATTTCTGCCATCGAACCGGCGTATCCCAAGGCCTTTGCAAGTTCACTTTGCTCTATATACTCAGTTTCCGCCGCACTGATAGGCAGGTCTTGGAGTAACGACTGTTGATATTGAACTTGCTTGTATGGGAAGTCTCGCTCTTCTTGGAACTGCGCATAGTCTGCGGCAATGCCTTGCTGTTCAATGTCTCGCTGTAGTCCGCCACCAACTTGCTGTGCACCTAATGCACTTAAACCAAACCGATTAGTTAGGTCTTGAGCTTGTTGTGCACGATCTTGCTCAACATTAAACTGCCCCATGCCCTGAGTGTAGGCTTGTTGCATGCCTGTACCGTATATATCGGCAAGGTTTCTAAGTAGGTTGCGTTGACCTTCAGACTCCATAATGGCTTGACGAGACCCACCATAAGCCCCCGCCTTACCTAGTCTAGAGGCATTTTGGACTCGCTGTATTTCAGCTTGGCGCTGGGCTTCGGCCATTTGCGGTTCTAGCGCAGCACTTATATAAGGAGACATAAAGTCTTGCGCTGTAGTACCCGAGGTAAAGCTAGTTGGGGTAAAACCTCCCATCTGCGCAGTTGGCACGTTAACGCCCGCAAGCCCTTGGAAGGCTTTAGTCTGAAGATCAGATTGTCCCGCAGTTAAAGGACCTCCGTATGCTTGATAAGGTTGGTTAGCAAGTGCTTCGCCTTTAGCTAGCATCCCCGTTACATAAGGTGCAGCCCAACTGGCTAAGGATTCTGTGGTACTCGCTGGTTGTCCTACTGGATCAGCCATAGTCTTTTCCTCACACTAGAAATTTTTGGGGGTTTATTTGTTTCCCCTGCTCTGTAGAACCCGTGCGGGCTTTACGTATTTTGTCCATCATACCGTACAATTGCTGTGCACCGGCATCTGAATTACCGTTACCCAAATGACTAACTACGTCAGCGGGAATAACGAACTCTCCATCACTTAAAGCTGCGGGCTGCCTGTTGTCTATCGTGGCAGGAATTTGATCCGCCATACCGTCAGTAGGACCGCCTAAGTACATGCCTTTTGGAGCAACACTAGCAAGACCGCCTTGGGCCATACCGTTTACAGTTAGCGTTTGCTGCTGCGGACCCATTTGTCCGGTACTTACTGTTGGAGCGTATTGACCTAATGCTTCTTGTACTTGCTCAGGCGTAAAACCCGGATACCTGCTTTGGTAGAATTGCGCTGCGGTTTCAGGAGTAAAAATACCCATGTTTATTAACCTAGTCACCATGTCATCAGGCACGTTTTGTAGAACACTTGTTACTCCTCGTTGTGCAGGAGTCATACCTACTGGCAAACGGCGGTTTGCTTCGGACACTAATTCCGTCTGCTTACTTAAAAGGTTAGCAATCCCTTCTGGCTTAGCTTCACCATACGCTGTGTAATATGGCCCCATCATCTTTTGCACGTCGCTAAAGGGTACATTCATTAGCTCTGCGGCACGGTATGGGTTTATGTTGTATTGGTTCATAGCGCCAATAGCTTCGCCTATTTGCTGCCGCTCAGTAACTAAATTTCCACTAGGGTCGGTTATACCACTAAGTTTTTCTCTAACTTGTTCGTCAGTAAGGGTTTGAGCCGCAGGGCGCTGTTGTTTAGCTAAGTTAGACAGATTAAGTGCCTGCAATCTAGTAGCTTGCTCTCTTGTCGTAGCACGCGCAGCATCAGTAGCAGTGTCCATAGCAGTGTCAAAGCGGGCATCGTAAGCGGCTTGGGTTTCATAACCCTCTGCTTCTGGATCGAAGATCTTCGGTGCCATATGAGGGTTTGCGTACTCCACATCACTGAAATAACGCTGCCCACTACTGCCCGGACGGCGGTTAGGGTCATAAGTACCCCCTACGGCCTCGCGTATTGCTCTGAATCTTGGGATATAGGCGTCTGCCATGTTAACCTCGTTGGCTCTCTAAGAACCTAATAAGTTCTTCAATATCATAGTCCTGCACTATACCACCATCTGCGTAGTTAGAATATAGGTATGCAAGGGGGTCTTCCTCTTCTTCTGTCTTAGCACCGGATCGAAAAATGCTAGTTCCGCCTATGTCATAAAAATCAAGCGCACCTACTTTTTCTCCGGGTTTAGTTCTTACTACATTAAATAAGTCTGGAACAACAGTTTCTTCAATGCTTCCTGTGCCTACGCATTGTTGAGTAACTTCATTGAAGTTGGGCTTATCAGCTGGGCATACGCACTCATCTGTAATTGGGTCTCTAGTTTTTCCCCCCGTACAGTTACCTTGCCCACCGCTACCTACACCCTCACATTGTTGTTTAGCTTCGTTCCAATTAGGAGTAGTGCCAGTACAAACGCAATCTTGGGTTATTGGGTCTCTAATTCTTCCGCCTGTGCAATCACCTTTCCCTACACCCTCACACTGTTCAGTAACTTCATTGAAGTTGGGCTTATCAGCTGGGCATACGCACTCATCTGTAATTGGGTCTCTAATTCTTCCGCCTGTGCAATCACCTTTCCCTACACCCTCACACTGTTCAGTAACTTCATTGAAGTTGGGCTTATCAGCTGGGCATACGCACTCATCTGTAATTGGGTCTCTAATTC
>Ga0255765_1001156_pt1 | contig 33354 bp, 47 predicted proteins | sample 041ome_8_FD_179965 | JGI IMG/M metagenome (GOLD analysis project Ga0255765, IMG submission 179965) | Coastal salt marsh microbial communities from the Groves Creek Marsh, Skidaway Island, Georgia - 041407BS metaG (version 2) | ecosystem: Environmental > Aquatic > Marine > Intertidal zone > Salt...
ATTTAAAAACTTAGAAAAATGAAAATAAAAGCGTATAGTGAATTCGGATATATACTATGGTATTTCTTACCAAAAGCATACTACCTTCATAAAAAAAATAAATTAGAGTCAACAGATACTAGAATTGGTATGAGAGATGTGTTTTATTTCTCTGAAAATCATACTGAACAAAACATTGTACATGACCCACCTAGTTTTATACGTAATCCATATAGTTGTTATGATATTAAACCACCTGCATTCACTTCGGATTCTTGGTTACCACCACCATTAAAAGAAAAATATAAGAACGATAGATTTATTTTTGATAAACCTATTGTTACAATAAATAACAAAAATTCACTAGAATGGTTCGATTCAGGTATATATAATTATTTTAACTATGAATCGTTGGATAATATAATAAAAACATTAAAAGATAGGTACACGGTAGTTTATATTAGACCACCAAACAAATCTACAAACACATACGTTGAAGACCCGAATCAAACAGTGGTAGACATTAAGGATGAAGAAATTATAAAAAAACATGGAGTTGTCTCAATAACACAACTATTAGAAGAGAACAAAGACTTGAGTTATAATCAACTACAGTTTATGTTATTAGCTAATTCAGATAAACACATATCAAGCGCGGGTGAAGCGGTAATACCCGCATATTTTGGAGGTGAAACTCTAATTTATACGTGTCCTAATTGTCGTGCGGCAAAGAGGGGGGTATGGAAAACCGGTTCTTGGATGAGTATGTTATCAGGCTCAAAAATTATAGGATATAATGATTATGATTCTATTGTAAATTACATTGAAAAAAATTGGTAAGAGTATGGAAACAATATTAGAATTAAGTAAGTTTAATCATGTGAAATACTATGATGGTCCTCATAAGTATTTCATCGGAGATAGAGAACTTATGAGTGCAACAAGATTCATAGGTATGTTTAAACCAAAGTTTGAAACACAAAGGATAGCTGAAGAATACGCATCTAAAAGAGGGTTAAAAGTTGAAGATGTTATAGCAGATTGGGACCTTAAGAGAGACACCTCAACGGTTAAAGGGTCGGCAATACATGATTATGCTGAAAATTGGTGGAATAATAAAGAATTTCCATATGACCCGTCTGTCGCAGTAAAACAGTTTGGTCACGACATAATAAAAGATAAATTTGATAAATGTCAAACTATATTTAAAAACTTTTATGAAGATTCAAGAATTAATTTAGTTCCTGTTAAAATGGAATTGGTAGTTGGTGATGAGGACTACGGTTTAGGTGGTATGGTTGACTGTTTATTCTACAATAAAAAATCAGGTATGTTGGAAGTGTGGGACTATAAGACAAACAAAGCTATTAACATAAAAAATAATTATGGCCAAAGGTTTAATGAACCAATCTCACACTTAGATGTATGTGAAATTAATACCTATTCTCTTCAGTTGTCATTATATAAACATATTATTGAAAAAAACACTAATCTAAAAATAGGTAATTGTTATCTTATTTGGATTAATGAAAAAAATAAAAATTACAAGGTATACAAGTGTAAAGACTTGGAGGCTGAAATAAAATTAATGTTAGAAGAATTATGAATATGGATTTATCAAATTTAGGACAAGGTGGACAACAGATAAAAGTTAATGTGGCTGACTCACCAAACATAGAATGTGAAAATTGTGAAAATATTTTTTTTGATAAGGTGACTGTTATAAAAAAAATTAGTAAATTAATAGTCGGAACACCCGAAGACCAATATGTCCCAATGGAAACATATAAATGTACCGAATGTGGAAACATTAACAAAGAATTTCAATTATGATAAGGGCGACAATACAGTATCACGAGATAGAAGAAACACTTAAACTATCAAGAATGATTGGGAACACCCCAATGATTAAGATTAGTGATAAAATTTACGCTAAGGCTGAAATTTTTAATCCTACAGGTTCAATCAAAGACCGTCCCGCTAGTTATATTTTAAACCATGCGGAATTAACATCTCAGTTAAAAAAAGGTGATACCATTATTGAAGCTACTTCAGGTAATATGGGTATATCCTTTGCTTGGTTAGCAGCAGAAAGAGGATATAATTGTAAAATTGTCATGCCTTCAAACATGTCTGAAGAAAGAAAACAAATGTTAAGACTATATGGTGCGGAACTTATTGAAGTTGGTGAGGGTGACTTCGATGGTGCGATTAAACTTAGAGATGAGTTATCAGAAAAAAATGGTTGGTTTAACTGTAATCAATTTGACAATCCTATTAATATTAAAGCACACGCTGAAGGAACTGCACGTGAAATTATCGACTACTTTGATGAACCCGACACATTTCTTCAAGCAGTAGTTACTGGTACAGGTACTGGAGGTACTTTGATGGGTTGTAAAGAAACTTTGGACACGAAATACCCTATGATTAAAATGATTGCTGTAGAACCTGAAGAATCACCTGTTATGAGTGGAGGTGAACCAGGACTTCACGGTATACAAGGAATCGGAGACGGGTCTAAGTTTCTTGTGGATATGGATAAAGTTAGTGAAGTACTCACGGTTAGTACTGAAGAGGCTAAAGAAAGGGCTCGTAGACTTGCGAGAGAAATTGGTATTTTTGTCGGTATTTCTGCAGGTGCTAATATTCTTGCCGCAGAAAGATGGGTGGAAGAGAATAAACCAGACGGGTGTGTTGTTACATTTCTGTGTGATAGAGGTGAAAGATACTTGAGTTGTCTATGATTAATAAGATTATACATTTTTCAGACCTTCACGTAAGGTTATTTAAAGACCACGATTTATATCGTGAAATTATGACTAATGCGTTAAAGGAATGGAAAAAACAAGAACCTGATAGAATTGTTTTTACAGGTGATTTAGTACATTCTAAAAATCAGATGACACCTGAGTTAATTAATTTTGTTGTGTGGATTCTTACTGAATGTTCTAAGATATGTAAGACAGTTTTAATTATTGGTAATCATGATTTTTTGGAAAGTAATTTAAATAGGGTAGATGCATTGTCACCTATTATAGATTCTTTAGAAAATAATATGATAGTATATTATAAAGATGGAGGTGTATATACTGACGAGAATATTGATTGGGTTGTTTATTCATTAGTTAATCACAATATTAGACCTCAAATAGATAAGTCAGATAATCTTAAAATTGGTTTATTCCATGGACCTATACAAGGTCTTACAACTGATATTGGATACAAATTTGAAGATGGGTTTGACACAGATAGATTCAAAGGGTGTGACTTAGTATTATGTGGTGACATACATAAAAGACAGACATTCAGTATTCCTGGTAAAAAGAAAGCGTATATGATTGGCTCTACCATACAACAAAACTTTGGTGAGAGTGTGAATAGACATGGGTACGGTATATACTACGTAGATAAAAATAAATACGAAACTTTTGACCTATCCAACCCAAGACCATTCCTAAACTTTAAAATAAATTCCATAGAGGATTTAGAAAATGGAAAAGAGAAACTTGTTAATGTTTAAACTTGACCCAAACGAAATAAAAGATATTGAAGTATTTTGTAAATTAAACGAGTTTACAGATGTTGAAGAATTCGTCAAAGAATGCTTTAATAAAGGATATCAAATAGAAAAATACGGTTTATTAACTATTGACGGGCAAACTGTAATAGAAAAAGAAGTGATAAAGGAGGTAATAAAAGAAATTCCTGTAGAAGTAATAAAAGAAGTGGTGAGAGAGGTTGAAGTAGAAGTTACCAAAGAAGTTATAGTAGAAAAACCAGTGGAAATAATTAAGGAGGTTATTAAGGAAGTCCCTGTGGAAGTTATTAAAGAAATACCCACTGAGGTTATTAAAGAAGTTATTGTCGAGAAAGAGATTGAAAAAATAGTTGAAGTGACAAAAGAAATACCTATAGATAAGATTGTTATTAAAGAGGTTGTAAAAGAAGTGCCTATAGAAAAGATAGTTGAAAAGGAAGTTTATATTACAGATGATAGTAAAATTAAAGAACTAATAAAAAAAATAGAGACACTCGAAAATACTCCACCTGAGATAGTTGAGAAAGAGGTAATAAAAGAGATTGAAGTAGAAGTCATTAAGGAGGTTGAAAAACCTATCGAAGTCATCAAAGAGATTATAAAGGAAGTAGAAAAACCCATTGAAGTTATTAAAGAAGTAATAAAAGAAGTTGAGGTTATTAGAGAAGTGGAGAATAAAGATAAGCAGAAAAAACTTCAGGACACCATTAAACAACTTAGAGAAGACATAATAAAAAAAGACGATAACATTTTACAATTGGAAAAAAATGTTGTAGAATTACAGAAAGTAAAAGGACCGACTAAAGCACAATATATGAGGTCATCAAATATAAACGACAATTTATATAGATAATGGAATTTTTAATTTGGATATTAGCTGCTTATGGAATGAGTAATATTTTAGTATACGGCTCCATATTTGAAGGATTACGTAACTCTATACATAGTATGGTAGATACTAAAATATTTTTGATAACACCACTATTTAAATTCTTATCAGGGTTAATAGCATGTATGATGTGTACATCGACTTGGGTGGGATTCTTTATGAGTTTGTTTTTCTCACCTACAACATGGTTTTGGGGTGTACATCCCGCATTTGGGTTATTTTTCGACGGTATGTTAGCTTCAGGAAGTGTATGGGCTATTAACGCAATAGTTGAATGGTTTGAGGAGAACAGACCTTAAAACCACTTATTACGTTTAAAATAAACCCACAACCAGCCCACGGTTATTACACTGATAACAACAAAAAACCAAAAACCATAATGATTTTGAAGTAACGGTATATCATTGAAATTCATACCAAAAAGACCGGTAAAAAAAGATAGGGGAAGAAACAAAGTCGACCATATAGTCAAAATATTAAGACGTTTGTTCATCCTATCAGATTGAATTTTTTCTAATGTAGATTCTAAAATATCGAAAAGCTCTAGTAAGTCTTTACAATCGGACCTATTATCGATTAACTCCTTCTTTAACTTAAAAAATTCTGAAGTATCAATATCCTTATTCGAAAATATATCTTCTTCAAATGTATTCAATCTTTTTCTGAGGTGTTCCAAATGTCTAGTATCCATAATAAACTTTCTAATAAATACATTATACCTACAATAAATAAACCATAATGGGTATAACCATTGTTGACAGGTTCAGTAAAATCTTGTATTATTGAAGGGATTGAAGAGACAATAATAGAAATAGAAAATAATAACTTTACCCAAAAATTGTCTAAAAAAGTTTTAATAAATTTTTTCATAATAATAATTTAAATATAAATATCATGCCTAAATCAAGAAAAAGAGGAGGTGAGAAAGCTCACCGTAAGAGAGTCCAAGCTAGAAATCAAAACATTCAAAATCAAAGAACACAGATGCAGAAAATGTGGGAAGAAGAAATGATGAAGAAACTTGAAGAAATGAGAGCTCCTTCAGGAGAAACTGAAAATCAAGAAATAGATACTTCAGAGTCTATGAACATAAGTTTGTAATGGACCTTTTTAATCAACCGAAAGATTTTGATTACGTTAATATGAACCACAACTTAAAGTTAGAAGAACTTAAAAACCCATACATACAAGTGGTGTGGGAAGATACACCTGATAATTTCACACAAGAAAGAATAAAGAGGGTTCGTTCTTATTTTGAGAAAAAATACGGCTCAAAAAATGTTAATGTAGTTACTAAAGTGAAATCGTCTGACGACGAAATACAATCGGTTGATGTATCTATGAACATTCTCGACGAGAACTTCCAAAAGGATTTAATTACAAAATACCTAAAGGTTCACGAATTATCTGATGACGAAAAAGATATACTTGAGTTTGATGGTATTGTTGAAAATAAAGTAAGTGCTGAAAAGTCAGATATAACACCATTCAAAAAATGGTACATCAATAAAATTGAGTTTTCTAACTTTTTATCCTTTGGTGATAATCAGGTTTTGGATTTTAATAAAGTGAAAGGTATTACAGCTATCGAGTCAAACCCACCAAACTTTGGAGGTAAGACAGTATTGACAGTTGACCTTTTACTTTTTTTATTTTTTAATACCACAACCAAAACAAGTAAGGCTGAAGAAGTATTCAACAGGTTTAGAGATAAGAATAAGGTTAGTGTTAAGGGTGATATTACAATAGACGGTGAAAACTATATATTAGTTCGTGAAGTAATAAGAAAACCTAAACGAAGTGGAGACGGTTTTACGGTAAGTACCAAATTAGATTTTTTTAAAAAATTATCTGATGGTTCTTTGGTGAATTTTACTGGTGAACAAAGAAGAGAAACCGAAGAGTTTATTAAGAGGTCCATAGGTGAGATGAATGATTTCCTTATGACTATCCTTACCACCGCAAGTAATTTAGAGGAACTCATCGATTCTAAACCCACATCAAGAGGACAAGTACTATCTAGATTCTTAGGTTTGGATAGTCTTAAACTTAAAGAAGAGGCGGCGAAAGAGATTGTGTCGAACTTTACTAAAAGAATGACCTCCAACCTATATAACGTTGAAAATTTAAAATCAGATATTGAGGGTAACAAAGAAAGTATATCTGACGAAGAAAGTAATATTAAAAGATATAACGAACAAATCAAAGACGTTAATGAAAGGATTGACAAAGGACAAAAATATCGTGACGAGTGGATTCAAAAGAAACACACGGGTATAGATAAAGACTTACTCAGAGTAAATCCAAACGACTTAGACTTAGAGATAAAAGATTATGAGTCAAAGATAACAAACACCCAAAAAGAAATTAACGAACTTAACACAACAGAACCACCAAAAGGGTATGAAGAAGATAAACACGATAGTGTAAAAGAACTATTGTTGATATCAGAAATTAACTTAGGGACCACAAATTCAAAGATTACAGATATTGAAGGAGAGTTAAAAGAATTTGAAGGTGGGATTAAATGTCAATACTGCGGTATTACCTTAGCTCAATCTGAATATTCTGATAAGAGAAAAAAAGAATTGGTGGAGTTGAAAGGTAGTTTAAATAAAATAACTAAACAGGTTAAGGAATATACTATACAAGAAGAAAGTTTTGTCGACCTTAAGAATCAATTTGATGAGTACGAAAAAAACAAACTAATAAAGGAAAAGTATGAAATACAAATTGAATCCTTTGAATTAAAAAAGAAAGGGGTTATAGACACTCTCAGTAGATTTAGAGAACAGGAAGTTAAAGTCAAAGAAAATAATAAGATTGATGAAATACTTCTAAAAGCCGACATGAGATTAGACGAATTAACAAATGAAAAGGAAATAATTAATTCAGATATTACAACTTCAAATAATAACATAGAAAAATATAAGGATAAGATTAAAGAACTTAACGAGTTCATACAAAGGATTAAAGAGGAGGAGGAAAAACTTAGAATATATAAGATATACTTAGAGCTGTTTGGAAAGAAAGGTATATCTAAAATGATAATGAGAAGTATGACACCTGTTATAAATTCTGAATTACAAAGACTCCTTATGGATTCTGCGGAGTTTAAATTAGAAGTTCGTATATCTGAAAAAGATGAGGTTGAGTTTTGGATGGTTGATAATAATACACAGATTGAAAAGTTGATGAGTAGTGGTAGTGGTTATGAAAAAACGATAGCATCACTTGCGTTAAGAGCGGTACTATCCAAAGTATGTTCACTACCAAAACCAAACGTAGTAGTATTCGATGAGGTATTTGGTAAGATATCAAATGATAATCTTGAGATGGTATCAGAGTTTTTCCACAAGATTAAATCATATTTCGAAAAAATATTTGTTATAACTCACAACCCTATGGTAGGGCAATGGTCTGACACAATAGTTAAGATAGAAAAGAATAAAAATATTTCAAAAGTCATACAATGAATTGGACTGAATACTTTTTGAATATTGCTGAGACAGTAAAACTTAAATCCAAAGATAAACGTACTCAGATAGGTGCTGTAATAGTTGGACAGGACAATGAGATTGTATCCACAGGATATAACTCATTTCCTCGTGGTATTAATGATGAGGTGGATGAAAGACAGGTAAGACCTGAAAAGTATTATTGGATTGTCCATGCCGAGATGAACGCAATACTAAATGCTGCGCGTATAGGAGTGTCTACTAAAGATTGTACTATGTACCTAACCTGTGGAGTTCCGTGTTCTGATTGTTGTAGGGGGATTATAAACGCAGGGATTAAAAGAATCTACTGTAAGAAACAAGACACCACTCGTAACCGTGAACATTGGGACGCACATGCTGCTAGGTCACGAGTGATGTTTGAAGAAAGTGGGGTGGAGGTTTTATTTTATGAATAAGGAAATACTACATTATGAAAAAAGAGACCAATACTTTGCTTATGATAGTATGGTTGATATCTGTTTAAATGAACTTAATAATAGGATAAGTGAGTTTAATTTAATAGAAGAAGAATATACATATATTGAACCATCAGCAGGTGACGGTGCGTTCTTAAAAAAACTACCGGTAGGTAGGAGAATAGGTGTTGATATCGAACCAAGGAACGAAGAGATTATTGAATCTAACTTCTTAGAATGGGAACCCGAAAATGGTAAGTATATAACAGTTGGTGGTCCACCATTTGGACACAGAGGAGATTTAGCTGTTAAGTTTATAAATCATGCATCTAAATTTTCAGATGTAGTTGCATTTATACTTCCACAGTACTTTGAGTATAAAGGTAAATTTTACTGCGGGGATAAAATTCAGAACCTAAGATTAATAAACTCAATACCTTTAAGTTCTGAATTTTACTTTCCTAATAGACAAAATGTGAAAGTGGGGGTAGACATGTATTTTCAAATTTGGATTAAGAGTGATTTTGATGAAATTTATAATAAATGTATTGAAAAAATAAATTCATGATTGAAGTAAATAAAACATATAATGAGAGTTGTCTAGAAACGATGAGTAAAATGCCTGATAATTTTATAGATTGTACAGTAACGTCACCACCTTATGATGATATAAGAAATTACAATAAAAAAATAAAAGGCTTAAGTGATGAATTTAATGGATACTCATTTCCTTTTGAAGAAATTGCAAAAGAATTGTTTAGGGTTACTAAAAAAGGTGGTGTAGTCGTGTGGGTAATTAATGACGCAACACACAAAGGCTCCGAGACACTTAATTCATTTAGACAAGCTTTATTTTTTAAAGAAGTTGGATTCAGGATGCACGACACGATGATTTATCGGAAACTAAACCCAATGCCTAATGCTGGTAAAAGATATCAACAAATGTTTGAATATATGTTTGTTTTATCAAAAGGGTCACCTAAAACTACAAATATATCACTAAGAGAAAGAAGTAATAAATGTGAAGACAAAAGAACTTATAGAAAAAAGAAATTTTCACGTAATAAAGATGGGGATTTTAATGAGAACGATTATTATGTCAAAGAAATGGTTCCTGACTATAATATTTGGGATTTTTATGTTGGTTGGGGAAACACAAGTAAAGACGATGTTGCATTTGAACACCCCGCAATTTTTCCCGAAGAATTGGCGAAGCGCCACATTGAGAGTTGGACTAATGAAGGTGAATTGATTTATGACCCATTCATGGGCTCTGGAACAACTTCTAAAATGTCAATATTAAGTAATCGTAATTATATAGGGTCTGAATTGTCAGAAGAATATTGTATTATTGAAAGTAAAAGGTTATCACAAATACAATCTAAATTAGACTTGTAACTACTTTTTTTATGAACGAAGAAATGATTAAAATGTTGATTGCGGTCTCAGACGCGGATGGTGTATACACAATGATGAGAGACATGGGTGAAGATGATATGGCGGATTGGATTGAAGAAAATTATTTTGATTAATAGAAATTTTACCTTATATTTGTCTTATGAAAACAGTTATTTTTGATTTGGACGGAACTTTGGCAGACATCACCAAACGGAGAGAGATGTCCACCAAAGAGAATGGTAAGATTGATTGGGACATTTTCTTCACCCCTGAGAACATTTGGTTTGATACACCCAATGAAGTTGTGATTCAAATGGCTCAGATGTTGAGTCAAAAGAACCGTATCGTAATCTTTTCAGGACGTTCTAAGGGAACTAAAAGTGAAACTAAAAGATGGTTGGATAAGTTTGATGTTCCTTACGATGTTATCAAAATGAGACCCACCAGTAAGGATTGGATGTATATGCCAGATGATGAGTTGAAGCAACATTGGTTGGATAGTCTTTTCCCTGGTGATAAGAAAGATGATATTCTTTGTGTGTTCGATGACAGGGATAAAGTTGTAAATATGTGGAGGGATAACAACCTACAATGTTTTCAAGTTGCAAATGGCAATTTCTGATGGATATTGTTGAATCATTAACATATAAGAAGAGAGGTACGGATGATTATTACCCACCACTCAAATACTATCAAACAGATGAGAAAACTCTCGTTGGAATATACCAAGGTTTTCGTGGTGAAAACCCTGAATTAGATTTCATCGTTAAATATAAAGAGGATGGAGGGCGTCTTCGGACGCCTTCCCATACTCACTGGATAGTCGACCTTTTGGTTAAATGTGAAACACAAAAGGAAGAGGTAAAAAACTACATCTACGACATGATTGGTATGTACGATGCAATACAACCGTTTAATACTATCGAAGAGAGAAATAGTTACACATTAGAATACGTTAACAAATACCTTAAAGAAAAACATGGTAACCTATCTAATAGTGGTTACTATAGTATAGATACACTAACCACATTTATTGAGTTGTTTAGTAAATGTGAAAAGCAAACAAAAGGAGCATTTATGTTTCGAAACCTTTTGGAACTTGTGAAAGAGTACACCGAAGGAAAAAAAGATTTTTATCAAGTAGTTGGATATTCAAAAAGAGTTTAAAAAATGTTGAAAATTATGGCCGGCTCAGCCTCAAAAGAGTACGCGAAAAAAGTTGCAGATTCATTTGGAGCAAAATTGGTTCCTGTTAAGACTCACAGATTTAGTGATGGTGAATTCTCAGTTAGTATTGAAGAGACAATTAGAGGTGATGAAGTTGCGATAGTACAATCTACCTTTCCACCGACAGATAACCTTATGGAATTGTTGTTATTGGTTGATGCCGCTAAAAGGGCAAGTGCAAAAAGAATTATCGCAGTTATACCATACTTTGGATATGCGAGACAAGACCGAAAAGACCAACCGAGAGTACCTATTGGTGCAAAACTTGTTGCAAACCTATTAACTGCCGCTGGTATTGACAGAGTAGTTACTATGGACCTACACGCGGACCAGATACAAGGGTTTTTTGAAGTTCCTGTAGACCATTTATATGCCAATACATTGTTCGTACCATATCTACAAAAAATGGATAATACTAACCTATGTATTGCGACTCCTGATACTGGTGGAACTAAGAGAGCAAACACATACTCAAAAATCTTGGGTGTAGACATGGCAATTTGTTATAAACAAAGAAAGGTTGCCAACCAAATTGAAGATATGAAAGTAATAGGTAGCGTATATGGTAAAGATGTTATTATTGTAGATGATATTTGTGACACTGCAGGAACTCTTACAACCGCAGCCGCTTTGATGAAAAGTAACGGAGCGAGAACAGTTAGGGCTATGTGTACTCATGCAGTTATGAGTGGACCCGCTTATGAAAGGATTGAGAATAGTGATTTGGACGAGTTGATAGTCACCGACACTATACCTATAGATGAAACTAAAAATAATGGTAAGATAAAAGTGATAGAGACTAATGAACTATTCGCAACAACTTTGCACTGTTTAACAGAAAATCGCTCAATTAGTGACACCTTTTTGGTGAGTTAAAACTTTATACCTATATTTGTAAAACAAACGAAATAAAAATGTCAGAGAAAATTTGTCACCTCCACCTTCAATGTTCAATGGGAAATAAGTCCACACTCATTTGTTACCTTAATGAAGGTTCTATTGAGTATAGATACTATTCAGGTTGGTCGAGTACAGGAACACCGTTGTCTTTATCTAATCTTCAGATTGGTTATCGTTATGGTGGGTCTTACCTTCCTGTTGAGAATGAGTACGAAGAGACTAAAAGTCAATTTACTCAGAGAATCATTAGTATGATTAATGAAGATAGTGTTAAGAAAGTCGTACACAGTGTTAATACTGAAGTAAAATTTGCATGATGGATAATAAGGTATATATTAGAATGGACCGAGATTGGAAAAGTCGTGAAGAATATGAAAAGAAAAAAAAACAAGAAAGGGTAAATAAACTTTCTAAAATTAAAAAAGAAAATGGATAAAAAATTGTTTCTCCTTCGAGGACTCCCTGGTAGTGGTAAGAGCACCATTGCAGAATCGATTAACCCTAACGGTTATAATATTGAAGCCGACATGTACTTTACAGTAGATGATGAATATATTTTTGACCCTTCTATGTTGCCAGATGCGCACAAATGGTGTCAGGAAATGGTTAGTGAGTGGATGAGTGAAGAAGTGAGTAAAATTGTTGTTTCTAATACGTTTACTCAAAAATGGGAGATGAGTCCTTATTTAAAAATGGCTGAAGACAACGGATATATGGTACATAGTTTGGTCGTTGAAAATCGACATAATGGAGATAATGTTCATAATGTTCCATCCTCATCAGTAGAAAGGATGAAAAATCGTTTTGAAGTTGAACTTTAAAAAACTAACTTTACGATAAATATTGATATAAGACAACATACCTATGGTACAAAAACAAGAACCTAAACAATATATGATTTTTATATATGGAAATTATAAAGATAAAGATAAAATAGTAGAATTAATAGCTATCCAAATATCAACATTTACTGACCCTGACACATACGTAAAGTACAACTACGGAGACTATGGAGTGGTCATGAATTTCCAAAGTGAATATAACTTTTATCAACTAAGAGACAATATTCATATTGTGTTGGAAAAGGCAGTAGACCAATACTTTTTAATGGAAGTACCTAACGCTATGTATGCTTTTATGCCACCCGAAATGAAGTTAAATCTTTTTGATTTAAATGAAGAAAATCATAACTTTGAAGATAAAGAAAATAAAGAAAAGCCTGATGTTAATATATTAGACAAATTTATATTTAACATCGCCTCTTCATTAATGCCTGAAGACATGTTGTCTGAGGAAGATATGGATAAGATGTTTGAAAACATCATGTTAAAAGTTTCTAATAAAGACCCAAAACAAAAACCAACAATCGATGACATACTTGATAAAATACAAGATAATGGATTCGATTCATTAACCAACTTTGAAAAGCAAATACTAGATGAATACTCAAAAAATTAATTTAATGTCTACAAATCCTATTAATCAAGACGAGATACAAATGTATCTTAGAGATATCCGTAAAATTAAGGTTATGACCCCTGCGAGAGAAAAAGAACTCGCTAAAATAATCTTATCTGATAACTGCACAGAAAGACAGAAAGAAGAAGTTTACCAAGAACTGTTAGAAGGTAACTTACGATTTGTTATTACTGTTGCTAAACAGTATCAGAACCAAGGTTTGGACTTAAGTGACTTAATCGCTGAAGGTAATTACGGACTCATGAAGGCAATTAAAAACTTTGATTGGTCAAAGAACCTACGATTCATTTCATATGCTGTGTGGTGGATTAAACAGTCAATTCTACAATCTCTCAACGAAAACTCAAGGACAATTCGACTTCCGGTTAACGTTGTTCAAGACTTACACAAAGCTAAAAAAGAAATTCAAAAAACCGGTGGTGAATTGAGTAATAGATTTACATCATTACCTAAGACCACAGGTTTAGATAATCACATTAACGATGAGGGTGATACACTAATTGACCTTATTGAAAATGAAAATTCAGAACGACCCGACGCTAAATTTAATAATGGTGATGCTCTTAGTGGTAGATTGTCGGCTATCATGTCTACTTTAGATGATAGAGAAAAAATAATTGTAAAAGATTATTATGGTATGTCAGGAACACCAAAAACTCTTGAAGAAATCGGTAATGATTTTGGTTTAACTAAAGAACGTGTAAGACAAATTAAAGAAAAAGCTTTAAGGAAGCTTAGAAATGAGAGCGGTTCACTTTTTGATTATTTATGATATCCTTAGCTATTTATAGGTATCAAAAATAATTAAATGAAATTTTTTAGTGAATTAAAAAAACTTATATTTCCTTTTATAGTTGCGCTTTCCGCACTATCAGTTAGTTTATCTGCGGCATTTTACTCAGTTACTGGATTGAGTAAATTGTTCGCAGGTGCTAGTTTTGAAGTATTAATTATGGCATCATCATTAGAGATAGCTAAACTTGTTATAGCATCTCTATTATATCAATACTGGGAACAGTTAAATAAAATACTTAAATTTTATCTAACAACCGCGGCAATAGTACTTGTATTTATAACATCTATGGGTATATACGGATTTTTATCTGCGGCATACCAAGAAACCGCGTCCTTAGCGGGTAGTGTAGATTCACAGATTGCTTTAATTGAAACAAAAAGAGATAACGTAAAAGGACAGTTAGAAATTTATAACGAGGAAAAATCCTCAATCAATACAGCAGTTGCTGATTTAAGAGAAGGACTTTCTAATAATAAAATACAGTATCGGGATAGGGAAACAGGTGAGATTATAACAACTACTTCTTCATCAAATAGAAAGGCGTTAGAAAAACAATTAGACCAAGCAATAGAAAGACAAACAGAAATTAATAATAAAGTTGATGTACTTAATGAAAAGTTATTTGAGTACGAGACTGAAATTGTGGAAGTAAGTACTAGTAGTGAAGTTGGAAGTGAACTCGGACCCTTAAAATACATCAGTGGATTAACAGGAAAACCAATGGATGAGATTATAAATTATTTACTCCTACTAATAATTTTTGTGTTTGACCCATTAGCAATTTCTTTAGTGATTGCGGCTAACTTTATGTTTAGTTTAAATTCAAAAAATAAAAAAAGTGATGACTTTGAAGAGGAAAAAACTATCATTAATGTAGTTGAAGAAGAAATCAGGGAACCAAAAGAAAAATTAATAAGAGATGAAGAAGTTATTTCATCATTGAAATTTGAAGTTGAAACTGTCGATGGTGATATAACAATATACGAGACTAAAGAAGAGGAAATAGTAGAAGAAGAAGAGGAAATAGTAGAAGAAGAAGAGGAAATAGTAGAAGAAGAAGAGGAAATAGTAGAAGAAGAGGAAGAACCAATTGTCGATGATACAGATATTATAGAACCTGTTATTATAGAACAACAAAAAAACAATAAAAGATTAGTCTACAAAAAAAGAGATGACTCTAATTAATACTATTGGTGGATTTAAACCTACAGGTAGGTTTAAACGAAAAAAACAAATTGTACTTTCACACACATCTAGAAATATAATTGACTATATGTCATCATTGAAGTATAGGTACAATGGAGAAAATAAGAAATTACCACATTTTATAATAGACAGAGATGGTAAAATATACAATATAATACCAGCTAATACATATGGTGATTATTTAGACACAACATACCACAATAAAAATTCTGTTATAATTGTGTTAGAAAATTTGGGATGGCTAAGGAAAAATCCACTAAAAAACAACTATGTAAATTGGATTGGTAACGAGTTCAACGGAGAGGTGTATGAAAGAAAGTGGAGGGGTCATCATTTTTGGCAACCATATACAAAAGAGCAAAATAAAAGTTTAATAGAACTTATTGATTTAATTTGTGAAGAATACGACATACCAAAAAATAGTTTGGGTCATAATGTAAAAGTAGAAAAAGTTGAAAAATATAACGGTATTATCACAAGAAGTAATTGTGATACAGATTATACAGATTTAAATCCTGCTTTTGATTTCGATATATTTATAGAAAAAGAAAACCATGAGTAACCAATACGACGAAATAAAAAAACTACTAAAGAATAGTAGAAATATGCTTCATACTAATGAAGTAAATGAATCTAGAAAAACATTAATTGAAAAAGGTTTAATAAAAGAAATGGATATTAAACCAGATAATTTAGCTGCGGATACTGAGGAAGAAATAGAATTGGATACAGAACCACAAGAAGATAAGAGTAAATCTTATAGAGTTTCAGGTGGGGTTATTACGCTACATGGTAAAGACAAGACAGATTTAGAATTATCCACAGATGAAAAAATGTCATTTCAGGAGACAATGGATGATTTTGTAAATGAAGTTTCAGATTTATCAGATTTCGGAGTTTTAAATTTATACCCTGAAAATGTTGATTGGTCAGGTAGAGTTATAGATGAGGACGTTGAATTTTATTTTTCTATAGGAGAAAAAAACGGGGTATACCTCAACGGGGATATGATACAATTAGATGAGGATTTAGTGGGATTAATAAACAAACTAACTTCCTTTTACGATAAGTTTAAATCCAAGTGGGCTAAGGTTCTCGCTCAAAGGAAGAAAACTAATCCGGTAGATGAAATCTAACAGTAAAAAATCTTTAATAGAAAGAGTTAAAAGTACTATAATTACAATACTAGTAATTATTATAATATTACTTAATAAATGTAGTGGTGAGCAAGTTGAAACCATTAACATAGAACCTAAAAAAATAGTTGAAACTATTATACAGACAGACACAGTTACAGTAACGAAAGAAACTATTGTACCTAAATGGAGAACTAAAGTAGTAAAGGATACTATTAAGATAGAAAAATTAATTGAGGTAGACTCACTGTCTATTATTCAAAATTACTTAGAAAAATATGTCTATATAGATACAATTAAAATAGATACTATAGGATTTTTAACTTTAGAAGATACTATCTACAAAAACGAGATTATATATCGTAAACCTAAAATTGATATAGAAATACCAATAAAGACAGTAAATTTAATCGAAAAAGTTAACGAAAGAGAATTTTACGCAGGTCTTGGAGTTAGAACAACAATGAATAAATATACTTGGATGGGTCTCGAAGGTTCTATGAGAACAAAAAAAGGTAACTTATTTTTAGTTGGTATTGGTACTGATAATAATAATAATTTTTCATTAGGTGGTAGTGTGCATTGGAAAATAATGAGTGAGTGATATTTATAATTAAAAATGGCTTTAAGTAATTCCGACATACAACAAATTGAGACTATCGTTAGAAACGAAGTTAGAAACTTTTTGGATTCAAATACCTTAAGACAGTTTGAAAATAAAATAACTGATAAAATTAGAGACGAAATTAGGAGAGGTAAAATCCAAAAAGATGTTAATGAGATTGTTACTAAAGTTATGAAAGAATTCTATAAAATTATGTGGACCAGAAGAAGTTTTTGGGAACCATCACTAAAAAATGTCAAATAATGAATAATATTAAAGATATGATGCAGAAGGCAATGAAAGATGCTGGAACTAAAGAACTTGGTCAGTTTTCTAGTAGAGGTTTGGGTGATAGTAAAGACATAAGTAATATGTTGACTAGTATAACAAAAATGCAACGAGAGGTAAGTGAAGAAGAGTATGACGAATTTTTTGAAGAGTTAGAAAACGGAGAGTCTACAGAAGCGACAGGTGCGGGTTCATCAGGAGCATACTCGGCACCACTTTTTGGTGAAGTAAAGAAAAATAACCTTTTTCAACCAGATACAGAAACTAAACTTACAAAACCTAAAGGAGGTCCTGTAAATGAAGATGAAATACCAGGAGGATTGGCAGATGGAATGACCTTAAAAGATTTAGCCAAACACCACGACACTACTATAGATAAGTTAATTAATAAAGTTAGTGATGGTGTTAATATAGAAAAGGAACATACTTCAGAAATGTCAATAGCTTTAGAAATTGCATTGGACCACATCTATGAAGATTTAGATTACTACGATAAATTAGAAAAAATAGAGGCAAAAGAAGCAACAACATCAGCATCGGTAGGTGCGTATGATGCACCTATAGGAGGGGGTAGGAAAGACCCATTACAGATTGACACACCAAAGAGTGTCTATAGTAAGTTAAGGTCAGTAAAAGACCCTAAATTCCCTAAATTAGGAGGACCAGGTAGTACTTTTGTTAAGATAAAAGATAAGTGTAAAAAATTCCCTTATTGTAACCAGGGAGATATTAAAGCACTTGAATTCTTCGAAAATAATTTAGTCAATGAGGCTATAAAAAATATTTCAAAAAGACATAAATTAAATGAAGATTACATAAAAGGTGTTATTTTAGAAAACACTAATATTTATTATAAAAGTACCGATATGAATAAAGAAATTGAAAATATGATTGATGGAATAGTAGATAAAGTACTATCCGAGGAAGTCACTAAGAAAGCCAAAAAAATTACTGAAGCCGTTTCAGGTGAAATAGATGAAATGGAAGAGTATTATGAAATAGCTAAAAGAAGAAAAGAGGAAAGAGATGAATTTGACGGAAGAAAATCTGAGGTTATTGGAGTATATTCCGACATCGCTAAACAACGTAAGGAAATGGGAGAAGAGGAAATAGATGAACAAAACGCATTTACTGGCGCAAGATGTAAAGCAGGGTGTAAAGGTGGTAATGGTGCTGAAATTGAAGGGTTTGACGGAAAAACCGTAGAAGGTTGGTCTGATGAAGATAAAGAATCTTGTGAATGTGACAAATCAGTAAAAGAATCTATACAATTAAGTGAGGAGGAGATGATTGACCTTATTGAAAAGATTATTGAAGAACAAAAGATATCAGGTGGAGGGAAGATTCAAGGAGTAACATCACAAAATAAGGCAATGAAGACTTCAGAGAAAGAAACTAAAGAGTATCACAAAGAACTTATGAAGAAGTTTAAAGATTACTTAAAAGATGGTTCTGAAGGTGAGTTCAATGAGAGTCCTACTGATTTCCCAAAAGGTAACGGTGAGTTAAAGAAAATGGAAAAAATGGCATATACACCATCTGATAGTGTTGAAGAGTTTATTGATAATGTGTCACGTTCCGGTGGAATGGAAAATTTAGCTTATGACCAAATTAAACCTGATGAAGAATGGTTAGAAAAAAATATTATGGGTTCTTCAGAAACAGGTAACAGTCAGGAATACGCTAACGCGGTTGCCACAGACGCTAATGAAAAAGTTAATAAAAGAAGAAAGTTGGATATCCTTAACAAACTTAAGAATCAGTCGTATGAGAAGGCACCACAACCGGTCTATGATTTAGCGGGTGATAAAACACATAAAGATATTATGGACTTAGGTGAATCAAAAGAGGATAAAAAACAAAACAAAATTAATGAAGATTTAGAAAGAATGAAAAATCTCATTTCTCACAATTACAAAACACAATAATTTAAATATCATTCATTTTTTATTGGTCCGTGTTATAATTCTATTATGAATAGATATAACCCGGACCAATTCTTTAAATGGCTTTCAGAACCCATGAAACAAGAAGACGTACAAGTATGGAATATGACTCACAACATAATTCCAGAGCTAACTTATTTATTTAAAGATTATTGTTTTTCATTTTATTATTTGATAAGAAGTACTTATTTAGGTGACAGTCACCACGACTCCAACGAGACAAGAATTGGGATGACTGAAGAAGATAAAGTAAAACATTATAAATGGTGCTGGGAGAAAACAATAGATAACTTTAAAAAAGAAAATATAACATTCAAATTTTCAGAAGATGATTATGAATACTTTAAAGAATTCTTTTTTGAAGTATTTTATAATCAAGAGGACGAATTAATGCGTGAAGCGTTAGACGATTTTATGAAGCAACTTTTTAATAGAAAAAGACCTACTAGTAAATCAGATTTAGAAATGTTTACTGATGTTTACAAAACACTTGAGAGGTCTTTACAAATATAAAAAAGTTGTTATCTATTTACTATAAAGGTAAAAAAATTAGTTTTTTAAAAAATAAATAAAACAAAAATTTATAAAAATGGAAACATTAGAACAAATTAAGACATTGGTTGAGACCTTGTCTGTTGACACAGGAAAATTCTACGGAGGAAATAAATCAGCAGGTACAAGAGCTAGAAAACAGGCTCAAGAACTTAAAAATCTTCTACAAGAATTAAGAAAAGAAATCTTAGAAGAAAGAAATAAAGGATAATTGTGATTGAACTAACAAACCATATAGTAACTTTTATTGCAGTGTTTGCGTCACTGTCTATAATAAATTTATTAATTAAATTTATTCGAGCTCTACTATCTACACCACCAAAACCATTTGAGTTAGAAAGAATCTCTTTGTTATATTATGGATTGTGTATTTCTTTCATAACAACTTTAATCATTAATAGTGTTACATGAAGTATTTTGATTTTATAGAGTCAACTGGAAAATACCTTAAGTCAGTACGAGTGATAAAAGAGTATGTTAGTTTTGACATGGAATTTTCAAAGTACTGGTCCATTACCAAACAACAAACAAAAGATGTTGAGGTTATAAAAAATGATAATACTCAGGAACCTGATAAAATTATTATTTCATTTGTCACTAATTTTGATGAACAATCTATAGATAAAGTCGAGAATGTAGTTAATACAATCATAAAAACAAATTTAGAGAGAGAAGAAAAAGAAAAACTATTTAAGGATAAAGTCCAAGAATTAAAAAACATTTTTGAAAAACAAAAATTAGATAGTTTAAAAGGTCTTAAATTTGATTTAGATGAATTCTCATTAATCACATCAAAACCCGAAGAAAATGGACAAGGGAGTACTGAGGGAAATGGAGAAGTTGAAGTTAGAGAAGAGGAAAAATCTGAAGAATCTCAAACAACATAAAGAAGATATAATCTCAGAAATTCTAAACTCTAATAATTTAGAAATAAACAACACAATTCATACTGAAATAGAATACTCAATATGGGAGAGAATAAAGAAGACTTTAGGGATAAATTAAAACTACTCGCTGAAGTTGCAGAACAAATAGAATCTAACGAAGATTTTTTTGGTGACGAGGTTATCGAAGTTAGGGTTAAGTTAGAGAAAAATAAATATGATAATGTATTGAGAAATTTTAGAGAAATTGATTGGAAATCAGATAAGTTTTTTATTAATTTTGGTAGGGTTAGTTATAAGTTCGTTTTGAAAAAGTAGTCTTTTGTCGATAAAGCTTTTTACGATTAAAACCACTTTTTTCTAAAATATTATACATCCATTTTCTATTTACTGTACTTTCATCTCTCACAAATAAACAATCGGTACGGCTCAGTTTAAAAAAGAAAGACTCAAGCGTTTGAATCAAACGTTCTGAGTCTTCTTCGTTTTTAAGACTAAATAATTTAAAATCCTCATCACATTGAATTACCACTTTGTTATGTAATTTAGAAACTACCTTAACATTTTTTTTAGGGAGGTACGTAGTTAATAACTCATTAAAAGTTATTCTACTTTCAGTTTGCCAATCATATATTAACTCTTCTAACTTATAATTCTCGATACGTTTAATTATATAATCCGATTCACCAGAAATAAAAACTGAGTTGTTACGACCCACCTCATCCATTTTAAATAAAGGTACTTGGTAATCGTCATTACGACTAAGTAATGCTATTTCATAAACGGACTTCTCAGAGTTCTCAAAAACAATTTCAAAAGGAACGTCATTAGACTTTACCAAAGAATCAAATTTTAAATTGGCATTTTTCTCGGTGACATAACCTTTGATAATTTTTTTCTTTTTCTTATTCTTAAATAAAACGATTATATAATTTTCCATAATATGAAAGACTACTATAAGATATTAGGGGTTGATAAAAAATCAACAAAAGATGAGATTAAGAAGGCTTATAGGAGTTTATCAAAAAAGTTTCATCCTGATGTTAATCCTGAAGGTGGAGAGAGGTTTAAACAAATTGCTGAAGCTTATGATGTCTTAAGTGACGATAAAAAAAGACAACAATATGACAACCCTAACCCTTTCGGAAATAGAGGTAACCCGTTCGAGGACATATTCAACGGATTTAATCAACAAAGAAGAAAACCAGAGGCAAAAAATAAAGTTATAAAAATACAAGTAACACCTTTAGAATCGTATTTTGGTGTAAACAAACCCGTAACGTTTCAAAATAATACAACTTGTAATACCTGTGCGGGTAGTGGGGGTAAAAAAAATCTTTGTCAGACATGTAAAGGTAGTGGAAATATTAGACAAAAAATCGGTTCATCTTTTTTCACACAAGTTATAGATACCCCTTGTGTGAAATGTAACGGTACTGGACATATAATGATTGACCCGTGTTTTAATTGTGGCGGAATTGGAGTAAAGCAAAATATAGAACAGATTGGAGTTGATATACCTAAAAACATTAATAATGGAGACCACCTTAGAATTAAAGGTAAAGGTGATTATACACCCAATATAGGTTATGGGGATTTAATTTTACAAGTGGAGGTAATTAATGAAGATGGGTTTGAAAAAATTAATAATGATTTGATTTACACTAAAAAAGTAACTTTATCGGATTTGTTATTAAATAAACCAATTTTATTACCACACCCTGACGGAGATTTAAATCTTAGAATACCATTAAATACAGAGTTAATAAAACCTCTTAGGTTAAGAGGTAAAGGATATAAGTCGCCGAATTATGTTGGTGACTTTTATATAAAAATAAATGTCATCAATGCAGATATAGATGACAATACTAAAAAAGAAATTTTAGATATTTTAAAATAAACTTATTATATATTGTATAAGTTTTACGTTACCATATATTGCGGTTATTAGTAAGTATATTGATAAACCTATCATAGTTTTTTGACCTGGGTCAAACCCTCTTTTACATGATTCACACTCTTCTTTTTTTTCTTCCATTATATTTATATTTTGATGAATAGTATTATTAAACGTGTTATTAAATCCTACTTAGAGGAGAAAGAACAAAGTAATAGTAAGAGAACTCGTAAGATGAGTAAATCTTATTGTGAAAAAACCCCATGTAAAAACATGGGGTTCTCTCAAAAAGCGTCATGTAGACCTTATAAAAATTGTTATAAGTAATCAGAACCCATCGTTAACATAAACGATACCATCTGAGGTAAAAACAGTAATTTGTTTAGATTGACCACTAAGACTTGTAGTGGATTCTAAATTAGAACAACCAGTCAATAATAACGCAATACCTAACATTGTAAAAATATATTTCATAATGGTTGTTTTAATGGTTTATTATAAAATAAATATAACACTTTTTTAACATAAGTAAATTCATGCTACCTGTATGTTAATTATTGGTGTTTCACAACAGTTTAATTTCCGTAAAACTATATATGAATAGATTTAATAGAAATGAAAAAACTACTTACACCAATTATCCTATCTACAATTTTATTTTCATGTAGACCGGAGCCCGTTGAACCAAACACACAGACTTATGTCATAACTGACGTTAACGTTAACGGAGAAGATTACAAGAAACTTGAAGGTATTATTAATGAGAACCTTAGTTTAGATTTAAATGAAAAATGGTTACTTTCAGGTGGAGTTTTTGTTGACGAAAATGCGAGATTATCAATCAATGAAGGGGGTACCGTTTACGCGGACACAGAAGTTACCACCTTCCTTTCCATTAAACAAGGTGGAGAGATGTTTATACAAGGAGAAAGTACAAACCCAATAATTTTTACACCACTAACCGATAATCCAACATACGGGGATTGGGGAGGTATAATCGTAAATGGGTATGCTACAATAAACACAGGATTCAATGCTGAAGGAGAAGGAGGTACCGGTATCTACGGTGGTGATAATGATAACGATGACTCAGGAATCTTACGTTATGTTAGAGTTGAATATGCGGGTAAAGTACTCGGTACTGATAATGAATTAAATGGATTTTCATTTAATGGTGTTGGTAATGGTACTATCATAGAATATATACAAGCATATAAAGGTTCTGATGATGGTATCGAATTCTTTGGTGGTACTGTAAATGTTAGATACGCGGTATCAACACATAATCAAGACGACTCTTTCGATTGGACTCATGGTTGGAGAGGTAAGGGACAGTACTGGTTGGTACAACAAGGTCCTGATGGTGGTGATAGAGGTATTGAGGCTGACAATAACGGAGATGACAATCTATTAGAACCATACTCAAACCCAACTCTATCTAATCTAACTTTGATTGGTGTAGATGACGGTGATGGATTAAATACAGGTATGAGACTAAGAGAGGGGACTAAAGGTAAAATATTTAATACATACGTTACTGGTTTCCCAAAATATGGTATAAGAGTCTCTGATGAGGTTACCTTACAAAACGTAGAAAACGGTGAGTTATTTGTTGCTAATTCATTAGTTGAAGGTAACGGAACTGACTATAAAGATTGTGATTCATTTATCGGGTTAACCGACACTGTAGTGGATGAATGGTTTTATATCGATAACACTATCGGTTCAGGTGATTACTGGACTGAGGGATGGGTAAGACAATGAGAAGTTTATTATTTATTTTGTTTCTTTTAATCGGTGGTGGTTTAAAAGGACAAACAGTTTTTGGAAAGGTAACGGATGAAAATAATAGTCCGTTACCTTTTGTTGCGGTAACGTTAAAAGGAGAGACTGTAGGTACAACTACAGATTTTGATGGTGAATATAAACTTGACTTAGTAAATAACATGGATAGTGTAATGTTCTCATTTATTGGTTATGACAATATTATATTAGTTAGTGAAGGTGGTGAGTTAAATGTTACTATGAGTTATAAAACTGAAGTTATAGATGTTGCTGAAGTTGTAACAAGAGTGAGTAGAAACAATGAGACGATATTAATTTTAGATAAGAAAGAGGGTATGGAAGTTGAATCTTCTGTGGGGTCTAAGGAATTAAATAAAAAAGGAATATCAAATGCACAAGACGGGTTAAAAAAGGTTGGAGGAGTAACCTTTGACAATAATAGACTAAACATCAGGGGACTTGATGATAGGTATAATCAGGTTACACTCAACGGGTTACCATTACCTTCTAATAACGCAGATAGGAAAAACATAGACCTATCTCTATTACCTACAGCTTTGTTAGATAATATAAAAGTAAAAAAGACTTATTCATCTGAACAGTGGAGTAATTTAGGAGGTGCACAGATAGATATCGGAAGTTCAGACGTTAAAGAATTAACCAAAGTTTCTTTCGGTTACACCTTTAACAGTCAAACTAACAGACCTATAAGTCGTCTATCATTTATTATGGGTGGTAGAAAAAATAAGATAGGGTATCTTGTTTCAGTCGGTAGCGGAATAAACAATCAGTATACTTACGGTAATATAAGTTTAGTTAATAAACAAGGTAACTACATCTTAGACTACAATTTTAACGATGACCAAACAACAATAACGAAAACTGGTGTTGGTGTTGTATCATATGAAGACGAGAACTTTAGGTTATGTAATACCACATTCTTAATATCTCAAAACAATTTATCAGATAGAACTACAGTTGGTAATCACTTTGATTATGAAACGGAGTTATATACAACTAGAAGAACACCAACAATACACAATCTCTTAGTTGACCAAATAGAATTTAACTACTATGGTGAATCATTTGATTTAGATTTAATCGGAGGAGTTTCTATAGTAAGAAGTGGTGAGAATCAGAGAGAACAGTTTGTTTATCTATATGACGGGGACTACACACTAAATAATATTGACAGATTAGACAATCATATATTCTCGAATACAAACCATGAAAATAGATACAACTTTACTGCATCGTTAAGTAAGGATATTGATAAGATAAGATTATTTGGAGGATACTCTTTTATGTTAATGGATAATACTTTCGACTACGAACAAGAATATTACGACTTTTCAATGGTTAATGAGCAATATGAAAATATAGACCCAACAAATCCATACAATTATTTCACTGATGATAATGTTATACAATACATTGTAAATAATCCTTCATCTTATGTTAAGGGTAGTACGTTTGTTAATGGTGGGTTTATCAAAGGGGAGTATGTTAGTGATAAACTAAACGTTGGTACTGGGTTAAGAACAGAATACGTTTATCAAACATTAACTTATCAAGACCAACTAATACCTTCATTAACTAGAAATCATATTTTAAACAATATTGAATTACTTCCATACCTTAATGTGAAGTATAAATTAAATGAGACAAATCAGTTAAGGTTTAATAATTCTATTACCACTGTTAGACCAAGATTTAGAGAATTGACACCATTTATATACACTGAAGTATTTGCGGGTAGTAAAATACAGGGTAATCCTAATCTTATAAACACACAGATTTACAATACAGACGTATCATATGAAGTTTACCCGAAAATAGGAGAACTAATATCATTCAACCTATACAATAAAATTATTTTAAACCCTATCGAACGTGTAAATGTAGCAACAGCTAGCGGTAGACTTGAGACATATCAGAACAGTAAATCATCAACAGTATTTGGCGGTGAGATTGATTTTAGGAAGAAGATAAATAAGTTTAATTTTGATTATAATTTATCAATACTATGGTCAAATATAACTATTAATGATGAAGGACCTAGTTCTGTTGTTGTTACAAATTTAAACAGACCTTTACAAGGGTCTTCACCCATACTATCTAATTTCGATATCTTTTATGATGTCAAAGATAATAGTAACTTAGGATTGACTTACAATTTTGTAGGTAAGAAATTAAATTCAGTCGGAGTCTTCGGATTAGGAGATATATACCAAAGACAACAACACTTTATGAACATTGTATACAATTATAGAAAAGATAATCTCATATCATCAATTAGGTTGAACAATATATTTAATACTGAATATGTTTTAGAGCAAGACTCTGATATTGGTAAAGTTATCACAAACAGTTTTAGAACTGGTGTTGGACTATCGTTTAACCTAAAGTATGAATTTTAATTTGCTTTTTGATTTTTCTTTACTATATTTGTAGTAAATCGAAAAGTATGCTTAGTTACATCGGAGGAAAAAGTAAAATAGGTAAATGGATTGTACCATATTACCCAAAAGACATGGAAACATATGTCGAACCATTCGGAGGTATGTTTTGGTGTTACTATAACATGGATTTGGATGAGTACCCAAACCTTAAGAATATTGTATACAACGACTTTAATCCGTTGAACTACAATCTCTTTATGTGTGTACAGAACCCGTCAGAACTTCTTAAATCTATTGAGTCTATTCCCTGTCAACAACGAGGGGTGGAGAACACACCTACAGAGTACAAAGACCTATTCAAAGAGTTTCAATCTGAGATATTTGCAGATGACTTCAAAATCAACTACCCTGACTATGATGTTGCCGCTAAGTACGCATATATTCTCACACAGGTTTTCAGTGGTAGTAAACCTGAGACATCTAACTACATCGATTTAAAGGGAAAATATAAGTCGAAGTATCTAACGTTTAGGGATAAGCTGAAGAACGATAAGTGGATAACCAAGTTCGACAAAATTAATGTAGTTGAGAATATGGACTTTGAGGAACTCATCAACAAATATGATGGTGACAACACCTACTTTTATTTGGACCCACCATATTGGAAAACTGAGAACTACTACTCCAATCACGATTTCGATAGAAACGACCACGAGAGATTAGCGAACGCACTAATAAATATGAAAGGAAAATTTTCACTTTCATATTACGAATTTGAACTTTTAAGTGAATGGTTTCCAAAAAAGCAGTATCTTTGGGAAGAGAAACAATTCGTAAAAGCCGCAGCTGCTAGTAAAGGTAAGAAACAAAACAAGGGAACTGAATTACTTATTTTGAACTACAATCTGTAATCTTTTACACTTAGAACATATTTATATGAAAAAGAAAAAGATGAAATTTAGTGGACTACTTAAAGGACTCATTATTGAACAGGGTCGTTACGAAATCCTGAAAAAGACCTACACCCAACCAAAGAAGAAAGGTGATAAGGTAAAACCTGCTAGAATGAAGCCTGAACAATTGGATACAATTATTTTGGGTGACCCCACTACTCGTAGAGATGGTGATAAAATTAAGAAGGCAGGTACATATAGTCCGTGGTTGATTAAACAGTTCTTGAGGTTGGAACCTGAGGCAGATTACGGTACTCCACAATTTAAAGATGAGATGACAGAACTTCAAAGACTATTCTTTGAGGATTTGTATAAGTCTACTGAGGCACTTAAAAAGTTTGATAGGTTTAAAGGTCAACTTGAACAGGACAAGAGAGATATTAATAAACATAATATCGAGAGTCTTATTGATATTACTATGGACTTTAGTTTGGATAAGACAAAAGCAAGTAAAGAAGAGAAAAAAGCGGCGGCTACAACATACGAACACCCTGGTGGAGAAGTTATTTTCAGAGGTTCTGATTGGACTGTTGTAAAAATTGAAGACCAAGGAAAGTTAGGTCAAGACGCCGCGTGTTTTTATGGGGGACACCATTTATATTCTAGTAAAGGTGAAAGTAGTTGGTGTACTTCATCACCTGGAGGTAACATGTTCAGGCATTACATCAAAGACGGTCCGTTATATGTATTAATCCCTAACGAAGCTAAGTCATTTAGAGATGATAACATAAAAACAGGTGAAAAAACAGGACTACCAGCACTGAGATATCAGTTTCATTTCCCAAGTAATCAGTATATGGACCCTGATGACCGTCAGATTAATCTTATTAATTTCTTAAATGAAAATCCTGAACTTAAAGAGGTATTCAAACCTGAGTTCATGAAAGGTTTAACAGGTACTGAGGGAACTTCAGTTTCGGTCGAATATCCGAGAGATTCAGCTTCTAAATTCATTGCTCTTTACGGTTTTGATGAGTTCTTCGAAAGTTTACCTGATAATTTGGAAAGGCTTGATTTTGTTAAGTCAAGTAACAGATATAGAAATGACCCTGATACGAGTGACATGGCAGTAGAGCTACCAAAATCAGTAGGTAGATTTAAAAACCTAAATGCTCTTCACTTGGAAGGTATTCTAAACAAACTACCTAAAGAGATTGGTGAACTTAAGGATTTGGTATTCTTATCACTCCCTAACAATCCAAATCTAACAAGTCTACCTGAAGAGGTTTCAAAATTGAATAACCTCCAAGTGATTAACTTAAAGAATAGTCCAAACGTTAAAATCCCTGATGAAATTGAAAATAAAAAGGGATTACATATCTTCAGATAAAACTTGAAAATAACCACGAAAGTGGTTATTTTTCTTTTATAGAATTTTTTTATGAATATAGATGTGCAGATTTATATATCTCAGATAAAAACATTTTTTGATGAGAACCCAAATGAGTTAGTATCATTAATCGGTGACTCTGAACCTGAAAAGTTTTTTATTGAGATGGAAAGAGTTGCTACAGAAAACTATGAAAAAGGTGAAGATGTACAACTAACACAAAAACAAATGTTGGAAATCTTAGTTGAAATGAATATGGAGGAGAGAAAGACAATAGAAACTTATGCACCAATATCTAATACTAAGTTCGGAACGATATACCTTAATTAATGAAAGATAATAACGTAATATTTCATAGAAAGTTCCAAAGTAACAATTTGGAAAACTATAAGGATTTTTGCCCTATGCAAGGAGGTAATATATGGAAGTCTATGGAAAAAACCGAAAACGGTAAGTTTTACCAAGACCGAACAGAAATAATACCTGATGACCAAGTCAAAGTTTATTATGGTGATAAATCAAAAGGTTTAATTATTACTACATGTGAAATAAAAATAGTTGAGGATGGTAATAAAATAAGTATTAGGTACTCATTTGTAGTTAGAAAAAGAAAAGTGGGGAGACAATACTTCTCAGTTATGAAAACACATAGATATGTTACGTACAATTATAAAACAAAGAATTTTTATCACGGAACTATTGAGTCTAGTCGTAAAAAGATAAAGAAAAAGAAAGTACGTTGTAATACATTCCACTTACCATTTTTAACTGAGATTAAGTTAGCCATAAGGAGAAACGTAAATCATATAATATCCCAGACACAGGATTGGCAATCGATGGTATCGACATCTTATAATCAAATGACAAAGGGTGATGAAGTTGCTATGGATGCGTTAAAACAATACGCATATTGTATCTACTCTAAGAATAATATCCTTTTAAATTATAATTCAAATTATTTAGAAGGAGAAATGTATAAAATGTATTTAAAAGATAATAACATATCATATCCCGACTCAATCATTCAATATACAGTTATACCCACACCTAAATCAAAATTAATTAAACATGGTAATGTTGTTAATTATTTTATGTCAATAGCAGATTTAAAAGGAAGGAGAGTAAGAGACATTTTAAATCAAACTACACATATTGATTTTAAAACATTAGTTGATGTTTATCATAATATGGGGGTTGATTATTTTAGTAAGATTCGTAAGTCGTTTTTTAAAGATGAAAATAATTTTTTATATCATAGATATTATAATCATGATGCATTTAGTAAGAAAAAGGTTTTCCCATTAAGTAACTTAGATAAGAAAAGAATAGTAAATCTAATAAATAGTGATTCTGAGATAATATGGACTATGATAATGGACCACCTCATAACAATATCTAAACTTAAGAAGTTTGGAGAAGAGGTAAAAATGAAATTTACTAATAGAGATGAGTTTAATGAAGAACACTACAGAATAACTGAAATATTAGAAAATTATAGAGACGGTAAAGTTAGTAGGTTTAATGGAAAAGAATTTGAGAATAAAATATCCGAAGTTATAATGTATGACGGGTCTGAGTTTTACCCTACACTATTAACTAATTCGAGTCAATATAATGAAGAGTCTAAAATACAATCTAATTGTGTTAGAACATATATTGAAAAACCGCAAAATATAATTATATCCCTAAGGAGAAACAGTAAGTATGGAACGGACAGAATTACTATAGAGTATATGATTACACCAATGGGGTTAGAAAGAGTACAGAACAGAAAAAAATACAATCAATCAACAGACGAATGGGATGAATCACTCATGAAAATACTTGACAATCGAGTTATCAAATTATATAAGGAAGGTATATTTGAACTCACAAAACTATGGAAAGAATTTAATAACGGAAAATTTATTAAAAGAAGGGCTATATTCGAACAAGATGAAGAGGGTATTATTAAAAGAATGACACCTGATTGGAATGAATCTTTTAACGCCTACGAAAATATTGTTGAAGATTTTGATTTACCATTTTGATTTTTAGAAAATTTTATTATATATTTGTGTTGTAAAACTTTTTAAAATAAAAAAAATGGCAAAAATGGCTGGCTCTTACGAGGAGAAAAACAAAGTAAATCGTCCTGGTGTACACGCTAAGACAAAAACTTCAAAAAACAAAAATTCTAGAAATTATAAAAAAGGTTATCGAGGACAAGGTCGATAATAAAAAATTACACACTAAGACTTTTCTTATCGTTAAGTTTAATTATTCTTAGTGAGTTTAAAATTACAAACATGGCAAATCACGTAAGTAACAACATTAGAGTTGTTGGAAATGAAAAAGTACAAGAGCGTATGAATGAGTATATTCAGACTCTTGAAGAGTTAGATTACGCCGACACCGGCGGTTTCGCTAAAACATTCTACAAAACACCAGAACTTGGCGAAGGTGGTGGAACAATGAATTCATGGGCTGGAGAAAACATAGGGTCAAAATGGGCCTATTTTGAACACACCATAGATGATAACGAAATTAAAGTAACATCTGCATGGTACCCAGTTAAAGAATTCACAATGCACCTTTACAATCTACTTGTAGAACTTGACCCCGAAGTTGCGGTTGAGAACAGATTTGAAGATGAAGGTTATGACCCTGTTGGTGGTATCTTAGTTTATAAAAATCAAATCTTCATGGATGAGGATAGTGACTTTGAATATCCCGATGAGGATGAAATGGAAAATGAAGATGAGTATGAAGATGCTATGATGAACCTCTATGATGAAGTTGGCCAAACACAAGATGGAGTTATAGAAGTAGGATATACTCATATTAATAACGGTGACGGAAACCCCTTCGTATTTACGGAGACTAAAACCGAAACCACTACATAAATGGAATACTAGACCATCCTCAGAGTGGGGGTGGTTTTTTATTATATAAACAACCAATAAACACTTAAAAAAAAACTAAATGAAATTAATTAATCGATTGTTTATTTTCGGAGCGATGATGGTATCAACATTGACACTATCAGCTCAAATTACAGGTAAAGTCGTGGATTCAAAGACAGGCAATGAGCTTATTGGGGCTAGTGTCTATCTTGAAGGTAACACACGAGGAACATCAACTAACGTATCAGGCGAATTTACTCTTGACGAAGAGGCTACAGGTAACGTTGTTGTTAGTTTCTTGGGTTACGAAACACTAACTATACCTGCACAAAATGATATGGGAACCATATCAATGACTACAACAGCACTTGGTCTTGACGAAGCTGCGGTTATCGTTAACGTTGTTGACTTTGCGAAAGTGAGGGAAACACCTGTTGCGGTATCAACTATTGGACCTGCTGAGATTGCATTGAAGACAGGTAACCAAGAATTCCCTGAAATTATGAATAGAACACCTGGTGTCTATGCTACAAAACAGGGCGGTGGTTACGGAGACTCCAGACTCTCTCTAAGAGGTTTTGACCAACGTAACACATCTTTCCTTATCAACGGTCAACCCGTTAACGATATGGAGAATGGATGGGTTTACTGGTCCAATTGGCAAGGTCTTACTGACGTTGCTTCAGGTATTCAAATCCAAAGAGGTTTGGGTTCTTCACGTTTGGCGGTTCCATCTGTTGGTGGTACCGTTTCTATTTCTACTAAGGCGGCAGAAAAAGAACAAGGAGGTTCTGTATCTGAGACTATTGGTAACAATGGATACAACAAAACAACTGTTAACTATAACACAGGTAAAAATGAAAACGGATGGGCGTCTTCATTCTTGTTGAGTAAGTGGGCCGGTAACGGTTACATTGATAACACAAGTGGTGAGGGATGGAACTACTTCGGTGCTGTTGGATATGCACCTGATGATTCCAAACACGCGTTGAACTTGTCTGTTATGGGTGCAGGACAATGGCACCACCAAAGAGACGTATGGCTTTCTATTCGTGACTACGACTACTTCGGTGACGGAGGTCAGGTACTTGACGATGGTGAACTCGATGTTACATGGAACTCTAACGGAGGTACATTGGACGGTGAAGAATTCTCTATGAGAAGAAACTTCTACAACAAACCACTCGCAACTTTCAACTGGGATTGGGATATCAATGAAAACTTAACATTGAATACATCTGTCTACGGTTCTGCAGGTCGTGGTGGAGGAACAGGTCCTCGTGGTAGAAACTATGATGTCCACCCTTACCAACAAGACTTATACTCATTCATGTATGAGGATAGTTTAACCCAATTCCGTA
>Ga0255765_1001157_pt1 | contig 33315 bp, 20 predicted proteins | sample 041ome_8_FD_179965 | JGI IMG/M metagenome (GOLD analysis project Ga0255765, IMG submission 179965) | Coastal salt marsh microbial communities from the Groves Creek Marsh, Skidaway Island, Georgia - 041407BS metaG (version 2) | ecosystem: Environmental > Aquatic > Marine > Intertidal zone > Salt...
AGCAAAAAATCCAAGGTTTGGAATCCTCCTCCGCCACCAATTTACCAATTTTTACGAATAAAACGAGAGAGCTAAAAGAAAAAAAAAAGATGACACACCCCTGCCTGCGCACATAAAAAAAAAAAATACGCGCGCAGAGAGAGGGGATGTCGACGAGGAGAATATCGGAGCACCGCGACGATTGCGACGACGACGATTGCGACGAAGACCAGGAGGAGAACAAAGAGAAGAAGAAGGAGGAGGAGGAGAGGAAGAAGACGAGAGAGACAGCGGCAGATAAAGTCGTCTCTTTTTTTTGCCTCCTCTGCCTCCTCCTCCTCAAAGTTTTGTTTTCTTCCTCTTCTTCTCTTCTTTGCGAGAAGAAGAAGCTCGACATCGACAAAAAACAGACGACTGATCTTCTTCCAAAAATCGGAAATTTCATCATCTCGTCTTCCTCATAACTATTCCCACCTCCTGGTTTTGTCGTTGCACGACGAGACGAGAAACACAACAAACTCCATTTAATCGACAACAACAGTAACGTCACAAAAAACATGACGTCTTCTGCCATGACCAGATTAACGATGAGCGCGATGCACTCCATCGCTCGCCGCGGCGCGAGTTTGCACAAAACGTCGTCCCACGCGATCCCATCGTCCCGCAGACACCTCCGCGCGACGACGACGACGATGATGTCCGCGTACCAATCTTCGAAAGTTGGCGACTACCCGTCCATGGAATTTCGATGCTTTTACGAAAAAGACGGGAAGAGAATCTCCCCGTGGCACGACGTGCCGTTGAAAAACGCCGATGGCTCTTTCAACTTTATCTGCGAAATTCCGAAAGAAACCAAAGCGAAGATGGAAGTCGCGACGGACGAGAAGTTGACGCCGATTAAACAAGACACGAAAAAGGGTAAATTGAGAGATTACCCGTACAACATCAACTGGAACTACGGCATGTTGCCGCAAACGTGGGAGGACCCGCAACACGTTCACCCGACGATGAATGTGAAGGGCGACAACGACCCGGTGGACGTCGTCGAGATTGGCTCGACCAAGTTGGAAATGGGCTCCGTCACTCCGGTGAAGCCGTTAGGCGTCTACGCCATGATTGACGAAGGTGAATTAGACTGGAAAGTCATCTGCATCAGTACCAGCGACCCGAAAGCCTCCGACATCAACGACGTCGCGGATGTCGAGAAACACATGCCGGGGGAGTTGGAAAAAATCAGAGTTTGGTTTCGCGATTACAAAACGCCGGACGGCAAGCCGCAAAACATGTTCGGTTTAGACGATCAGTGCATGCCGAGCGCGTACGCGAAAGACGTCATCGAAGAGACGCACGAGTTTTACTTGGCGTTGAAGAGTGGGAAGAGAGCGAACGACGAGGAGTTGAGCTTAGAATAAAATTTTTGTTTTACATATAATACGCCACCAACCACGTCCAGAGAGACTTTACACGCACACACACACTACATCTGTACGTGGTTGTTGTTGTATTTGAGTTCGTTTGCTTCTTCATTTTTTTTTCCCACCAATCGCAGCACAAAAAAAAACACAAAAATGGCAACGAAGAAAAAAAAGAGGAAAAACGACCACGACGACGACGACGAAGATGAAAGAAAGACGAAGAAAAGAAGTAAAAACGCTTTCGCGATCACGGACGCGGGCGAACTCCTCGTGAAGATGCACGCGCACGGGTCTTTCGTTCGACCACTTTTTGTTCACCGACAGACGCAAAAAGATATTCGCGAGCGGCGTCGAGAAGCGTTGAGCTCGGAATTCGAAGAAGAGGAAGAAGAAGAAGGAGAGGCGGCTGCCGCAGCCGCTGCTGCCGCTACTGCAGCCGCGACGGTATTAGTCACCGGATTCCCTCTAGAATGGCACAACGAATTCTCCATTTCCGATTTGTTCACCTCTTCGTTCGGGGAGACTAAACGCGTGCAACTGATTCGTTTGGAAACGAACGCGGAGGCGAAAAGCGCTCTCGTCACGTTCGAACGAACCAAGAGCGTAGAAAAACTATGGAAGAAGATTGAAGAAAAGACAATAGTCGAAGCGCCGACGATATTACCGAGAGGATCGACGAAAAGTGATAATAATGGTGGTAAGATGAACGCGCCTCCTCAGTTTGGTTTAGATAAGTTTGTGTACGAACACAGACTTCAGCGCCAAGGCGGCGCCAAGGCGGCGAAAGCGTCCATCGACGAGTGGTTTCGCAACCGAGCCAAGGCGAAGGAAATCGAAAAACGGAAGCGCGAGAGAGAGAACGAAGACGACGGGTGGACCGTCGTCCAACAAAAACGAGGGAGACGTAAAACGAGCGATAATCAAGGAATAACCGTCGGTGCAGTCCGCGCGAGCACGGCAGAGAGACGCAGGAAAGAAGCTTTGAGGTTGGAAGAAAACGACCTTGACGACGACGGCTTTCCTGACGCCGCCGAAAACAACGGTTCTTCTTTTTACAGAAAGAAGAAAAAAGGTACGCTCGGTTTGGCTCCCGTGGAAAACTTTTACAAGTTTCAATCTCGAGAGAGACGGAGAAACGATTTGATCGCTTTACAGAGAGGGTTTCAAGCGGATAGAGCGAAAGTCTTAGCCATGAAGGCGGCGCGTAAGTTCAAACCCGTTTGAGTTGTACTTACTTACTTAGGAAGAGCGTTTGCTCGTAACCTGTACGTAATTGTTGTTGTAATCTTACTTTAAAAAAATAGAATTTTTTAGGCAAAAAAACTTCAAAACTCTCTCTCCCGGACGCGGGGAAAAAAAGGAAAATGCCGCAAGAGAAAACGGAGAAGCAAATGGAGGATGGGCAGCAGCAACAACAATCGAAAGGGACGGTGTGGCAACAGGTGCGCATCTCTTTTTTTCTCTTCTTCTTCTTCTTCTTCTTCTTCTTCTGTTTTTGTTTTGTGTCCGCGCGAAAGTGAAAATTGTACTCACCACCCGTTTCGTTCTCGATCTTCCTTTTTCTTGGTACGCGTGTCCCCCGCGTCGTGTTTTCTATCACGATAACAACAACAACAACAATAATAATAACAGGCTGCCAGAGCGTATTTTTACGTCATTGTGTGGATGTCCATCTCCATGGGGGTTATTTTATTCAACAAGTGGATTTTAGCGTACTCTGGGTTCAAGTATCCAATCGCGTTGACCTTATGGCACATGGTATTTTGCACCACCGTGGCGACGATACTGATGCGAGCGTTCAAAGTGACAAAACGATTATCGATGCCTAGGAAAGAGTACGTGAGCAGAGTGTTACCGATTGGCGCATTTTACGCCGCCTCGTTGTGGCTGTCAAACTCAGCGTATTTGCATCTCTCGGTTTCGTTCATTCAAATGACAAAAGCGTTGATGCCGGGATTGGTATATTTCGTCGGCATCATATTCCGAACGGAGAAGTATCACGGGCTGACGACTTTAAACATGTTTATTATCGCAGTCGGGGTAGCGATTGCGGCGTACGGAGAAATTAATTTTATTTGGATTGGCGTCATCGAGCAGTTTTCGGCGTTGATATTCGAGGCGACGAGGTTGTGCTTGGTGCAGATCTTGATCAAGAATAAAGGGTACGCCATGAATCCGATTCAATCGCTATACTACGTCTCTCCGGCGTGCGGGATATTTTTGTTGGTGCCATTTTTGACCGTGGAGTTACCAGAAATCATGGCCAACGTGGACTTAGTTATAGACTGGAAAGTGTTAATTTTGAACGCGTCGTGCGCGTTCTTGTTGAATCTGGCGGTCTTTTTGTTGATTGGAAAGACGTCGGCGTTGACGATGAATATTGCTGGCGTCATCAAAGACTGGATGTTGATATTCGCGTCGCAGCACTTGTTCCACAACACTGTGACGTTTTTGAATTACTTAGGTTATGTGATCGCCTTTCTAGCTGTTGGTATGTATAATATGATTAAGTTACGGCAGGCTAAGAAAGCAGAGAAGGATAGAGCGGCGGGGAACGATAGCAAATGAGACGAGAACTCGAGAGTGTTTTTAATCAAAATCTAGAGCGTATGTAGTAAAACAACAGTAGTACCGTATTAACACAACAGTACATCTTGTTTTTTCTTTCAATTTTGCGTATTCTTTTTCATTAGAATTGACAAAGTTTTTATGTGCTAAAAGGTTCAATCTCTCTAAATAGTTTGCTACAATTTAATATGGGGACAGTCGGTCGTGCGCTTCTCTTAGTCAGTCTTCTTTCTGAAAGAGCACCCTTCCGTCAAGCGCGCTTTGCCGCCAGTCGGCTGGCACAAAACCGCCGAGCACGAACCGCACAAAACCACAGTTTGCGAGTGCGAAAACACAGTCGTAATGGAAAAGCACCCTTGGCATTTCACATCCATGAAGAAGCTATTCGGACCTTGTACTAAGCGTTTAAGTTTGTGCTTGGAAGCTTCGAGAGCCGCCGGTGGGTTGAGCAAATCGATATCTTGTGCGAGCTGTTTTGTGAGAATAATAATATAAGAAGTGAGAGAAAGAATGGGTCAATATACAGATCTGAGACTTCCAAACGCAACGATCAGCATCGCGTCACCATCAATACTCGAAAAGGCGACGCGCACGCACAAACCCGGCGCGCGAATGCGAAGAGGAAGAAATTTTCCCACGCACGAGAGAGGAAATTTCCTTCCTTTTGGGTTTCTCTCTCCTCCCCTTCTCGTCGTCGTAGGGCCTTCTCGCAATGGAGAACGAAAAACAAATGTCGCCCTCTAAAACCACGTCGCGACGTCACGGAAAGGCCAAGAAAAGGATAAACGCGTCGCATGCGCATTTACTCGTAAAATGCATCCGAAATTACCCGCGTTTATCCTCTCCTTCGATCCTAACCAATCCTTTTTTCGCGCGTTTTAAAAAAATTGGTTTCGCGGCCGCAACATTTTTCTCTCATCATCATCGCACGCCCTATTTTTCTTTTTACGCGCGATTTCCCTTCCACGACGTACCCGCACCCGACGCGAAGGTAAAACGAACGCGGTGAACGCATCGATGCGCTCTAAAGAAGATCTATCGCGGGTATAAAAAGACGAAAAGCATAAAACGTACCACCATTATATTCGATCTCTTTTTGTGCGTGAAATAGAGTGAAGATTTTCTCTTCTCGTAATAGAGAGAGTGTGTAAAAGCAAGTGAGTTGAGACTTCGACGCGAAAAAAGGAAATTGCAAAAAAAGCACATCGAGGCAAAAAAAGCGAAAAAAAAAATTTTGGTCCTCCGCCGCGTCCGCGTTTGTGCTCAAAAAAAAAAACAAAAAGAGAGCTCTCTCTCTCTTTTCCTCCTCATTCTCACAAACACAAAACGTAAAACATATAAGCATGGCGGGTGCGCGTTTGATCGTTTTTTATTTTGCAACGCTCTCCCCCTCATACTCTCTCTCTCTTTCTCTCTCTCTAAAGGGCGAGAGCGTTTCTTCGTTCGTTTTCGTTTGAAAAGCAGCTACGTGCGCCATGGATTTCTTCTTCTCTTTTCTTTTTTGTTTGTCAAAGCGAGTGTGCAAGTTGTGTGTGTGTCGGCGGATCGTTTATCTCTTTTTTTTGTACGTGCCACTCCCGCGCGCGCGCGCGTTTCGTGCGTGCTTTTTGACGACGACGACGGTGACGACGACGACGACGCGCGCGTGGCGATCCAACTCGCGCCGCCGGAGAGATGATTATGTGCACGCGGGACGATCTCCTGTCGCGAACGACGAGACAATAGACACATCATCATTTTATTCTCATCGCACAAATCTTTTCTTATAACTTTACTGATGGAAAACAGACGAAAACATACCAGTCATTGGCGAAGGCAAGCACACGTTGAAAATCGAAGCGACTTCGTGCAACATTAAAAAAATCGACTTGAAATTCTACGGCATCGAAAAGGCCACGTGCCAAGTGACGATTAAATGCAACGGCAAGGAATGGAAAACGACCGAGGAGCGAGGTTTGGACCCGACTTGGGAACAACACGTCATCTTTAAAATCGACAACCCGGAGACGGACAAGATCTCGGCGGTGTTCCACTGCGCCGGCATCCAGTTGGGCGACGAACAGTTTTATGCCTTAGACAAGTTAATGAACGGCAAGCAAACGTTTAAAGGGTTGGTTGTTCCGGGTGGTAAAGCGGACATGCTCTTCACCGCGGTTGACTTTGGCTCGACGGAAGCGCCGCAAGAGGATGACGCGTTCATGGACTTTTTGTAAAAGACGCGTTTCACCTAACAACGACGAGAGAGAGAGAACACACATACGAATAGCAATTATATATATAATTTAAGTTTAACGGGCTGCGATGATGAATGCGTTAGTGTCGCGTTTGCTCAAGGTTCGAGTACTTTCTAAGTTTTAGTCACACAAAAACAGCACCGATACAACACGCCGTCTCTAAAAAAGTTGTTTCTTGAATTCTTCAAAACAAAGAGAGTACTACTACTCCCCACAACCCACACCCGCGCACGCACGCTTCATCACCGAGAAAAAAAATAGGACGACGATGGGTATCTTTTCCTCGTCCATCTTTTCGTCTTCGAATAAAAAGCGGCTCGAGAGGGAGAAAGTTTCCACCCAATGCGCGACTCGCGCGTCCGCTTTGAAAGCGTGCGTGATGGGCAATCACCCGAAGAACAAAGACGCGTGCGAGAAACTTTCGGAGGACTTGGCGTTGTGCAAAGCGAGAGTGGTGGAGAGGTGTCGCGCGAAAGCGGAGAAGTTTGAGGAGATGTGCGTGAAGTTAGTGGTAGTGAGAGAACAATCGGACGAAGAGAAGAGAAAGTGCGCGAAAGCAGCCAGAGCTATGCAAAAGTGCGTGAAGAGATACTGATGCATGTAAAGTAATAGTATACACCAATAATTTAAACTAGTAGTGTTGGTAGTTTTGAAATTTGAAATAGGAAGATTTGTAGCGCATCGCGTATCGTGAACAATGTTTTAGTTATATCGTCGTCGTCGTCGTCTCGATCGTGTTATATTTAAAGGATGATGATGACTTAAAGTTTTATCTCCCTCTCTCTCTCTCTCTCTTGTGATGATGCTAACAACTTTCATATATTCTTTCTTATTTTATATTTCACCGTAATCGATGACCACGCGCTCGTTCGTCGTCGCGTCTAAGTCTGTGTACGGCCCTCTACCTCCACCACGTCCGCGTCTGCCACCTCTTCCACCTCTTCCACCGCCTCTGCCGCCACCGCTACCTCCTCTTTTTATGCCTCGCAACGTCGGCTTGTTTCCTTTCGCCTCCTCCGCGCGCAAGTAAGCAAACACGTTCTCTTTATACTTTTCGTCAATCATTCGACTACGTTCTTTCTCAATAGCTTCGGTTTGTTTCGTTTTAATGTGTTTCAGGACAAATTCTTCCGCGATGAAGAGTTTGGAGGATAGCGTGGATCCGTATCGATTTTCGTCAAAGACGACTACTTGCGCTTTAATCCACTCTTCGATTTTATTTTCCAAATCCGTTTCATCCACTAATCGTAAGACAACTGGATCACTCAAGCATGTTAAGCGTTCCGACCACGTGGAATCTACGCGTTTCGACCATTTTGTGGCAATTTCGTTCGCTTCGATCGGCTCGATCGGTGCGTCTACGGGGACGGCGTTTTCGCCTCCGCCCAACGCAAACGTCGACAACGGTTTGCGAAACGAACACTTCGCTCTCACGTTTCTCCCTTCCGCGATTTCAATGTAATCGTGAGGATTGGTTTCTCTACCGCCGTAATAGTCTACTCCGTGTACGCTCCAAAGGTACACAACGCACGTGTCGATTGCTTTCGCGATATCCTCCGCTGAACTCTCGGCGTTTATGGAGAGGTTGTTTTGCAACGCGTTGGCGAGCTCGGGAGAATTCGGAATCTCTTTTTCGCCGTTCAACTTTTCGATTAAACTTCTTGCGACGGTTAAATCGTGCTTCAATCGATCCATGTGCCACGCTTCTCTCGGGACAAACCCACCGATTCTTCTCGCTTTCTTTGCCCTTTTTTCCGGATCTTCCGTTTCCATGTTTTCTTCGCCGCCTCCTTCTTGCTCCGTCGTCGTCGCTTCGCTGTAATCTGGCAACCCTTCCACAGAACCAGTTTCTGCGAAACCTTTCGCAAACTTCTCCGAGTGTTCCTTCGCCAACTCCGAGCGTTTCTCTTGATTCGATTCCAACAGTCTCGGATCGAACGTTCTTTGTAACCACGGGTCGTTCTTTTGTCTCGCGAAATACTGCTCGTGAAACAAGTGCGCGTTTTCGATTTTATACTGCTCGTACTTCTCCTCGGCTTCTTGCGGCGTCGCGTCGTTCGGTAAGTGCTTAAACGCGAATTGGCGAAAGGTGAGCGCTCCGGACGGGTCTTCCATTTGGTGATACTCGTCTCCCCCGTCGCCGCCTCGTCGATCGTACGGCTTGCTACCTCTACCTCCTCTGCCTCCTCTGCCTCCTCTGCGATCGTACCCTCCTCCTCCTCCTCTGGAAGAGTAGTCGTCGTACCCTCCTCCTCCACCACCACCACCGTACGGGTCGTCTCTTCGGTTCCCTTGGCCTCGTCTGGCGCGAGAAGCGCCGTAGCCTTGGTCGTAATTATATTCGACGTCCATTTTTTACTTTGTGAGTGTTTTTTTATGTAATTCTTTTCTTTCAAAAAAGGTTCAGACTCTCGCCGCGGGCGCGTTCAAAAACAAACTATGCCTTCCTTCTCGCGGGTTCTTCTTCTTCTTCTTTGCGAATAATGAATGCGCGCGGTTTTGTGTTTGTTTTTCGTGCGCGCTCTTTTCTTTTGTGCAAAGACTGTGACAAGTTGAACTTTTCTTCTTCTTATAATTCTCTTCCCCAATTCTTCCACAAGAACTCTCTTTTTTCGTTCAAAAAAAAAAGTGAAAAAAAGCAGAGACACACATAACCAATCAGACGACGATGACAGAGAGCAGAAAGAAACAACTTTTCACACGTGGATGGGTTTCAGAGAGAGATTTCCTTCCTCTCTCCGAGTCACGCACTCTCCAACGTCATATCTCTACCGTCTACACTTTAAAGCGTTTGGGATCGAATACACGCATATATACGCACATATAGTATCTCTTCAGACACGCACACGCACACATCTATTTACAGAGAAAGCATACATAGAGAGAGATTTATTCACGATGATGATGTCCACGAACAACGCGCACGCGAAGAGCGCGATGATGACGATGGGAAATGCTCGCTCCAACAAATCGATAAGATCTTCCTCGGGGGTCGTTTCCTCGCACCGACGAGCAGCGGCGCTTTTTACCACCAAAACGAACAGAAGAATGAACAACAGCAGCAGAATGACCATCACTAGAGCATCCGGAGCAGACGACATCGTCATCGTCGACGACGCGTCGTTCGAGAAGGAAGTGTTACAGTCGGAGACCCCGGTTTTGATTGATTTCTGGGCGACGTGGTGTGGCCCGTGCAAGTTAATCAGCAAAGTGGTGGAGAAAGCGGCGCCGGAGTATAAAGGGAACTTGAAGATAGTGAAAATAGAAACAGATCCGAACCCAAATTTAGTGGAAAAGTACGAAGTGTACGGTTTGCCGACGTTGATGGTGTTTAAAGATGGTCAGCCGGTGAAAGGGAGCAAGAGAGAAGGGGCCATCAACCTCGCCAAGTTGAAAGATTATTTGCAATCGCACGGCATCTCTCCGGCGTAATTTAATATGTATACAACAACAACGACACAAGCACCACCACATGAGCGAACGTGAAATTAAAACAATACAAAATATAATCAATTCGGTGATATTACAAAATACAAATCGGTGTTGGTCATTAACTACTTACTTACTCTTTCTCTCTCTCTGTCTAAACTCTATACTATTCTCGTTCTACGCGTACATCCATATAAACTCGCACCTCCTAAAAGCGCGCTAAACAATAATATGGACCTTTTCAACTATCGATAGTTCTTCCCCATCAACGAACCGGTGAACCCTAAGCCCTGAACATTTGTCTACTCTTCTCCTTCGCTTTGTTTCCCGAAGATTAGAAACTTTTCTCTCATGTAGAGCTCCTTAGCTTCCTTGGCCTCGGTCGAGAGCACTTTCTCGGCGGAACCGTACGCGTCATCCGAGTAACTGACGTAAATACACACCATCGCGACGATGGCCATGGAAAACATGGTAACAAACGCCCTCACCGCCGACCAACTTCCCTGAGCGCGAACCCTTTTGGCGAGTTTCAAGTCCGCATCCACGGAGAAAAGACGCGTCGACTCGTTCGGTAGTAACATCGCACCTTCGTTCTTCTTCCCGAGAGAAGTAAAAGAAGTCGACGGTCCTTCCTCCACCTCCGCCTCGCGATAATAATATTTACCCACCGTACCGCTGTTGATGCGACTCCTCGAGGTTATAGACGAGTCGTTCATCGGCGACATGATGTGACTGACTCCTTCTTTTGTGCTTTCTATATCCTTGAGCTTGAGCGCGCGCGTGGGGATTTTTTTTTGTTGAGAATTTAAAAAGGTGTTGAAGACGCGGCTCTCGCGTGTGAACGAGTTTTGAGCCACACGTGCAAAAAATAGAAGCAAAACGCGAGTACGGTTCGTCGTCTTCTCTCACGATCTCTCTTCTATTGTGGTTGTTTACGCGGCGCAGCATGCGGTACACTTTTTTCATGAAATACATCACATTCTATCTAAAACGTCTCTGTAATACCCTTTCCTGAGCGGGTCCAAGACGAGGAGTTTTTCGTACAGTTCTTTGGCTTTCATCGCGTGCTCCTTGTTCTTCGCGTCGTCGTCGTCGGCGGCGGCCCGAAGCGTTTCCTCTTTCGCTAAGAGTTTGTGCAAGCGAGCGCAAACGAGCGCGGGCCATTTACACGTCGGTTCCATTTCAAAAACTTCGTTAATTCTGTGCAATTCTCTCTGAAGCGTTTTTACTTTGTACGCTTTCTTGGACGAGGAAGAGTCAGACGAGGAGGAATACATATCGAGCTGCGAAAGTAACCATCGATGGTACATCCATGCGCTTTGATCCTCGGGCTCGGTGAAGAACGCCTGAGAGACGAGTTCAAATTCCGCATCTAGCAAGGCTTGGAACCACGTCTCTGATGCTACTGTATCTTTCTCATCTTTATCGTCCAATCGTTCAAAGTGCACGGACCGATGGTGCCAGGCAGAATAATTGGAAAAGTTTTTTGAAATCTTTTCGCGAGCGTACTTTGCCTCGTCTTCCCTCGTCCTCCTCTGTACAGCATCACTATAATCAACATCTACTCTATCTTTATCTTTCATCCCATCGCCGTCGCTAAAATGGTACCGACTAATCTTATCCACCACAAACCTTCGATAATTCCACGCGTGAAAATTTCTATCGTCTGCGTTCAACAGAGTCTCTAACATCTCTCGCTCGCGAAGGACAATATCTTCCATGAACGGAAGAAGCAAGTTGTTCTCGTTTTCTGTTTTCGACGACGACGACGACGACGACGACGACGACGACGAACTCAAGATTCGATCGTACATTCGAGCAATTACCCATCTTCTGTGTTCCCAGGCGCAATAACTCTTCGGGTTCCTTCTCAAACCTTGTTCCGAAACGTGTAACTCTTCTTTTGTGATATTTTTTAGTCTCAACAGTCTTTCCTCTTTCTCTTTCTCTTTGTCGTCGTCGTCGTCGTCGTCGTCGCTGTCTTTATACAGACAGAAACGCGCTTTCCTTTTGTTCCAACACGTGATCATTTCCGGTTGAATCTCGACGAGTTTTTGCGTCAAACCGAGCATCAGCAATTCCATTTTCTTCGCTTTCGTGTCGTCCCCGTCATCATCGGAGGAAGCGAATGTTGTCGACGACGACAAGTTTGGAATGTGCACGATTTCTTTGTGCAACTTTTGCAACAGTTTTACCTTCGGTAACGACTTTGCCCTTCGCTCGAGACGAGTGGCTGCGGTTTCCCGCTTCCTGCCGTGCATTGTGCCTGTCTGAGAGGGAGGAAAGGAGGAAGGGACTTGCGCGTGCGCGTGGGAGAAGAATGAAGAAAGTGCACCCCCTCTGAAAAAAAACAGAAAGAAAAAAAAATGTGTGCAACAACTTTAGCCGCTCAATCTACATTGCTATTTTGACTACTTTTAGAACTATTTTTATATTTACTTAACTACCGGCGGCGGACCTTTTACCTCCGACGAACTTTTTTAAACTTCTCTTGAAGTTTCTCACGTGTTGCATCGTCGCCTCGCTGGTGATGTCGTCGATAAATCCAGATTTGAATTTTTGCGTAGCGGACGGTCGAGGGAACTTATCGTTTTCATCGCCGAGGGAAATGCAAAGCGCTTCTCGGAAAATACCAGGACCGACGGATTTGAGGATTGCGAAACAGGTCGCGGCGATGTCAGTGAGGAGCTGCGCGGGGAAGTATTCGTTGGCTGCTTCCAGCAAACCTCGGAGTAGTAGTGGGAGAGTCATTTGAGGGAGGTGAATACTCTTTGGAGTCTTGTTTAACGTCCAATTCGGGAGCACCAATTTCACCTTACTCACGTTGTTATTCAGGAGACTTCCGTGTACAACACCGACGACTTTGTTTCCACCAAACGAAGCGGATGCTTTGCTTGGATCAAATCCATCGATGGAACGACACGCGAGATCGCCAGCTAAAGCGAGGACAGAAATCGCGTTTTCATCTGAGCACCCCGTGCGTAAACTCGTTGAAACTGCTCCGAGAAGAAGTTCAAGGCGTTCGTTGCTGAGAACGTACCCGCAATCCGAACGGACAAGAACCTGTGCCAACCCATACACCGATGGGAACCGATCGGGATCATCCGTGAAGTTCGTGACGGTATCCTTGAGATTCATATCTAACACTTTTGCGACGATATCATCCAACGACGTTCCGGAAAAAACGCCCACAATGTCTTCATAAGAAATGCCCATTCGTTCGAAAAGTTCGAAATTCATCGTAATCGAATCGTGCAACGCGACACTGGATGAGTATGAATGCGTGATATTTTTCACATACGTTAGCCGTACGGTATCTATGAGTTCGTTTGCAAGGTAACTCGATCCGTTGCTACATATGGAAAGATAGGTTCGCATAATCATAAAAAGGACCGGTGCCAGAAAGACGGCATCGTTGTCGTTCGTCGCGAAGACTTGAAGCAACAGACGAAGCTCTTTCAAAGGTACGACAGAGCTTTGCGCTGGAGACAACGCGTGAGATAAGATTTCCAGTGCCATTTTTTTCGTGTCAACGTCGTACGATTTCTGCGATTGAAGCGCGATGGACACGTCGACTAAGGCGTGCCCTACATGAGCACCGTGCTGATTATGAATAGCGATCATCGCGTTTTCTGATGCTTTCCGGAACAAGCGACCCAGTGCCTCCATGGACGTACAATTCGCACGCACCGCGGCGCGCAAAACAACGGTGTTTGTCGGCTCTTGGCCGTCTCGTAAATCGTGAAGGGCAGTCGGTGTTACTAAATTTTCAACGTACGCGCGTTCAAGCATCTGACCGAGATAGTTTGAAACTTCTGGATCCAAAAAGAGCGATTCCTTTGAGCAATCACATATGCGCATAATTGCAGTCGCTGCTCCACGAGAGTGCACGGGGTCTTTCGTTGAACACAAAACTTCACTCAGCGCTCGCAAACAATACTTCGAAAGCTTTCTAGAGATGGCAATGTCCTTTGCTAATCCGACGAACGACCAGCACACCGCTTCGCGAGCATCGCTGAAGTGCATTAAAGCATCCACAACCGCTTGTATCGCGATGTTGAAGAGATTAATATCTCCGTCGCTGCTGTCGTCTTTATCACTCTCGTCACCACCGAACGTGTTCTTCATTCTGTAGGATAAAATTTGAAATACGAAAACGTACCCCAACCCTTTTTCTGTTTGTAATCCCTGAACGAGAATCGGAAGAATTGGATTCGTTCCGATTGAATTGATGATCTCGCGACACGAATCGCCAATCTCATCTCGAATGGCTTCCATTTCTAAAGGATGTCGTCTAAAATTTTCCAGAAGGAACGTAGCCAAGGCGTCTAAAACAACAACCGCATTTGGTACGTACTTCTGCGTCGTTTCTTTGTCGAGATCAAACGCCGACGCGGAGGAAGAGGAAATTTTCACCCAAGCGTCGAAACACGAAGCGGGCGAGTCAGGATTAGCCAGGAGCACATTTGCGCACGCATCTAGACAAAACGATACGATTTCAGTGTCGTCTCTTTTCAGCGCACCGTTAACTGTTGCCAAAATAATCTCCAGCGAGCGATTTTGTGCGGATTTACACGCCTCTTTCGACGTTCCTACTTGCGACACGAAACTCAAACACTGCGCGAGTGCTTCTCGGTTCGTGCCTTCTTGTTGTACGAGAGCCTCGAGCAAAGTCGAAGCAAACGACATGGCGCTAGATTGCACTTTCGAATCTCCCGGACTACACGCTAGTTGCACCGAGCGCTCTAAAAGTACACTTGGCTTTGGATAAAACAATTCGCTCGAGGCGCTCGGATTGACCTCGTTCAACCAAATTGCCCCGCAATCAAACATTAAAGCTACTAAAGTTACATCCTCTTCGGTGTTCGTCGAAAGAGATTGATGGACCTCCTCCAAAGCTCGACACACGAACACGCACGCTCTCGCCGCGGAGTTGGCGATCAATTTTCGTCGTTCTGGACGAATCGCACCCACGTTCTTATCGTGCACGCTTTCCCCAAACGCCTTCAAATAATGCACGAATGCGTGCGCCGAGTTTCCTTCTCGAAAGTGCGTCGCCGAAGATTCCAACAACGTTTCCACATCCTCTTCGCTCCTCACCATTTTCATGGCCGCAACCGCCGCAGAAAGCGCTGCAAACTCAGCACAAGCTTCGATTTCCTTACCTCGCACATTCAAAAGCTCGTTTGCGACGATCGATTGAAACAAAACCCGTATCAACGAACTATTGTTGATGTTGTTATTTCTACTGACGTTTGCGTTGACATCGACGGCGGTAGTATCCGTGTCCATCTTTGCTCTTCGCACGTAATGCAAAACAGATTTGCACACAAACACGGCCACTTCGACCGATTCTTCTCCCCCTCCTCCTCCTCCTCTCCCTTCTTTTCTCGCGATCCCTCCCAAAACGTCCAAAACTAACTCGATGTTCTCCTCAAACTTCGCGCGGAACGTCCCGTCTAAAAAGCTCTCGCATTCTTTTCTCTGCGCGTCCGAGGCGTGCGGCGAGCACACCACTCTCATCGCTTCTCGAACTCGCGCTTTAGTAGCGTCCATGTCGAGCATATTCTTCCTTTTTCTCTTTCGGAGGATAGTTTAACCGCGACGACGACACCAACAACGAGGAGGAGGAGGAGCGCTTCTTCGCGTTCTTTGTCGTACGGTTGTCAACACATTCATTAGTGCTTGCGAGTGAGTGAAGACTCTGGTGTCTGGGAAAAGTGCAAAAAACACCAAAAAAACAAAAAAGGGGGTGCCCACTTTTGAAAACGAGAAAAAAAAAAGTGAAAAGTTTTTTTTTAATCTCTTTCTCCGCGAAAATAAAAATCTTCATTTGATTTGAACTCGTTCGCGCGCGCGCGCTTTATTTTTACCATCACAGCTTACGAAAGAGAGAGAGAGAGAGAGAGAGTAAGAGTAAGAAGAGGTGAAACATGGAGGACGCGTTCGGGTATTTCGGACGGCACGATAACGATGACTACTCCGAGGACGACGATAACGACGACCACCATCATCGTCTTCACGGCGGTTTCCAGCCTCGACCGGTCGAACCGAAAGCGACGACGACGACGGAGCTCGAGGAGGTGAACGAAACGCTCACGAACGTGTTTCAAGGGTACGAGACGAAATCGTTGCCGTTTGAGACAATTCCCCATCCGTGTAAAGTGGTCGAATCGTCCTCGTTGTCCTCCGTGGCGTTACCGAAACTCACCTACCCTTTAGTTCCCGAGTTGATCGACAACAAGAAACTGTCCGGTTTGCAACTGGAAGGCGTCGCGTACGCGTGTCAAAAACATCAGGAGTATTTAGAAGACGGCGTGCGCCGAGCGGGTTTCTTTATCGGCGACGGTGCGGGTATCGGTAAAGGGAGGCAGATCGCCGGCGTTATTTTCGACAACTATTGCAGAGGAAGAAGAAGACACGTTTGGGTGTCCACATCGATCGATTTGGCGCGAGACGCGATGAGAGATTTAACGGACTTGGGATGCCACGCGAAGATCATACGAAGCGTCCAAGAGCTTGATAACGAGACCAAAGCGACTGGATTGAGTCGTGATTTTCAGGAGGGTATCTTGTTCACCACCTATTCGATGCTCGTGAGCAGTTCCGGGAAGTACGACAGATTCGAACAGATTATCGATTGGTTCGGTGACGGCGAGGACGGCAACGGGTGTTTGATTTTCGACGAATGCCATAAAGCCAAGAATTCAGGGCACACTTCTGGTGGTGCCGGAAAGAAATCGAGTAATAGCGATAATGGGAGTCTCACCGCAATGGCCGTCAGAGCGATACAAGAGAGGTGTCCAGAAGCCAGAGTTTTGTACTGCTCGGCGACGGGCGTTTCAGAAATCGGAAATATGGCCTACATGGAACGCATGGGCTTTTGGGGTCCGTCGACGCCCTTCAAAGACGCCGACGCGTTTATTAAGAAATTGCAAGACAGAGGCGTAGGTTTTCTCGAGATGCTCGCGATTGAGATGAAAGCCAGCGGGAAATACGTCGCAAGAGCGCTTTCGTTTGAAGAAGCAGAATTTTGCACGGAAACTGTGAAAATTTCCACCCATCAGAGGGCGATGTACGATTCGGCATGCCAAATTTGGCAAGACATACGCGTGCAGTACGAGGATTTGGCGAACAAGCGAGGCGAGAAGAGTAGGAATTTCATGAAGTTGTTCTGGAGCGCGCATCAAAGATTCTTCAAGTTGTTATGCGTGAGCTTCAAAATCCCGTTCGTCGTCAAGGAGGTGAAGGAAGCTTTAGAACGAGGCGAATGCGCTTTAATCGGCCTCCAGACAACCGGCGAAGCACAAGATACGCGCTTGAATTTGCAATACGGATTCGAAAGCGATGTTCCAATCTCCACGACGAAAGAAATTTTGAGACAATTCATTCTTGAACACTTCAAGACGGACCTCAACGGCAAATCGAACGGAACCGCGGAGGAGCAAAAAGCGGTGAAACTCTTACCCGTCGCAGATCTTCCGGAAGGTTGGAAACAAAGAGCAGACGGAACGCTCACTGGTCCTCGAACGCACGAGCAAGCGTACGTTGCCAAAGAATTGCTCTTGAAGCGCGTAGAAGAGTTGGATTTACCCCCTAATTTCCTCGACGACTTGATCGACAAACTCGGTGGCGTCGAGAAGGTAGCCGAGATGACCGGTAGGCGAGCACGAATGGTGCGACACTCGATCGGCAAAGAATCTGGGCTCACGTACGAACCAAGATTTGCCGTACCACCAACCTCGGACGACGGACGGCACTTACTCGCATCGGGAAACAATGACAAGTTCGCGTCAGATATGGATAGCATCAATATTCGCGAAGCCAAGTGGTTTATGGAGGGACGTAAATTGGTAGCCATCATTTCCGACGCGGCTTCCACGGGAATCTCACTTCACGCGAGCAGAAAAGTGCCGAATCAAAGGCGTCGCGTGCATATCACTGTCGAATTACCATGGGCTGCGGATAAAGCAATCCAGCAACTCGGACGGTCGCATCGCTCGAATCAAGCGCAAGGCCCGTTGTACGTGATGGTATCGACCGATATTGGAGGTGAACGACGCTTCGTATCTGCCGTCGCGAGACGACTGCAAAGTCTCGGTGCGTTAACCCGCGGCGATCGCCGCGCAGCGACTGGTGTCGATTTGAGCGATGGTAACGTGGACTCTTTTCTCGGTAAACGATCTTTACAGATAATGTTTGATGCGCTTAACGCGCGGGTCGACAAGGATACTTTCGATTTTAAATTACCAGTCGGCGTTTCTTTACAAAGCGTTTGGAAACACGCCGGGTTGAGCGAGGAGAAATACCAATTCAAGATTTCGGAAGAAAACATCGCGAGCGGTAAATCGTTGAAAGATATTTACCTGGAGCTTATGCAAGCTGTTCGCGAGCTCGGCGAGAAAAGTGGTGAGAAAAGTGGTTTGATTACTGTTAACGCGATTAACGTGCGCAGATTCTTAAATAGGTTACTTGGTGTTCCCGTGGCTCGTCAAAACATACTCTTCGGATTATTCGGAGACACGCTTAATGCAGTGATAAAAGCTGCGAAAATTGAAGGTAGTTATACCGAAGGCGTCAATCAGCTCGGCGGCCAGAACGTAGCGCTCGACGGCAGAGCCAACCAAGTTGTTCTCACAGAACCTTTTCACGGAGCTCGCCTGCTTAAGTCTAACTTCGCCACCGATCGCGGGTTATCTTGGGATCAAGCCTTTGAAATGTACAAATCGAGCGGTAATCGGTACTCCCGCGACGGATTTTATTTCAGAAAGAAAATGTGGTATGGAAAGCGCGAGATTATGTTGGTACTCACAGCTCCTGGTACCGAGGAACTCGAACTAGAAGTTTACAGGCCGAATATGGGTAAACTAAACAACATATCTCGGTATGATTTCATGCCAGACAACACTCGAATCAACGACAAAGAGCCCGGATGGTGGATTGATTCTAAAGCCAAAGAAGCGTGGGATTTTACGTACAACTACTGCGAATTCGGCTGCAAACACTACGGAAGATGCCAAACTGCTCAAAGCGGAGATCGTTGCACTTGGGGAAGTCGAGCTGAACAATGTTGTATCGTTAATGGCGCCGTTGTGGCCATGTGGAAAGAACTCGAAACAGTTCTGAAAAGACATCAGTCGAGTGTTCAGGCAGCTGATCGTCACATGCGCGTCGTACGCGTGGAAACCAACATCAAGAAGCGACAAGAAGAGGTCGTCGCGGCCGCCGGTAGGTTGCTCCCAGATTCAAACGAAAGCGAACGGCAACAAGCGCAAAATCTCACGGACGACAACGACTCTGGCGAAATGTTCGAGATTGTTGGTATTCGATATCCGGAAAAATTACTCCCCTTTGTCAAAGCGGAAGCCGAGAAAAATTGGGAGGAAAAGGAGAAAAAAGGAGAGGAAATTAAAGGTCGCGCGTCGTTGAAAAGAGACGACGTGACGCCTATCGATCCTGTCTCGTATAGGAAAGCGACGACGCAGCAAAAGACCATGAAGAATTTTTTCCAAACCGCCGGGAATAAAAAATCGACCAATTTCTTAAACTGGGACGATTTTGAAGTCGTGGAAAACACGCCGAAAGAGAAGAAGAAAAAGACGCCACCTTCGTTGAATGCGCCCCAAGCATCCAACGCCGCCGCTGCCGATGCCGATGCTTCGAAAACATCAAAGGTACGCGAAAAAAGCGCACGGTCCTCTGCGCGCATCCAAGACTTTTTCAAGAGGTTACCCTCCGAAATGGCGGATTTGGAAAACTTGGTGAAGAAACAGAAAATGAGCGAAGAGGCGCGCGAACGGGAACGTTTGTTAGCCAAATCTCCAACGCCGATTCCTTTGAAAGAAAGCATCGAAGGGAACAACAACAACAACAACAACAGAAAGGGCGGAACACCATCCGCGCCACAAATTGAGTACGTAGAAATTGATTGATTGAGAAATCATCCTCCTTTGTAATACAAGCAAGCGCGCTAAAACACATACACCCCTCAAAATCTATCTATAAATCCCTTCCCTTTATTCTCCGTCTCCGTTCGGATACAAAAACATGCCTTTCACGCCGTCGGCGTCGGTCACAAAACCTAGTCGCTCATAAAATTTTACCACATCTGCATCCGCGAACAACGTCACGTTCGCCACGTCTCTCGCCAACAGCGCGCGTATCGAGTGCGACACGATGGCCTTTCCTAACCCTTGCCCTTGATACTCTGGATCGACGATTATGTCCCACAAACACGCGTTAAACGCGTGGTCGGATGTCGCTCTGCACGTCGCTATCAATCTTTCATCTTTATCTTTTTTCAAACCGCTGGTGTCGTTACTACATATGTACATCTGCGAGACTAAAAAACTATTCTCGAGAGCGATTTTAAGCTTTTCCTCCGGTCGTTTCGGCCACCCGACTTTATCGCACAAAAGAGACACCTCTTTGACGTTTATTTCTCTCTGCGTGGAGAACATTATCTTTTTATTCTTCGATTGAACGATCAGCACGTCCGGTTCGTTCAATCTGTACTTTCTTCTTCGCGTCGCTTCTTCGTCTTCGTCGTCTTTTTCTTTCGAAGCGCATCGTCGCAACTGCCTCCTCCCTCCCAAAGAAAGTTGTTTTTTCTGGCGTTGAACTCTTCTCCTGTCCGCGTTGTTTACCGCGACGCTACTGTTGCTACTCGCAGAGAGACGAGAGCGAGAGCAACGGCAACGAAAGCTCGTGCTCGCGACGCCCGCGCTGCTTCGCATCGTTTTCGTTTTCGTTTTCGTTTTCGTCGTCGTCTTCGCTCGTCTTGTGCGTGAGTTTGGTGTTTTTTTTTTAAGATTGATTAAAAATGATTTCCTAAATACGTATATCATATCATAGTCCTCAGAGCTATAGCAGCGTTCGGCACCGCACGTGACACACGCGCAAGACGCGCTCTATAAAAAACGCACGCGCGCGCGAGCGGTATTTCTTCTTCTCCGTCCCCCCTTCTTCAACCTCCTCGTCTCTCTCTTTTCATTTTTACTGCGAGTTTGCTCGATTGAAAGAAGAGTTTTGAAACATGAGCGAAGGCACCCAACAGCAAAAACAACAAAAACAACAACAACAACAACAGCAGCAGAGCACGCATCAACCCACTCGGGAGGAGCTATTGAACCAAATGCAGTTGGCGTTGACTGGTGATGGAGGCGGGAATAACGGCGCGATGTCCGCGACGCTTTCTAAGCAAGCAGAAAGCATTGATTTCAACGATTTCTTCTCTCTCCGACGGCCGAAAGATGCCGCGAGCGGTTTGAATTCGGGTCTGAAATCTGCTGGGAAAGGAGTTTTGGCCGGCGCGGCGGCTTTGATTGCTGCACCCATAGCCGGGGCCAAAGCAGAGGGTGCCAGTGGATTCTTCAAAGGCTTGGGCGCCGGGGTGGCCGCGGCGGTTGTTTTACCCGTCGTCGGAGCTGGGGTTGGCGTTACGCAGATTTGTCGCGGGGTGGCAAACACGCCGGAGGCTATCATGGCGGCGAACGACGGGAAGAGGTGGAATCGACACACGAGAGAGTGGGTAGATGAAGATTTAGTGAGAGATGGGATATGGTTGGCACAATCGACGGACGATGAGATATTTGAGCAGGCGAGGAAGAGAGCGCTGAGTGAAGGGAGAAGTGGCATCGGACTCAACGGTGTGCTCAACGAGAGCATGGGAGGAGGTAGTGACAATAATAATAGAAATGCAGAGGGGGTAAAGCAAGTTAAAGAGACGCAATATTACGAGATTCTAAAAGTTGAAACGACAGCGTCGTCGGCGCAAATTAAGAAATCGTACTACGAACTCGCGAGGAAGTTACACCCGGATAAAAATCCGGACGATCCGGACGCGCATATCAAGTTTCAAAAAGTTGGAGAGGCGTACCAAGTGTTGTCCGATCCAGAGTTGAGGAAAAAATACGACTCGAGAGGAAAAGATGGATTAGGCGATATACCAGTGGTGGATGCGTCTGCGTTTTTTGCCGCTTTGTTTGGGTCAGATCAGATGGAAATGTTCGTCGGTAAACTGCAAATGGCAGTAATGGCCGAAGGGGGAAGCGATTTGACGAGAGACGAAACGCGGATTTTACAAGATCGACGAGTTGTTCGATTAGCGATTAATTTAGCGGCTATTTTGGATGGATATGCCGCTGCACCTCGCACTACCACGACAACGACTGCGACGACAACTGATGATAAAACGACGAATGAAAAAGAAGAGGAAAAACTGCGTGAGAAAGCGGCGCTTGAAAAGTTTGAAGCGCAAATGAAACCAATCGCACAGAGTTTAGCCAACGCTTCCCACGGACCAAAAATGTTGAAACAGATTGGTTTTGTATACGAAAAACAAGCGGAACAAGTTCTGACTGATCCTGTGGCTGGTTTTGGGACGTGGGCAGATTTAGGGGTTCGTTCAAACTTGGCGGCCATGGAGCAAAATACAAACAGAACAAAAACGCAGTTCAGCGCTATGAAAGCTGCATTTGGCGCGTTTGGAACGGTGAAGAAAATTGCCGAGGAAGAGGAAAGCTACATGAAGGAAGAAGAAGAGCAACAGCAACAACAACAACATCAAGGTAAGAGTGAAAAGAGCGATGGCGAGGGAGATGGGAAAAGTGCCGAGGATAAAGCGCAAACGAAGAAGAAACCACCACTGACAGAGGCAGAAATAATGCAGCGACGCGCGCAGCATCAAAAAGACGTCATGCCGCACATTTTAGAAGCACTTTGGAACGTTTCTGCGCTCGACATTGAATCGACACTCAGATCAGTGTGTGATAAAGTTTGCCACGATAAGAGCGTGAAGAAAGAAGTGAGAAAAAAACGCTGCGAGGCTTTGTCTGTTTTAGGCAAGATTTTCCAAACTACAGAGGCGGACGAGGCTCACAAAAATGAAGACATCAATCAGCAGTTAGAAAATGCCATGCGCGCGGCATTCACGCCAAAAGATAACGCAGAGGGTAACGAGAGTGATTAATAACATGTATACAAGTATTCCCTACTATCATATTACGAATTTTCTAATTTAGCCAACACTCTAAGAGCATATTTTCGGAGTAATTCATCTTCGCTCGTGCGCGATTGCTGCAGAGCATTTCGAACCCCTAATTTTATCAGCGCCACTCTGCATTCTTCGTGCGCACAGAGATTTCCCAGGGAAAAGAGTGCAACGTGCGCGGGCGTTTGCTTATCACTTCCACCGCTGGTATTCTTTTTACTACTACTTTTATCTGACGCGTACTCTTTGGCGAGTAAAATGAGCGCTTTGGGCACATCGTTCGCGAGTAAGTCTGCGATGAGAGCGTCGCCGTTTCTCGCCAGGTTCCCGAGCGCCGCCGCCGCATTGCTTCTCGTTTTCGCATCATTTTCATCTTTTCTTCCTCCACCAAAAGTTGACCCGTAATGATTTCCTATGTTTCTCACAAGATGAACAATTGATCTTCGCAAATCGTCGTATAGAGAATCAGAGTGAAATCCGGCGTTCCCGATGGCGAAAGCAGCGAACTTTCGAACCAACGCTGAAGGTTCTTCCTTCTCATCCGCGCTCAAACGATCCGTAAGCGCACTAACCGTCCCGTACTTTTTAAAAGACGGATAAAAATAGTCCGAGTGTCGACAGAGGTTACCCAGTGCATTAGCTGCGCGCGCGCGCACGTTGAAATCTTCGTGTCGAAGCAACTTCGTTAAATGAAAAGTTGGATTCCCTTCGCCGACATTTTCGTACCGATTCTCGTTACTTTTGGCGAGCTGCGAGAGAATCATCGTCCAATCCACGATGGTTGTTGCTTCGTTCATAAACTCTACCTTGATAGGTTTCTGCTTATTATTAAGCAACGATGACGTGAATGAAGATTGTGAAAGCGCAAACTCGTTGAGAGACGCCGAGCATCCTTTCGCTTCAATGAACTGGTTGCCGAAGACATCGCCGCCAGTGATCACCAGACGTGAAATTAAACTAATAGCACTCGATAACGATTGCGCTTCGCTGCTGTTACTATTACCAGCAGTGGCGCTATCATTAGCCGCAACACCACTCGCCTTCTTGTTCTTTTCACTCTGTGATTTGTTATCTTCCTCTTCCATGCGTTCTTCTCCATCGTCGTTCTTGTAACTGCTATATTTCCTTAGTGCGCACATCTCCAGATCAGTCTTTAACGACTTCACGCATGTCAACAACGTTCCGACCAAATTTTTTTCCTTCAACACTGTCATGAATTTACGGTTTGCCACGGCGCCAACTTTTTCTGCGTTCGAGCCTTTCGTCGGGATGAATGCCAGAGGTAATCGCAATACGTTGAGTAAGGAAAAAATCGCAAGATGCTGGGAAGACTTGTATTCCTCTATAGCTTTTGAAGACGCTTCCATGCCTGGCGTCGTCACGACCATTGTCGTCACAATTGAGGTTGAAAACGATGAGAAAATTTCCATCGCGTCGCAACAACTCTCCGCGACCCCAGAGTCGCACAGAAAATCTGCTGGATGCGCAGTCTCGCAATTTTCCTTCGCCAACGGATGTAACGCATATGTCACAGCCGCGATACCGTCTGCGACAGGACGTAACTTATTCGTTATTGCAGTTTTAGTTTCCGAAGATGACGATGGCGTCACTCCTTTCCACAACTCGGATGCGCGAGCGACTAACTTAATCAATCTCGTCGAAAACCGCATCAATGCGTCTTTTTCTAGCGCCTTGTCAGCAAAAGCTGTCGATGCCCTCGAACACGCCCCAACGATACGACACCCAGAAAGACTGAGAAATCCACAATATGTGGAATTTGACGACGCTTTAATGAGCGCTTGGAATGCGCCCATACGTTCGCCGTAGCGAACGAATGCGTCTGCAACTATCGTGATCGAAACTGGCGCGTAACACGACGAACACTTTAACAGTGCATCGCAAGCGTCGCCAACAGCCTCGCCTCTTCGTTTGAATATGGCCCGTCGTTCACGCTCTTCGTTTTCGCTTTCATTCATATTTCTTTGCTTATCATTTTCTCTGTCTTTTTTCCTTTGCGCATTCTTGGCTTGTTCTTCGAGTAAATCACGTTCTAGCTGCGTAAACGACGAAGCTAAATGTGCAATTAAACTTTCGCAAAACGTGGGCTTTGGAAGCTTTGAAAGTGCCATTATACATTCCTGTCCTTCGCCGCGCTTTGATGCAACATCGATAGCTCGAGACACCGCAACCCGAGCGAAGTGTTGTGTCTCGAGTTTCGATCGAATGAGACGAAGCCGAAGCTTACTGTCGTCAACTTCGTTGTTATCACCACTATTTCCGATGTTTCGGCGCACTTCAAAACTTACCAAACATTCGCTCAATGCGCGTAAGTAGTTCGCTAATCCAACGTTACACCATAGTGAAGGGCCCGATGCACTCGCGAGTAGCGTCGCTACGTTTAAAGCGAGCTGCAGAGCTTCTTCGCGTTCGATTTCAAAAGCAAAGTACTTTTCCCGAGCTTGAGCATCTCCTTTTGTTTCATTCACTGGATTCTGCATCGCCGCGATGGCTCGCACGGTCCATAATGCAGCCCCTGGCGCATCTCTCGCTAACGCTCCACTTGCATCCCCACCTACTTTTGCTAAACTCGCGCTCGAAACACACACGATATTTCGTAGTGTTTTAAGCGCGGACACGGCATCGGGTAAAGAACTCGTCAACTTCGGCGTTGGGCCGTTCGCGTTATTAACTGGAGTACTCGAACCACCCGGAGGGGGGCCATCGTCCATACCAGATTCAGCATTGGAAGAATTTCCCTTTTCACGCTCATGGCCTGGTGAAAGAAGCGCAAGAATATTGAACTTCGATCCAGGCGCACTTCGAGGAGGCTGCAAAGCCGCTAAAATGACTTTGATTGCCGTCCGGTCTCGTCGCAAACGAGCGGCTCCATCTTCTGTGCGCGACTTGAGTTCGTATTCAAGCAGCGTCGCGTCAATACCATGCGCATATTGGTTTTCATTCACAGGATTAGTATTCGGTGCGTGGCGTTGCGCCATATCACCAGCTGTAACTGTTCGCGGCGTCGTTCCCGTTATCGTGTCAGCGACAGTTTCAGCAACACCAGCACCAGCCGTAGCTGTGCTGGTGGTAGTCCTAGCAACCGCTGCGCCTCGCGTCGTTGACGGCGGTGGTCTTCTCGCCGGCATTTTCGGCGTAGTGAAGCCGTCCGTCGTTGTCCCTGCGAGCACATCTTCTCGTCGAGGTAATCCGCCTCGTCGTACTATTGGCGTCTTGTTGTTGATCGTCGCAGTCGTAGTAGCGTTTGTCGTTCTCATGGCAGCTTGCGGCGTAGAAGCTAACGGACGTCTGGTGTGCGTTGTCGTCATCGTCATCGTCCTCGTCTTTTCTCCCGCGGACATTCGGTTCTCAACATCCTCTACTCTTCTACGTCGTTCTGCCTGATCGCCTGCCTCTCTTTCTCCGCGTTGTTGTTGTTGTTCATGTTCGTGTTCGTGTTCGTCATCGTACTCGCTCTTCCTTACAAACGGATGTTCCAACAAAGCCGGCCACGACAACCGTTCGCTCGGTCTTTTGTTCAGTAATCCTCTCAAAAACGATTTGAACTCCGCGCTCATATCTTCTGGCCATGTCAACGGGTCTCTAACTATCTTTTGAATCAAAGTATAGATGCTATTGGTGAAAAACGGCGGCTTCCCTACGAACAACTCGTACAGAATAACCCCCAACGACCACAAATCCACCGTGTGATTATACGGCTGTTCTTGCACTAACTCCGGCGCCATGTACAGGGGCGTTCCTTTAATCGATGTCATCACCATAGATTGTGATCGAATCGATCGTGCAAACCCGAAATCGCACAATTTCACTACTTTATTCGCTCCAATCAAGACATTCTGCGGTTTCATATCTCTGTGTATGACTCTATTTGTGTGCAAATAATGCAACGCAGATACCAACTGCCGAGCGATCGCTTTGACCTCCAACTCTGGCAACGTTCTATCGTCCTCCAATACCTCAAACAACTCGCCTTGCGCGTATTCCATGACCACGCAAAATTCGTTCTCCGTTTCAAACGCGTCGCGCATCGCTATGATATTCGGATGTTTCAAAACTCTCAAAATGTCAATCTCTTGACGCAAACTTCTCAAATCTCGCTCCGTTTTTCCTTTCTTCGCGATGAATTTAATTGCCGACGTTTCTCCCGTGAATTTTTTCCTCGCTTTGTACACTTTCCCGAACGATCCTTCCCCGACTAAGTCGAGCAAGTTGTACTCCGAGAGATTGCTCTTTGCGAAATCTCTGTTGCTTTGCATCGTCGTCGCCGTTTTTATCGCCGCTGGTGGCGTCAAAGACGACGGCGATTGATTTTGACGACCATCAGGTAACATCGAGGAAGGAGAGTCTCCGCCAAAGAACCCGTTTGCATCGGTACCGGAGCGCGAGTCTCTCCCACGAGTGCCTTCCTCTTCCGCTTCTTTCGAGAAGAACGGAGAGGAAGAGGAGACCGGTAGCACGTGAGGGCGACGATCGTTCCTCTCCGTCGTCGTCGGCAACATCTCGCCCTGATGTGCGATATCACCTTTTTTTCGACGACGACATAATTCCTAGGCTTTTCTATTTCCCAATAAACTTCCTCCGCGGGTTATCGATATCGAGAGCTTCCCCCTCTTTCTGTTTTGAAGCGCGTTCGTTCTTTTCTCGTCGGTCCTTCTTCAAAACCAAAGAGGGGGAAAGGGGGCGTTTTTTTTTGAATTTTTTTCGTTCATGGGGTGTGTGTGTGTGTGCAGGAAAGGAGGGAAACGAGCGAGAGAGTGGGAGTGTGCAGGAAAGGAGGGAAACGAGCGAGAGAGTTTGGCACAGAACACATAGAGGGTGGTGAGCGAAAAGAGTATTTATATATTATTGAATGTCGCGATCAATTAAATTCAATATCCTACCGCCGCGGTCTGTTCTTTCTCAGAGAACTCTTCTTAGGCTTACCGACGGAAGAAGAACCTTTCTTCCCTCCCGCTTTTTTCCCACCACCACCACCTCCTCCTCCTCTTTTCATGGCGGCTTTTTGACCTCGTCGATCGGCGAGCATTCGCTTATCTACGGAGGGTCCGCCGGCGTTGCCTTTATGCATTTTTCTCGCGACGACGTGTTTTATTTGCTTCTTGCGACGGTTAGCGAGTTTATTCGCTTTGGCGTAAATCGCTTCAATTTCTCTGACTTTAGAAACGTCGGGAATGTCGTCTTGATCCATGATGGCGCCGGCGCGTTGTCGAGCTTCGCTCATTTTATCCTTGGCGCGTTTTTTCTTGCGCAGTTTAGCCTCGGCGACTTTTTTGATCGAACGTTCGTCGACTTTAATGGAGACGTTCGCTAGAGCTTCCTCGTAATCGCTCTGGTCGTATATCGGTTCTGCTTTCATGAATCTTCGCTCGTCGTCGACAAACCAATCCGGTAAGTCTCGCGGGTCGTCCTCGAACGCGTACCGGTTGTACGAATCTTCGATGATTTCTTCGCGTTGCTTTCTTCGAAGCATTTTTTTGCCTATGGCGAGGATTTCGGCGCGGGCGCCATCCGAGAGTTCATCGACGTCTGTGGATTCATCGCTATCGGACCCATCAGCGCGTCGTCGACGATTTCTATTTTTCACGTTTCGTCGCGCACCTCCATCAGATGCATCGTCGACGTCGTTGTCATCGTCGTCGTACTGATCATCATCGTCGTTTCCTCTGGGAACAATGTCCAAATAATCTGCCGCGGCAGCCTCGGCGCGCAGCGCCCGTTTTTTACGTCCGACGTCCACATCGTCTGAGCCTGAATCGTACGTCGTGTCACCACTAACGCCAGTTTTACCCCCAGTCGATTTCTTTCGCTTTTTATCGAGCTTATCCTGTTGTTTCTTGGTTTTCAGTTCACCTTCTTTGGCAATTTTCGCAGCTTCTTTTGCCTTTTCGAGTTTCCTCGCTCTCGCTTCTTCTCGTAAACTTTCGTAATCGTCTTCGTCTTCTTCGTCGCTATCCTCGTCGTTATTTTCGTTTACCTTCTTCTTTGCCTTTTCCTTTTTCTTCTTCTCTTTTTCCTTGTCTTCTTTTGCTTGCCCCTTTGATGTCTTTGCGTTTTTCTTTTCTGTCGCCGAGGTTGTTTTTTCAATTTCCGAAAAAAGGTCGTTCGAGAACCATCGGTCCGCAGTCGCTTTTGCGCTTGATTTCACTTTGCTCGGGTCAAACTCGACGATGAGATTATTTTTACTCTTATTCGTTTTCTTCGTTTTCTTCTCTTCGGCTTCGTCATCGTCGTCATTTTCCCATTCCAACGGCGCGTCGTCGTCTTCGTCGAAGTGCGTCTCCTCGCTGTCGCTTTCATCGCTCTCCTCGTCATCATCATCAGAACCGAGCTCTCCATCGCCGTCGTCTTCTAAAGTCGCCCTCTTATCGCGTCCCGTGGATTTTGAGCCTTCACCAACCGATCGGCCTTTCTTCTTCTGTCTTTCTTTGTACTGTTTGTACAGAGCGTCTAAACTCGAGTCCAGCCGCGACGTGTCGTTTTCAATGTCATTTTCCGCATCGGAGTCTTCGGAATCGTATCGACTTTGTTTTCTGCGAGTCGCGTTCAATTCTGAGTCAGAGTCTTCGTAATAGTCTGCGGGAACAGACGGAGCGGCTTGGTTTGCGACCGTATCGACGTCCTCCTGTTGTTGTTGTTGTTATGTTGTTCCAAAAGTCAGTATATACGCGTGATATCGTCGTCGCATCGAAAAATGCGGAAGACCAAAGAGAAAATTAAAAAAAAAAGAAAGCCTCAGATGGGTAAACGGCATGTTTTTGCATAAGGTTTTCAGTTTGCGCGGGTTCTAACGCCGCTCAAGTGAGTAAGCGAGTATCTTCACTGGCTTTCTGAATAGAGAGAAACTCGAACAAAAAACAAAGAAAACGAGAAAATCTCGAGAACGACGTGAGAACGAACGCTCGCGCGCGCCTCAATCACCGCTACTAACAACCAACGCACCTTTGTTTTCAATCGAACCAAAGAGAACAAATCTTCCTCCGCCACTATAGCTTCACCGTCTCCTTTTAATCCTAGCTGCGCGCGTATTCTATCCTTCTGTTTCATTTTAGCCTGCTTTTTCTTCTTCCTTCTCGCCTCGGCGTCCATGTTTCCTTGCAATTCCTCCATTTCGCTCAGCAAGCGCTCGTTTTCATCCTCGGGCGTCGCCGTTTTTTTCTTGTCTCGTTCGTCCTCGTCTGCGTTTGCCGCCGTCGATTTCTTTTTATCTTCCATTCCTAACCGTTTCCTGACTTGTAAACGCCACTTCAACAACATCTTAAAATCGCTCTTGTTCAACACGCCCAAGTCTCGAAAGAGCGTCCTGATTTCCTCGTTCGTTTCCTCGCACGTGTCCAAATCCATAAAACCATCCTTAGGCGGCACCACGTTCGTACCTTTCTTCCCTTTCCCGCCGTCTAATATGAAACAGTGGTACATTCCCAACATCTCCGCCGGTTTTTCGTTCGTGATGAAATTCTCAGCGTACGTCTCTTTATACAGCGAATGCAAACCGTCCTCGTAGCCGCTTCGATTCCGTTTCGCTTTTTCCACCTTCAAGACGTCCCTGCTCTGCTGCCCTCCTTTGCTCGCGTTCCCTTGCCCCGCGCCATCTTCCACGTTCGCGAACAAATACTCCGCTTTTAGCAACCTCGGATCAATTTTCGTCGGCGCCAAGTATCCTTTACACACGACGAAAATCTCCGCCGAAGAGTCTCTCGACGCCACCGGCTTCGTGCTCTCCACCTTCTTAAACAACTGCTGAAACGCGTACAACAACGCGTGATATTCCTGCGACCGAAACACTTTCGTCACGAACCACCCGTCCAAGGTTAAAAACTCCGTCGCTAATTTCAACGCGTCCAACGTCAACGCCGCTTGCGAATACGCCTCCTTCGCGTAGTTCCCGCCGACGTTTGGCGCGCCGTCGTGTAACACGCAATCGTATTTCATTCCATCCGGCGTGACCCGTTTTATCGCCGCTCGACAGCTCGGCGTCGTGATATCTTCCACCAACGTCGTGCACCCGCGAATCGGTTTTATCGCCGCTAAGTCGATCCCCACTATCGTCGATTGCATCGGCATGTACTTCTGCGCAACTTGCAGCCAACCGCCGGGTGCGGCGCACAAATCCAGCGTCGCTTTCGCGGACGATAAAAAGTCATACTTTCTGTTCAATTGCACGAGCTTAAACGCCGAACGCGCGCGAAAACCTTGCTCTTTTGCCAGGTAGTAAAACTTATCCAAGCGATGTTTCCCTTTCGCTTTTTTTCCCATGTCGTCGTGTCGTTTATGTGCTCACGCGCGCGTAAAGTGTTCGTGTGATGGCGTTTGTATGTTGCGCGTCTCTCTCTCTCTCTCTTTTTTTTGGCGGCTGTGTGTCTCCTTTTTTGTCGGAAAGAGAGAAAAAGAAAAAAGAGAAAAACTAATTTTTAATATTAATAATAACGCTCTACTCTCTCTCTTTCATTTTAAACTTTATACTCTTGCGCGCGTGTATATACATCGTGTTGATTTTAAACGGCTGGTACCAGCGTCTCTTTTTCCGTCTCTGTCGCTGCTGCGCGCTCTCGCTCTTGTTCTTGTTCTTCTTGTTCTTCTTGTTCTTCTTCTCGCGATGGAGGAGGAGGAGGAGGAGCCGCCGCCGCCGCCTCGCGATGGTCTTCCTTCTCCTGTTCCTCGATCTTCTCGTCTCGTTTTTCTTCCTCTTCTTCTTCTTCTTCGTCCACTTCGGCGCCTTTTCGAATCTCGCGAATGACTTTCCCAGTCGCTTCGTCGATTTCTACGTACGCGCCGTCGAAAGCTTCGTGGGATCGCTTTTGTAACCATCGCAACGTTTCGCCGAGTTGGTGACCGATCAGTTGCGCTTCTTTCTCGCCTTTTTCGCCGACGAAAGCTTCAACCGGGATGAAATCCGGGAGTTTCACGTATAAGCGGAGGAGGTGTTCGGCGCCGCAGATTTCCGAGGCGGGTTTGGATTTTAACGCGTCGTTCTTAGCGACGGCGAGGTCGTAGTATTTTTTCTCCTTGTCGTAGAGCAACGCTTTTTGTAAGGCGGCGTCGAAGTAGCGTTTGAGACCGGCGACGATTTCTTTCGCGCGTTCGATTTGTTTCGGAGTTCGAGCTTTCGCGATTGCTTCGACTTCGTAATCGGAGAAGAGATTTTGGACGGTATGCGCCGCAGGTTCTCTCGGAAGCTTCAGAACGCGGTTGTGCGTGAGCGCTTCGTGCTGTTTGATGAGCTCTTTTTTTAACGCCGTCGCCAAGATGACTTTCACTTTTGGTTTCAAAGGCGCTTGTTGTTCTTGCCGCGGCTGTTGTTCTTCTTCGATTTCTTTTTCCTGTTTTTGCTTTTTTGCGTTCGTTGGAGCCGTATCTTTCTCGCTCTTCTTCGCGCTCTTCTTTTCTTTACTCGCGCCGGCGTTATTCGCCGCACCTTTCTCTGAAGCCGCGTTCTTTCTCTTGTTGTTGTTGTTGTTGTTGTTGTTGTTGTTTGCTGCGCCTTTTCCTCCTTTCGTCGGTTGCGCGTTCGCTGCCGCCGCGGCATCTGCTTCCGCCTCTCCTTCGCCGTCAGCGGCATCCGCGTCGCTCTTTTGTTTCTTCGACGCTCGACCACCGTTCGCGGCGACTTTCTTCTTCGCCGCGTTTTTCTCCGTACCGTCTTCTTCCTTGGTCGTTCCCGCGGCTTCCGTCGCCGTCGCGTCTAGATCTCGTTTTTGTTGTCCTTGTCTCTCTTGCTCTCCTTCTTTCTTGCTCTCCTTCTTTTTGCCCTCGTTTTCATCTTTTTTCGCGGCTGTAGATGTCGTCGTCGTCGTCGTCGTCGTCGTCGTCGTTTTACTATTGTTATTCGCGTCTTCAGATTTACTCTTCTTACCGTCTTTACCGGCTGATTGGCTCTTCTCGCCCGAGCCGGCGCCTTTCGCTGTCGCGTTCTTCTTGTTGCCGCTACTACTGCTGCTCTTCGCGTCCTTGGCGTTACTCTTACTATTCTTCTTATTATTACTGTTCTTATTCTTCTTCGCGTTGTTGTTCAAACCGTCTCTCTTCTTCTTCTCCTCCGCCGCCGCTTCCGCCGCTTTCCTTCTCTTCTCTTTCTCCTCCTCCAACAACCTCTTCTGCTCTTTGACGTTCTCCTCGTTCATCTTCCTGCACGTCTCCTTCTCTTCCACCCACTCGTCGTATTTTTTGTTCCATCCTTGATAGTGAATGAGCACCCCAGACGATCCGTCCTCGAGCGTGCGCATGTCGATGATTTTCGCCGGGTAAAGAAACCCGTCTTTCATGGCCAGGATGAGTTCGTTCGCGGTGAACTTTTCTTCGTCCATGTTTCTTTTTTTTTTGAATCAATCGAGAGCGCACTTGTTGTTGTTGTTGTTGCGATGGTAGTTTTCGTTCGCGTCTGACGATGATGAAAACACCTTTAAAAACTGCTTCGCAACCGCGCGAGAAGTTCTTCTTCCTCTTCTTCTTCCTCTTCCTCGCGGGGTTTTCTCGTCTGCGTGTTAAACAACACAAACAGCGTCTCTCGTTTTAATTAAAAAAAGAAGAGTGTTTGTGTAAAGAGTTTTGGGGTGTTTTAATAAATCGCACCAAACACACACGAGAGCAGAGCAGAGCAGAGGAGAAGAAGAGAGCATACGTGTATAGAGATATTTTTTGTTTCTTTTTTAAGTAGACAAGTACAAACACTCATTATTAAAATCAC
>Ga0255765_1001160_pt1 | contig 33285 bp, 30 predicted proteins | sample 041ome_8_FD_179965 | JGI IMG/M metagenome (GOLD analysis project Ga0255765, IMG submission 179965) | Coastal salt marsh microbial communities from the Groves Creek Marsh, Skidaway Island, Georgia - 041407BS metaG (version 2) | ecosystem: Environmental > Aquatic > Marine > Intertidal zone > Salt...
GAACAGCGCCGATTCGGGACGACCACTGAGGGCGGGAAAAAATACTGAGGGCGGACCCAAGATAGCACTATAACGGATCCAAACACTACTAAAGCGGACCCAAACTACTTAAAGCGGACCCAAACGAAGTGCCGCGCGAAAAACCGCCGCGCCGTCGTCATACGTCGATGCGCGCGCCGTTTGCGCTGCTCACGAACGCTCCGCTTGTAGTAATAAAAAAGTAAAAATAACGCGAGGGAGTTTCGACTCTCTCTTCGATTCGTATTTTTTTTAGATTTTTCCGACGCATTCAATTCTCGCACATCCTCGGTGTACTCGCTCGTGCGCGCTCGCTTCGCGCGCTCGCGTCTCGAGGCGCGAATCTCTTCAGCAGGACAGGCAAGGCAAAACAATTAATTCTTCTTCATGTTCGCTATCGTTGCTAGTCGCTAAATTCGAAACATCAAAGTGGTTCGCCGTCTTTCAGGCATTTGTCGATGTGCGCGTTAATGGTTTCGCTTTTCGCGCCTTCCGGAAACTGTTCGCCGCAGATGCAGCATTCTGCTTTCGTCCGTTTATTCGCGTTTTCAGTGAGATCGAAGAACGGCTTCTTCGGTTTGTCTTGTTGAACCGCGGTGACACCGACGGCTTGGTGAGATCGTTTTGACGAAGCGGCGTTCGTCGCCGGTTTCGCCTTCGCGGCGGCGCCGAAGAAATCCACAATCGTCTTCGTCTTCCGAAAGCACTTCGCCCTGGAGGCTGCGTCTACCGGGGTAGGTGCTTCGATCGACACACCTAAGATGGCGTTCATATTTTCGTCGCCGTCGCCGTCACCGCCATCCAACAAAGCGAGCGACTCCGGAGTGGAGAATTTTTCTGCCCATTGAACTTCGATGCTTTCCTTCACGTGCGCAAGCAAGGTCTCGGGATATCTCAAACCGATGACTTTGCGGCCAACTTCGTCGACGACACGCACCGTGCGCATGCCGCGATCGGCCTTATTAAACTTGTGCGCGTTTCTATCCAAAGTTCGTTCGAGCTCTCCCCAGCAAGGCACGACGGCGCCGCTGATCACGGTGCAGTCAACCGTGCGTTTGCCCGCGGTACAAGCGCCCATGGTTTGTCGAACGTGACAATTCACGCCGTGCATGCAATGCTTCTCGGTCAATTCGTGCACAAGATCCCACGGTTGTTTCGCCACGTCGGGCGTGCACATCATGTATTTGCCGCGCAATTCGTCGTACTCCATCTCGAAAAGACTTGCGCCGGTGTTCGGACGCCACAGCATGAACAAGTTTCGCGAACCTGGCTTGGTGATGGCCAGAACGACTTGCGCGCGCCCATACATCTCGCGCTTCATCTTGTAGAAGCCGTCTCGATCGTGATTCTTGCTCTTTTCCAAAATATCCAGCGCACGCTCAAACGAAATACCGCGATCTATGAAAACCTTGGTCGACACGAGTTTTTGTCCGTGGTACGGATCCTTAAGAATCGTCTTCGACTCTGGTTCGATGCGAATGGAAGAACCACCGAGATCGCTCACGCCCTCCGTGTACTTCCCCTCAGCCTTTGCTAATTTGATTTCGCAATCCAAGGTTTCAGCAAAGTATGCAAACATGATATTTTGCGTTCGCACCGGAAGTCCAAGTAGGCGATTGAGAAACTTGCGCACGTCGCCGAGATCTTTGTTGCCGTATCCAATTTCCTGCAGCAGCGTCGCTTCTTCGACCGAAAAGCCGTCATTTCGCAGTCCAACCTGCACTCCGAGCTCCAATAACGCTGAACGAAGTTCAAGCTTCAAATCCTGCCAGCTCGAGATGGGTTTCCCCTCGAGATCGTCGTCGTTCACATGCGACATGATGCCCTCGAGCGTGACGCCCGACGGGAGATTCGCATCGAGCGCGACGAGCGCCTCGTAGAGCTTCTTCAACGCGTGTCGCCCGAGTGACGAGTCGAGATTGCCATCGGATAAATCAATGCCAGTCGCCGCACGTCGATCACCTCTCGTCAACGCCCCGAGACTTTGCAAGCGTCGTGCGACGGCGGCGACGAAGCGTCTTTCGCCTCCGATATTCGTCGAGCACATCACGTACACTGGACCCGTAATCTGATTGGATCGATGCGTGCGACCGAGCTGCTGAATCGCCTTGTCCGCACTCCATGGAAGTTCTATCGTGACGTGCACGCGGCGGCGGACATTTTTCGCGCCTTTCGACGCGTGCAATGAAATCCCGGTACTAGCCGCGTCCGAAATTATGGCCACACGTTTGTCACCATTCATAAACGCGTTCTTCTCGGCGATGTTCACTCCGAGCACATCACCGTCGCCGCTGATGCTCGTTCCTTTTCTAGACGCCGTCGTGCCACGCGATTCGTACATGAGCCTATCGCCTCGACGCACGATGCGACCGCTTCTTCCCGTGAGTTCGGCAACTTCTGTCGGCCCTCCGAGCCCATCAATCAGAGAATCGAGAAAGTTCGGCGGTAACCTCAACTTGATGACTTTATTGATCAACTCTTCCTTAGCGTCCACGAGCTCTTCGTCGACCTTGGCTGGGGCATTCGTGTGAAAACGACCAGTGTAGCCTTCGCTCTCTACCTCCGCGCCGCCTGCACGCCTCCAATCGCTCGACCAATCGGAAGGCGCCGACTTTTCCGCCGCCGCTCCGTCTGAAGCGCCGTGGATTTCAGTCGGAAAGTGCACGTTCAAGAAATTGACGAGCATTTCGCGCGTCGTACTCAGGAACCCGAACTCCGTGACGTCTTCACCAAAAGTCAAGTTGGCTGACGCATCTTGAGACTCACCTGTCGTTTGCAACCCGATGACGACGCATTGCTCTCGCGCGAGCGCCTCGTTCGCCTTGGCGATGACCGCCGGAACTTTCATGCTGATGCACAAGAGCTTGAAGAATCTTTGATGGACGCTCCAATACGCACTCCAAACGCCTTTTCCATCGGAACCAGTTCGACGCACAGCTTCGATACACGCATTACGGATGAGCGACATCAAGTCGCACGCGTCATCGTACATTTGACGCTGCTCTTTGCTGAGCGCGATCGTGTACTGCTCAAACTCTGCCTGCCTAAAAGATAAACCTCGACTAACATACTTCCCACTTGCCTTCATTTCCATGGCGAGCATTTCTAAAAATCCTACACCGCGCGACTTCATGCTCTCAATGAACGTATCCGCGGATTTAAATGGCGTCCCTTTGCCCCAGAAACCGAGTCTGGCCAAGTAGGTCATGTGCCCAACTTCAGAGATACCTGTGGCGCTCGCGTACACAACGCGCGCGCGAGGACAGCGTTCCTGAAACGCAATCACAGCCGCCGCAACTTTACTACCCGAATCAGAAGACGCGCTAAAGTTCTTTGCCTTGTGGCACTCGTCAAAAATCACGACGCCCTCGGCGTCTTCGCCGCCGAACCAATTTACGATTTGATCGAGACGACTCTTCTTCTGCGTCTTGCTCACTAACGTGCTGTAGGTGGTAAACAACACGCCCTCTTGATACTCTTTCGATAACCCGAACGCGCGAGTTTCGCGATCGAGCTCTGGGCACGAATTAATAACCTTAATAGTGCTTCCCAAATCGCTCAAGTCGCGCTCGGCGTCTCGGTGTAAATCGCCCGAGCTCGATATCCAAACCGCTTTCCGACGGCCTCGCACGAAATTATCGACGATAATTCCACTAATTTGTCGTCCCTTGCCCACCCCCGCACCGTCGCCAATCATGAAACCCGAACGCTTGCCATCCGGCGCGAATTCGCAGTGCTTTTGACACGCGAACATGACACCCTCCAGTTGGAGCTTGCTCAGTTTTCCAGTCTCCACGAAATCGTCGCCGATGGCGTCAAATAAAGGATACTTGGCCGGTGGTAAATCGATGCTCGCCAGCGACGCGGCTTCGGCGATATCTCCCGGGTGTACGCGTCCTCTCTGCGCCCGTCGATGAAATAATATATGCCCAGTCAGTCGTCGGTTTTGAATCATCTTGCAAAAGCATCCGTCTCGACGCGAACGTGCGCGCGCGCGCCGTACCTCGATGGAGTGACACGTGTATCCGCTGAAAACTTCACCCACGACCTCGCTCACGGACTCCTGCGCCCCTAACCCATCGTTCCCGCGTTCGCTCGACGGAAGGCCGTCGTGCGCGCGCGATGCCGACAGCTCGACGTCGTCGCCACCGTTCGTCGTCGTCGTCGTCGTCGCGCGCGCACCGCCGTCCTCGCTGGACATGACGACGACGAGTCGCACGTTCGCGATCGAACCGTCGCCGCGGTCACCGCGCTCGCGATCACAGCGCGCGCGCTTCTATGTCGGCAGTCTGGGGCGCTGGCGTCATCGGCGTCCATCCGTCCATCGGTCCGCACACGACGCCGCCGTTCGGTGCGAAACCGTCGCGATAGACGACGACGACGACGAGGACGATCGTTCGTATGGGTTGGTTCACGTCTAGCGCGACGACGGTCGAGGGGTGTCAGCGAATCGCCAGCGCGTGCGCGCCCAAGGCATCCGCGTTGAAGCAGTGCGTCGCGATTAACGGCGAACGCGCGTGCGAGGGGTTGGCGAGCGATTACGAGCTGTGCCGAGCGACGCGAATGAAGGCATGCGAAGACATCGCAGAGGCGTTCGAGAAGTGCGGACGAAAGAACGTCCACTGGAACGGGCTTCCAGAGGACGCGCCTGATTGCGCGCGCGAGCTCAAGGCGATGCGCAAGTGTGTGCGGAAAAACTGGAGAACGGCGTGAGAACGACGGACGCGCGCGTGGGGAATTTATTTTTAATGTTAGATCTCATTAGTTACCGGTAGACGTGATCCATCGTTCCTTCGCCGCGAACGCCCTCGCGCGGACGCTCGACGCCGCGCAGACCGCACACCGCAACGCATGCGCGGGGCGATAGCGCGAGAGTCGCGTCGTCGTGCGAACATGTCCGACGCTCCCGCTTCGTCGACGGCGTGGTGGCGTCGTCGCGAGCTCCTCGTGACGCGCACGACGACGACGACGACGACGACGGCGACGACGACGGCAGAGGAGGAGCGGCTCGCGAATGATGCGAAAGCGCGAGTTCAAAGCGGCGTTCTGGCGACGTTCGCGACGTGGTTCGATCATCGAGGCGGAAAAATACACGAAAGGGTGCGCATGACGTACAGACCGAATTTCGGTTGGTCGCTCGAGGCGGACGGTGACATCGCCGACGGCGAGAGGCTCGTCTCTCTGCCGCCGAAACTCATGTTGCGGTGCGACTCCGACGACGTCAGCGAGCCGCTGAAGAACGTCGTCGATCGAGTGCCGAACGAATTTTGGAGCTCGAAAGTAGGCTTGGTGCTGCTTCGCGAGCGCGTGGCCGGCGCCCACTCGGCGTTTGCACCATATATCACGCTCCTTCCTGCGGTACACGAAGGCTCGCCCACGTTTTTCCCGCCGGACGCCGTTCGAGCGCTGGAATACGCTCCGATCGTACAGCAAATCAATAAGCGTGCGCGATTCCTCGGTACTTTCGCTGGAAACGCTCTAACGGTGGATGATGGCGAGAGTTACGTCGACGAAGCTCACCCTGGGCGACAGCGCGTGGAGATGACGATTGACGCGAACGCGCTCGGATGGGCCACTGCTTGCGCGAGCAGCAGGGCGTTCAAGGTTGGTGCGAACTCGGCTCCGGCGATGCTTCCGGTCATAGATATCTGCAACCACTCGTTCAATCCATCCGTCAGTGTGCGGGCTATCGAAGAAGGCGACAACGCCGGTGGCGTCGAGTTGATTGCTCGACGCGCGTTGACGTCCGGCGAGCCCATAGAGTTGAGCTACGGGAACTTGTCCAACGACGAGCTATTGCTCGATTACGGATTCATAGTCAAAGACAATCCGTTCGACTGCGTGAAACTCAGGTGGGACTTAAAGCTCATCGAGCTCGCTCGCGAAATCGGAGGCTTAGCCGCAGCACCGATCGGTGCGGCGACGAGCGAGTCGGCGAGCGAATCCGCGACGCATCTAGACACCGTCGCGAAGGTGGCGCCTTGGCAAGCGACGGCGCTTGAGAGAATTGGATTAGTCGGAGATGACCCGAACGTTGAGTTAAGCGTGTTCGGCGCGGGTCAAGTGATGGATAAAAAGGCGCTCGCGGGCCTACGCGTGTTATATTCGAAATCATCGGCGGAGGCTTCGCGCGCGGCGGACGCGCCGTTCGGCGAGATTGACGCAGACGTGGTTTCGAAGGATACGGAAATCAAAGCTCTGCGCACGTGCATGTCTCTTTTGGCTTTGGCGCTCGGCAACTTCTCGACGACGCTCGAGAAGGACGAAGAGTTACACGACGCCGCGACGTCTCCGCAAGTGAGGTTAGCCATCGCTTTTCGCATGGAGAAGAAAAAAGTGCTGGCGAAGAGTATGGCACGCTTAAACGAATCGATCGAGCGTCTGCAGAGAGACGAGTAGCGACATAGCGACTCATTAGAACAATTATCAAGATCTTGATGGATATACTGCGTAAACCTTGACATCTGGAAGTGAAATTTAATATTGCACCTTTCTCTAAACGTATCGGCAATTAGATGTCGCCGTAATCGATGACGACGCGGCTCTCAGTGACGGCGGCGTCCAAGTCCGTGTACCTAGCCATTCCCTTGATCATCTTCGCTCCGCCAGTTCCCATGGGAACCTGCACGAACTGACCGTCGGGTCCGGAGCCTGGGACTTGCATCATCATCACCCCTCCGAACCGCTTTTTGTGATCCTTTTTGTTCTCCTTGCGGTGTTCGTCGTACTTTAAGAATTCGACGACATTCTTGCGGTACTGTTCGTCAAAAAGCCGCTCTCGCATGTCTTCGACGTGATGCGCTTGCTTCGTCTTGATGTGCTTGATGACGAATTCTTCCGCGACAAAGAGCTTGGTGCTCAACGTGCAACCAAATCTTTGCTCGTCGTGTTTCACGACGCAAGATTGAATCCACTCGTCGAGCTTGCTCTCGATCTCAGACGTGCCGAGCTTCTTCACCTGGGGATCGCCCTCCGCGATGCGTCGCTTCACGTTCGCGTCGACCGTCGCGAACAGACGAACGGCGTACGGATTTTGCGCAATCGAGGAGACCGGGGTGTCCTCCGGCTTTGGATCGCGCTTCGCGAACGCCGAGGGAGGCTTTTCGAGAAACGTCACCGGTTGCATTTCGGAGATACGTCTGTAGTAATCCACGCCGTGCACGCGAACCAAGTAGCACAATCGCTCGTCCAACTTCTCCGGCGTGCTAGCCTCGTTTCCGAGCGCCTCGAGCGCGGCGACGTCGTCCTCGGCGGCTTCGGCGTCCATCCCCGAGTCTTCGTCGCCGTCCAACAATGGATTGTTGTCGATGCCCTTTTCCGCGTCCAAGGCGGCGATGAGTCGACCGGTTTGCTTATAGTCGGTTCCGAGGCGAGTGGGGTGCCACGCTTCGATGGGCACCATCGAGCGCCTCTTTTCCTGCTGGTGTTCACCTTGGTGTTCGCCTTCGCCCATGTCGGCGTCTTTTCCTTCCGCGTCACCTTCGTCGTAAATCCGTAAGCTCCCGTCCGCTTTCGACGCGAAGAACTCGTGCGCACGGGCGCAAGCGAGCTCGTCGCGTCTCTTCAGCGTCTCCACGAGCACGCGCGGATCATTTCGCGCGCGTTCGCCTTCGTCGTGCCTGTGATCTCGAAAGTACCTCTCGTAAAACGCCTCTTGATTCTCCTTCTTGTACTCTTCGTATCGCCTCTCAGCCTCCGCGGGCGTGGTGTCGTCGCGCAAGTACTTGTAGCAGAAATCACGAAACGACAGCGCGCCGTCGTCGCGCCGTCCTCGCCCTCGTCCTCCCCCGCCTCGTCCCCCGCCTCGTCCGCCGCGGTGGCCGTCGTCGCCGTACGGGTGGTGTCGATCTCCGCCGCGATCGCCTCGTCCGCGTCCTCTTCTCCGGCTTCCTCCCCCCCCGTCGTCGTAATACTGCTCCTGGTCGACGTCCATCGCGACCGGCTCGACCTCGACCTCGGTTCGCGTCTACCGCGCGCGCGCCGTCGCGCTCGAGATCAGATTCGCGCCGACGCGGGTCCGTCTCGCTGCCGTCTCTGCGTCGCGGCTTCGACGGCGACGGGAGCGATCGACGCGCGGTTCTCGTCTCGATCGACGAGCGCGCGCGAGTGCCGAGCGCGCGCGCGTGACGTCGCGAACCGCGAACGCGCGCGAACGGCGTCGATTCTCGCGCCTGAAAAAACCAATTCCCGTGGTCTCGTATTCGTCCGTGGTCTCGTATTCGAGTGACGTTCGGGCCTGCGTAGATTTCGACCGACCGCGTATGCGTCACGATCGAGACGTCGACTTTCTTCGCGCAACGCGCGCGAATAGACGGCGTCACACACGCCCGCGACGATCGAACGCGCGCGGCGCGCGCGGGCGACGCGCCGACGTCGTGCCGCGCGTCGCGCCGCGGAACGAGTGCGTCCGTCGCGCGAGGCGCGCGAGCACTCGACGCGCGCGCGCGTTCGAGCGCGGCGGCGTGGCCGCGCGCGGCGAGAGGTGGACCGACGCGCGCGCGAGCGCGCGAGCGCGCGACGTTCGTTCGGGCGGTGACGTTCGTTCGGGCGGTGCGCGCGCCGAGGCGTCGGGTTCTCGCGAGGTCGCACGTCACCCGCGCAGAGAACGCGTATGTCGACGCAACACGGCACGCGCGCGCGGGCGCTTGCGCGCGATCGTCGGCGCAAAGCGGTCGAAGGAGCAAACGCGCTCGACGTGAAAACGACCGGGACGCCGCGCGTCGCCGCGCGACTTCACACAGACGAACCGACCGATGTTGCCACGGCATCCGACGCGGAGAAGAACAGGGTTAGCTCTGCGAGCGCGGCGAAAGCGTCTTCAAGATCGAAACGTGCGAAGGGTGAACTCACAGAGTCGCCGACGTCGCCGAAACGCGAAGGCGAGTCGGCGGACGCCGAGGACGCGCGCGCGTTCGAAGACGAGGACAACGAAATGGACGAAGTCAGCTCGGGGGGCGATGAAGGACATATCGAGTCGATGCTCGCGACGGCAGGTAGCTCGCGAGGCGACGCGATGGATCCCGACGTCGATTTTTCCGCCGTGCTTCACGAAGTTCCGATTGAAATCAGAAGACGTCTCGCGCCCAACGAGTCTGGTTTCACGGAGTCGGTCACGCATTCAGAAGAGTCAACTTTTTGCAGAGGCTGTCGACGAACGCTGAGTGTGGTTCTTCATTTCGGTGTCAACAACAAGACGTGTCGCCAGTGCTTGATTCGACAACGGCTGAAGAGGAAGAGGTACGCCACGAGGAACTCGGAGCAGTTCGGCAACGGAAGGACTACTGAGGCTCGAAAGGATAAAGCAATGAATCCGACCGGTCCATGAATAGCGATGGGTACGATCTACCCTATTAGTGAGATGCGCTCGGCGGCGTCGAGCGTTTCGGAGTTTAGTGATTTGCGTATTGAACGCTTCGGGTTTAGCCTCGTCGGCGAGCGCGAGAACGCGCGAGACGACAAATAGATCCGACCATACACCATCCAACGATTCAATTTGTATTATTACTTATTACTTTGCACGCATTCAGCACTTTGTGACGTTATCTTGTATTCATTACGAAACTTCTAAGCGAGCGAGAGCTCTTCGTCGTTCGCGCGCTTGCCCGAGACCAAATCGTTGTAGAAGTGGTGCGTCTCTTCGATGACGCCGAGCGTGTACGCTCTATCCATGCACTTGTCGTCCAAACCGAATTTGTTTTGTGGCTTACCGTCCGGAGTCTTGTAGTCACGGAACCACACGCGAATCTTTTCGAGTTCGCCCGGGAAGTGCTTTTCGACGTCGGCGACGTCGTTGATGTCGCTCGCCTTCGGGTCGTTGACGCTAATCGCGATCACCTTCCAGTCAAGCTCACCATCGTCAATCATGGCGTAAACGCCCACGGGTTTCACCGGCGTCACCGAACCCATGGCCAACGCGCTGGAACCGATCTCCACGACGTCAACCGGATCGTTGTCGCCCGAAACCTTCATCGTCGGGTGTTCGTGCTTGGGATCTTCCCACGTTTGCGGTAACATGCCGTAGTTCCAGTTGATGTTGTACGGATAATCGCGAAGCTTGCCCTTCTTCGTGTCTTGCTTAATCGGGGTCAACTTCTCATCCGTCGCCACTTCCATCTTCGCCTTCGTCTCCTTCGGGATCTCGCACAAAAAGTTGAACGTTCCGTCGGCGTTCTTGAGCGGAACGCCGTGCCACGCGCTCACGGTGTTCTGCGCCTCGTCCTTGATGAAGCATCGGAACTCCAGGCTCGGGAAATCCCCCACCTTTTCATTCGCGTACGCCGCGCTGATGACGCGCGTGCGCTGCGCGCTTCGTCGCTGCTGATGCGCGCGCGCCGTCGACGCGCTCGGCGCCGGCGTCGATCGCACCGACGACCCCATCGCGCGCACACGCGACGTCACCGCGCGCGACACCGCGCGCGCCATGAAAATCTGAGACGCCGAGGACATGTCGAGCGAGGCGCGCGGTTTTGCGAGATTCGCGCGATCGACGGCGCTCGCGTGTCGCGCGCGCTCGAGTGCGCGACGCCGCGCGCGCGCTATCCGAAACGAACGCCACAAACACGGACCGTCACATCCACGGACGGTCCGTGTGTGACTGACGATCGGCGCGTCCGTCGCCCGTCGGCGGCGACGGAGCGCGACGCATCCATGGCGAGCGGGGCGCAGCGACGGAAGCGGAAGCGAGAGAGCGAGAAACGCGAGGCGTGGGTGCGATTCGACGCCGCGGGCGGGGACCTGAGCGCGTACGAACGCTCGTTAGAGGAAGATGCGACGGCGAAAAAGGCGCGCGCGGCGGCGGCGAGACGGGCGGCGGACGTGGAGGCGCTGAACGACGCGACGGGGTCGAGGGAGGCGGACGAACGAGGGCAAGATCGCGAACGGGCGTCGTCGTCGCTGCTGCGGGACGCGGTCGGCGTGCGCGTGCGCGTTCGCAAGGACTCGGCGCACGCGCTGCGCGTGCTCTGCCGAGCGACGAGCGACGGCGACTGCTTCTTCGCGTGCGGGCAACCCCGATCGTGGGGGAGACGAGGGATCGAGGCCGTGGTGAACGCGCTCGGATTTGGGGTTCTGGAGTACGACGAAATCACGCTCAGTAAGGCGCCCGAGCTGGCGGCGTGCGTGATTCGCTTGGACGCCGACGACGAAAACGCCTCCGTCAAGCGGAAGAAGAAGCGCGCGGGCGGTGTGGGAAGCGCCGTGGAGACATTCTTGGCGCGAGCGGAGAAACTAGTCGAGCCCATTCAAGCACCTGACGTGAGCGGGGACGAGATCGATCGCGACGGTGGTGGGCTCAACGCCTGGGTCGCCGCACACCGCCGCAAGCGTCCCGGCTCGGCGCAAGCCGTGACGGCGAGCATCGACGCGTGGTTTGAGAAGAAGGAAGCCGAGGAAGCGGCGGCTGAGGAGGCTGCTAACGCGGTAAAGAGTGACGATGGATGGACAAAGGTAGAAGCGAAACGTGGACGCAGAAAGACGACGGAGGAGTCCACGGGAACAACCATCGGAAGCATACGCGCCGCCACCGCGGATAGAAGGCGAAAGGAGCCAAAGAAAATCGCCGGCGAACAGTTTTATCGCTTTCAGAGCAAGGAAAAGAAGCGCAATGAGATTATCGAGCTCCAAGCAAAGTTTGAGCAGGACAAGCAACGTATCGCTCGTCTCAAGGCCGCGCGTAAGTTTAGACCGATGTGATTCTAGAAATAGTAGATGTGCCATAACAGACGACGAAAAAACTCATTCTATCGAGCCGAGCGACTCAGTGTCCGTGTCCGTGTCCGTGTCCGTGGTCGTGCTTCTTTTCACCGTGTCCGTGTCCGTGGTCGTGCTTCTTTTCACCGTGCCCGTGTCCGTGGTCGTGCTTCTTTTCACCGTGCCCGTGCCCGTGGTCGTGGGCTTCGCACTTTTCGTCGGAGCACTTTTCACCGTCGGCGTGCGAGTGCCCGTGATCGTGCTTCTTCTCGCCGTGCCCGTGCCCGTGCCCGTGATCGTGCTTCTTCTCGCCGTGCCCGTGTCCGTGGCACTCCTCACCGCCGTGGTCGTGCTCGCACTTTTCGCCCTCCGCGTGCGAGTGCCCGTGTCCGTGCGAGTGGTGCGTGCCGTCGCAGGGTACTCCATCGTGCGAGTGCCCGTGCGTGTGTTCCTCTTCGTCATCCACTTTAGGTTTTTCCTTTAGCACCACCTCGCCATCGTTTGACATCGCTTCCGTCGCCTTCGTCGTCAAAGAGTACGTCGTCTTTTCCCCGCCGCTCGCCGTCACGGTCACCTCGATCGTCGCGTTCGCCGGTCGAGTCGCCATGTTCCCGATCACGCCGTCGATCGCGATCGTGCACCCGGGTGCGAACGACGTCGCCATCACGTTCACGTGCGTCGCTCGAGGCGCGATCAAGACGTCATACGCCGTCGTAGACGCCGCAAACTTGGGCGACAACGTCGCGTCGAGTTTGACGAATCCTTTCGACGACGCGTCGTCGAGCGATTGCGCGGCGTCGTCCAAGGGGCGTCGCGCGTCGACTTTGAGAAAAGCTAGAGTAGGAGCGGCAGACATTTTCGCGCGTGCGTTCGCGCGCGACGGGGAAAAACGCGCGCGGAAGTGCGGGCGCGGAAGCGCGTCGGGTTGCTCGAGTCGCGTCGCCGATGCCGGTGTTAAGTTTATGTGTCTGCGTTTTTCATCAATCGCTTCGGGCGCATCCAAACCCGCGCCGACGAGCGCCGTTAATCTAAAGGAAATCCATGAACGCGTCGTCTTCTTCCGCCGCTTGTTCCTCGCCAAAGTTGAGCGCGGTGAACATGAAGTCCGCCTTACCCCCCGGGACGACGAGGCCCTTGAACGTCTGCTTCTTTCGCAAGAGCTTGTTCAACGCGAAGTGCTGCTCGTCGCCCAACTTTTGGTCGCAAATGTAAAACACGGCGGAGATCTTATCGTTCTCGACGTCATCGACGCAGAAGATGAACTCTTCCTCCCACGTCGGGTCCAAGCCCGCGAGCTCTTGGCTCGTGTACTCGTGGTCCTTGTACTTCAACACGACTTTGCAGCGCGGCTTTTCGATGCCGTAGAACTTCAAATCGAGCTTCTTGACGTTGCAGCAGTTGACTTCGATCTTCAATTCATTCGCTCCCGTGCCGAGCTTCTTGAGTTCTGCGCCGCAAACGAAAACAACCGCGTCAGTCGCGTCGATCGCCCATCGTCATCGCGAACGCGGATCGATCTATCCACCCATCCGTCGTCGTCGTCGTCGTCGTCGTCCGTCGGGCTTCCGTCGCCGCCGATCGCGTCGTCCATCGCGATCGGTGTGCGCTGTCGCCCATCGCGCGCGCTCGCGCATCGCGCGCGCGTCGTCGCTCGCGTCGTCGTCCTTTTTCACGTCGCACGCACCCGCCATCTTTTCGTCGTTCGCGCGCGGTGTGACGGCGGCGGCGCCGCGACGACGCGCGGTTTCGTCCGGGCGGGCGGGCGGGAATAAACGCCTCGACATCGCGCGTCTTCTAGCGATGCGCGCGGTCGGAATACGGGATCGGGACCACGATCGATTTCACCGATCGCGACTCGAGCGCCGCGGCGACCGACCGACCGCGCGCGCGCGCCCCGTGTCCCCCGCGTCGTCGTCGCGCGGTCCGTCTTTCCGCGCCGCACGAGAGTCCGATACGATGGTACGTCGCGCGGTGATGCGATCGCGCGAGGGCGGTGAACGACGCGCGATGGTCGTCGCGCTCGATCGCGCGGCGCTCGATCGCGCGTCGCGCGTCGCGCGCGCGCGCGCGTCGACGATGATGGCGCGCGCCGTGACCCTAGTTTGCGCGTCGACGCGCGCGCATCGCCGCGCGTGACGGACGCGCGAGATGCGCGCGGACGCCGACGCGCGCGCGGAACGCGAGGAATGTTTACGCACGCTCGATCACGCACTGACATCGCACGTGACGTCGCACGCGCCCAGGTTCTCGCTCAAGACATCGATCTTTTGAACCCGCCCGCCGCGCTCGAGGCTGGCAAGCACAAGCTCAAGCGATTGGTGCAGTCGCCGAACTCGTTCTTCATGGATGTCAAGTGCCAAGGCTGCTTCAAGTGCGTACACGGAAACGAACGCGCGATGCGACTCGATGCGACCGACGCGCGAGGCTTTCGATGGCGGTGTCTGAACTCGCGACTGACCGACGCGCTCGCTCGCTCTTCGTCTCGCGCAGCATCACGACGATCTTCAGCCACTCTCAATCCGTCGTCCTCTGCGGTTCGTGCTCTGCGGTGCTCTGCCAGCCGACCGGTGGTAAGGCGCGACTCACGGAAGGCTGCGAATGGCGCCGTAAGGGCGATTAATCGCGTTCGCCGCTTCCTGTAGTCTAGTATCAGAGGTTGTGAGAGGTTCTTGGCGACGCGGCGTTAGGGCGCGTGGTCGAAAAGAAGAATTTGTAGGTGTGTGAGTTTGTAACGACGAACGTTCGCATTATCTTAAACACGCGGTCTATTTTTCTACGTACGAATACACGAATACACGCAAACGCGTTTCACGCGTCCACGGGGCGGGAAATAATTCTCTGCTCACTACGCGGCGTCGGACGCTCGCCGCGCGGAGACGTCGATGCTCTGCTTCTTCGCCTGCTCTCGCTTCTTCTCTCTGAGCTTGTTCAAATTGTACATGAAGACGGACAGAAACGCGATGACGTAGCCGACGTAATTCAGAAACGTCACCGGGTTACCGAAGAAGTGCTGCGAGGCGAAGATTAACATCCAATCCTTGATGACGCCCGCGATGTTCATAGTCAACGCGCTCGTCTTGCCGATGAGTAAAAACACCGCGAGGTTCAGCGCGAACGCGCACGTGGCGTTCAAAGTCAACATCTTCCAATCGAAAACCAACGTCGCGTCCGCCATCATCGCCGGGTACTCGACGAACATTAACGGAAACGCCAAGAAGAACGCGCACGCCGGGGAGACGTAGTACAAGGACTGCAGCGGATTCATCGCCATGCCTTGACGCGTGATTAATATTTGTACCAACATCAACCGCACGGCCTCGAACAACAGCGCGCTGAGCTGCTGCGTTACGCCTAGCGTGTCGAAGTTCAACTCCCCGTACGCCGCGATGCCGACGCCGATCGCGATGACGAACATGTTCATCGACGTCGTCGCGGTTAATTTTTCCATTCTAAAAAACACCCCCACCATGTACACCAACCCCGGCATCAGCGCCTTGGTCATCTGAATGAACGACACGCTCAAGTGCAAATACGCCGAATTACTCAACCACAGCGACGCGGCGTAAAAGAACCCGATCGGCATCACCTTGCGCGTGTACTCTTTTCGCGTCATCTTCAACCTCTTCGTCACCTTGAACACCCTGACGAGGACGGTGACGAGACTGGTGCAAAAAACCATGTGCCACATCGTCAGCGCCACGGGATACCGGAATCCGCTGTACGCCAAGATCCACTTGTTAAACATGATGACGCACATCGAGATCGTCATCCACACCGCGACAAAAAAATACGCCCTGAGACACGACCGCGCGATGGTTTGCTCGCTCGCGTTCGCCCTCGCGTCGTCGTTCGTCCTCGCGCGCGTCCCGCCGTGCGTCGCGCTCGGTTCCGCGAGCACCGATTTTGATTTCGTCGACGCCATGACGCGCGCCTCTTCGACGCGCGCCTCTTCGCCTCGCCCTCGCCCGCTTCGGCGCCAATCTCAATCTCGCGCGCGTCCGAGCGTTCGATCGCCGCGCGCGCGACCGCGCGCTCGCGTCGCGCGTTCGGTGCGACGCGCCCGTCGACGGTTCGTTCCTTCGCTCGCGCGTCGACGGTTCGTTCCTTCGCCCGCGCGCCGTCGTGTCGCGTTCGTCCGTCGCCGCAATCGACGCATCGAATCGACGCATCAATCCATCGCGCGAATGCCTCGCGAAGGTCGCGCCGGGCGCCAGTGCGCGCCTCGCGATCGACGCGGCGCGCGATGAAGTACACGGTCGCCGCGGACGCGCTGGCGAAGATTGAATGCGATGGGAAGGAGGGACACGCGGGAGCGAAGCCGCGCACGGTGATCGAGGCGCGTCCCGACGCGCGCCGCGACGAACGACGATCGAGAAGGGCTCGGATTGGATGCGCTCGGATTGGCTCGGATTGGATTGGATTGGGACCCGTCTCGTCGCGCGCGAGCCGCGTCCGAACGATCGCACGACGACGACGCGTCGGCGAGGCGCGGAATGCGATGATGGCGTCACGGACGAACGACGACGACGACGCGGAAGACTGACGAGGGCGATCGACGCGCGATGCACCAGGTTTTCAAAGCCGCGAAGGAGAGCAAGCTTCGACACACCACGGCGTTGGTGGCGTGCACGGGGGAGAAATGGACGGTGAAGGAATACTACGACGATTGCGTGAAAACGGCGAAATCGTTCATTCATCTCGGATTGGAACGATACGAGTCGGTGTGCATTCTCGGGTTTAACTCTCCGGAATGGCTGATGGCGAACAACGGCGCCATCTTCGCCGGGGGGTTCGCGGCCGGGATTTACACGACGAACGAACCGGCGGCGTGCGAGTACATCATCGAGAACTCGAGCGCGCGCGTGGTTGTCGTGGACGGGCAAAAGCAATTGGATAAGATCTTGGAAATTCGATCGCGATTGCCCAAGCTCAAGGCGATCGTGATGTACCGCGAAGACTCCTTCTCGGATCCGGCTGGCGCGAAGGACGCGTCGCTCGCCAAGGTGTACACGTGGAAGGATTTCTTGAAGCTCGGCGATGCGGTGAGCGATGATACCCTCGAAGCTCGCATGTCCGCGCAAAAGCCGGGCAACTGCTGCACGCTCATCTACACTTCCGGAACCACGGGCAACCCGAAAGGGGTGATGATTTCCCACGACAACTGCACGTGGACGGCGTCGTCGAACATTTTGCACAACCCAACGATTACTTCGGGGCCGTTGCGTGTGGTGTCGTACTTGCCGCTTTCGCACATCGCCGCGCAAATTGTCGACATCCATTCGCCGTTGATGTGCATCGTGGACTTCGACAAGACCGCGGCCGTGTATTTTGCGCGCCCGGACGCGCTCAAGGGTACGCTCAAGGAAACGCTCATCGAAGCCAAACCGACGGTGTTCTTCGCCGTGCCGCGCGTTTGGGAGAAGTTTGCCGAAGCCATGCAAGCCAAGGGTAAGGAAATCACCGGTTTGAAGGCCAAGATCTCCGCCTTCATGAAGGGTAAGTGCGCGGGCGTGCACGCGGCGTCTCAAGTCGGAGCCACCGTCGGCCACCCGTTCATGGGCGGCTTCGCGATGAAGTTCATGAAGAAGAAGGCTCACGCCGCTATCGGTCTCGATCAAGCGCGAGTATGCCTCACGGGCGCTGCGCCGATCATGAAGCACACGCTCGACTACTTCGGCACGATCGGCATCCACATTCTCGAAGTTTACGGTATGTCCGAAAACACTGGTCCGCAAAATGTGTGCAAGTCTGATTACTTCAAAGCCGGTTCTTGCGGCGTGCCGATTCCGGGCGTCGAGATCAAGCTCGACCACGTCAAGGGGCGCGACAAGGATGGCGAAGGTGAGATTTGCTTCCGTGGCCGTCACGTCATGATGGGTTACCTCAACAACTTGGCGAAGACCCAAGAAAGCATCGACGAAGACGCGTGGTTGCACAGCGGCGACGTCGGCGCCATCGACCCGGAGACGAACATGCTTTCCATCACCGGTCGCATCAAGGAACTCATCATCACCGCTGGTGGCGAGAACATCGCACCGGTTCCTGTCGAAGATGCCATCAAGGGCTACCTTCCGGCGATCTCTAACGTCATGATGGTTGGCGACAAGCGCAAGTACAACACCATGCTCGTCACCTTGCGTCAAGTTCCCGACGGCGAAGGTTTCACGGAAAAGCTCTTCGGCACGTCTCTCGAGGTCAACCGCGACGTGACGACCGTGAAGCAAGCGCAATCTGACGCGAAGTGGAAGGCTTACATCGAAGAAGGCATCGCCAAGTACAACAAGACCGCGGTTTCCAACGCTCAACGCATCCAAAAGTTCAAGATTCTCGACACCGATTTCTCCGTGCCGGGCGGTGAGCTCACGGGCACTCAAAAGCTCAAGCGCAACGTCGTCACTGAGAAGTACGCCGCTGTTATTAACTCGATGTACTAATCAACTATTCAAATGCTACGAGTAATCCTATGCTACTAATCCCATCAACTTATCACGCAACAGCCCGGCTGTTTTGACTCGTCGATTGACTGCGGCGAGCGCGGTTGCATTTCCGCGCGTTCCTCTCGCGCGTTTCGCTCGATCACCGCCGCCGGGGCCGGGACGACGCTCGACTTCTCGTTCGCGTGCGTCTCCGGCACAGGGGCCTCTTCCGCTTCCGCAACGGCGCGTTCCGGATTCGGCTCTCCCATCGGCGGCGACGGTTTCTTTGGCTTTGGCTTTGGTTCGGCGTTCGCCTCGACCGCAGGCTTTTCTTGCGGTAGCTTTTCTTGCGGCGCATCGCGCTTTATGGCGTCATACGCCTTGTTCGTCTCAGCGCACTCCGCGTAAGCTTCCGCCGCGGTTTCGGCGAGCGCCAGGAACTCCTTCACGGCTTTTTCACCGTTCGGCACCATCCAGAGCGGCGTCACCGGGGACACCCGTTTACCATTCTTTGCGTCTTTGATTTCGCGCTCGTCCGGAAGCGTTACGTTCACACACGTGTACGGCATGTCATGCAGCGCGTTCTCGCCACCGCCGCCGTAAATGTCCAAAAACACGGTGAGGTGGACGTTTGACGGGAGCGCGTCGACGCGCAACGCCTCTCGAAACTCTTGGCGCGTGATCCTGGCCGTGGGGTCGCCCGGCGTGTCCGACGCGCACAGCGCGGTTTTATTCAAACCCTTGTACGCGCCACCTCCGGCGACGCTATCCTTGGTCGTCGTCGTCGTCGCCGTCTCGCTCACTTCTTGCCCGCGTCCGCTAAAGTAAAAGAACAGCGAATCCCCCGCGCGCGCGCCGTCGACGAGCCATCGACACGCTTTCAAAATCGCCTTCTTCGAGCACGAGCGATTGATGGATCCATCGTTCGTACTCGCTTCGCTATCTTCCAACAGCACCAGCACTTCGTCGTCCTCGTCGTACCCACAGTGCGTCTTTAAATATTCGCGCATTCGCAACGCGTCGCCCCCGCGTCTTCGCAACCGCCACCGCTCGACGCCGCACTCCTCGTAATTTATCCCCACAAACACCCCTCTTCGCCTACCCACGTTTCGCATCGTTTTCGAGAACGTCATCCTTTCGTGTTCGATCGCGATGCACCGCGTCGCGCGCACTCGTATCCCGCTCGACGTTCCCGGCGGCAGTCGTTGCATCGCTCGCTGTTTGCTCCTCAGGAATTGTCCCCACGACGCCGTCGTCGCACCGTTTCGCCGTTCGAGCGCGTTCAGGCACGCGCGCGTCAATAAACCACCCACTTGCGCGCACTCTCGCTGTCGTTCGCGCTTTCGCGTCGCCATAAAGATCCTCTTCGCGTCGTCCGTCGCGTTCATCCTTCGCATCGCGCCTTCGTCGTCGTCGTCGTCGTCATCGCGCGCCTTCGTCGTCGTCGTCGCGAGCGCGTCGTGCGCCGCGCGGTCTAGATACGATTCGCGATCGTCCCTGCTCGTCGCCACGAGCACGACGACCGCGTCGTCGCCCATCGCGTCGCCCATCGCGCGCGACGCCGAGTGTCGCGACACGGCGACGCGCGACGACGCGAACGATGCGCGCGACGGCGACGCGCGCGACGGCGACGGCGACGGCGACGGCGACGCGCGCTTCGACGCGCGCGCTTCGACGCGGTGCGCTTCGACGCGCGCGCGCCGCGACGACGGCGCGGCGCTTCGACGCGTCGAGACGCGCGGCGTCGACGTCGAACGATGGCGACGGGAGCGACGACGCCGACGCGGCCGACTCGACGCCGACGCGAGCGAAGCGAGACAAACCGCTGCCCGGGTCGGGGGTGAATCTGTACGACCCCGTGGCGACGGCGTCGAGGTTCCTGACGCGACGGTTCGGCATCGTCGGGGGGCTCGGTTTGGTCGCGCTCCTCGCGAGCGTGGAGGGCGGGGAAATCGTAAAGGCGTTGCTGGAGCGCGACGTGGACGTGTCGACGACCGCGGAGGAGTTCGCGGTGGAGGGCAACGCGAATGGGTTGCGAGCGCGGGACGTGAAGATCGGCGGCGGGGCGAGCGCGAAGCGAGGAGACTTCGTCGGCGTCAACTTGACCGTCGTCGACGCCGAGGACGGCGTCGAGTACTTGAACACGAAGAAGGCGAAACGACCGATCGCGTTCACGTACGAGAAGAAACCGTTGTTGGCACCGATTTGTGAAGCGATCGAGGACGGCGTGCGGACGATGAAAAGGGGCGGCGTGCGACGGGTGTTCGCGCCGAGCGCGGCGGCGTTCGGCGAACGCGGCGTCGTCTTGACGGATGGCACGCGCATCAAGCCGAATCGCGACTTGATCATCGACATCGTGCTCGAGGAGGTGTCGCCATCGTACGTGTAATATAATTCAAAGTAAGCGTTATGATTGGGAATTAACGATCAATTACATGGTCGGGTGGTTCCAAAGAAGCATTCTAAAGTGTTATACGTGTCCGCGCTCGCTCGCAACCTATTCCCACGCGGCGCCGTTCTCGCCGAAAAAGGAGGAAATGTGCGCCAACGCCGACGCTTCCACGATGACCTTATCCGCGTTCAAGATGTCGTACACGTTCAAGTGCGAGACGTCCGTCTGCACGACGCGCTCAATGTTCCGCGCGCTCTTCGCGACGTTTTCGTTGGCGTCCTTGGTGATGACGTACGCCTTCTCCGAGGCGCCGACGCCCCACGCCATCAAAGACTTGTTGAACGCGTTCGTGCCCGGGGCGGAGATGTTACCCGAGATATCATCAACGACAATCATCGCGCTCGCCGCCGATTGCAACGCGGTCGCCATCGCCAATCGACGCTCCTTCTTGTTCATCTTAATCGACCAGTCGCGCGGCTTCGGCCCGAACGACACGCCTCCGCCCGGCTTGAGCGGCGTTCGGCTCGAACCGGCGCGCGCGTTACCCGTACCCTTTTGCTTGAACGGCTTTCTCCCGCCCCCTCGCACTTCGCTCTTCGTGAGCGTGCTCGCCGTGCCCTGCGTTCGTAAGAAAGTCCGTCAGTCTCGCCGGTCGTCATCGTGGATAACCACGCCCGCTGAATAGGGTTTGTTTGCCCTCGAGCGATGGCGTGGGGTGGCGACGACGATCGCGACGACGTTCGCGACGACGATCGCGACGACGCCGCGAACGATAAATCGTCGCATTCACCGGCGTTCGTCTCGTCGTCGCCGCGCGCGTCGCGCGTCGCGTCCCGCGTCCTGCGTCCCGCGCCCGCGCCTCAGGGTTTCCCGGGATGCGCGCCCTCGCGGTGGTGTTTCATTCGCGCGTGTCGCGTCGCGCGCGCACGTACCCTGCGAGCATTCTGTCGAACCATGACGACGTATTTATGCACCAACCCTCTCGCCACCTCCGCGCGCGCGGTCTTGAGCTCGAGCGTGGCGGCGGACGATTTCGCGCCGTCAAAGGTGACCGCATCGATCGCCGCCGCGCGCGGGACGACCGGGGCGACGCGCGCGTTGGCGCCGCGCTTACCGGCGATCGGTCGCGGAGACGTGATCGCGGTGGTGCCTTGGAGCGCCGCGCTCGAGCGCATGGTGAAGCCTTGCATCGCGTCGCACGAGAGCGAGTCGCGAAGTGATGACGCGCGTCGGGGCGGGGGAGTGGGTGCGTGACCGGACGTCACTGCCGGTTCGAGACTCGAGAGGAGTACCCCCTCGAGACGTCTCGCCGCGGGTGGCGAAGCGATCGCGCGCGCGACGCGTTTGGCTCGATTTCGGGGGCTAACCTAATAATATTACTCTCACGTCACTCTCACATTACACTCACATCATCGTCATATTACTCTTGAACGCCTCGAAAAAACGCATCGTTTTGCCGTACGCGTCGTCGTCGATGACGTATTGCTCGAGCACGAGGGACACGCGCTCGGAGCCCGAGCGCGTCTTGTACGAGCGCACTTGGTGGAACGCGTCGCCGCGGAAATTCACCAGCATGTTTTCTTTCGGACGAATCTTCTTCTCCGGCGCCGCGCCGGTGTCGGGGTATCCGTCGCCGTAAGGGAACAGCTCTAACTCTCCGCCGACCATGTCGTTCGGCACGCTGTTGTACAGCACCGAGACTTGGTGGGCTATGAACATGTGACGAGAGTAAATTCCGACCGTGGTATCCAAATGTAACCCCACCGAAAGCTCTTCTGCGTTGTACGCGTCGTAATCACCGAGCTCGCACAACAGAATATTCATCACGAATGCGTTGGCGTCGGGTAGCCGCAATTCGTCAAACACCGACGCGAAGCACTCGTAGTCTGGCGACGCCTTGAACTTATCCACGCCCTCGAGATTGAACTTCACCACGAAACCTCGCGTCTTGCTAAACCCGGCATCGTTTAACCCACCCTTGACGCGCAATTTGGGATGTTTCAGCGCGCACTCTTTGAGGTCGCCGTACCTCTTAAAATCTAAAAAGTCCTCCCTCGCCTCCACGAGCGGTTGCTCGTCCGTCGTGCTCAGGTATCGCGCCTCGCTCGCCGCGTACCACCGCTGGGCCATTCGCAGGACGATGAACACCATAATCGCCGCCACGCCCGCGCGTTCGTTCGCGCGCTGCGCCCCGGCCCGCCGCGCCGCCGCTCGCTTCGCGTTCGCGTCGTCGTCGTCCTCGCGCGTCGATTCGCGCGTCGCGTCGTCGCCATCGTCGCGCGTCGTCCTCGCGTCTCGTCGTCGCGCGCCCGCGCGCGCGTGCACCGGCGCCATCGCGCGCGTCGCGTCGTCGCGTCGTCGTCGGCAACCGCCCGAATGTGCCGTCGACCGCCCGCGCGATGGCCGACCGACCGCGATGTATCATCCACGCGGACTGTTTGCGCACACGAGGGACGGCACCCGAATTCGAATCGACCGCGTCGGCGTCGCGCGTCCCGCACGCGTCGACGCGCGATGGCGACGACGCCCTCGACGCGCGCGCCGTGCGAGGCGACGTGCGTCGTCGACCGCGCGATCGCGTCGTGGCGCGCGCGCGACGGCGCGATCGACGACGCGCAGCGACGCGCGTCGCGCGCGTGCGAGACGCTCGTGGCGCCGTTCGTCGAAGCGCGAGCGACGGGCGAGGACGCGTCGCGCGACGCGAGCGAGGCGCAGCGCGCGGTGAAAGCGCTCGAGAAGCACCACGCGCGGTTGCGAGCGCTGGCGGACGCGCGGGTGAAGCTGGCGCAGGCGACGTACGACGCCGTCGACGACCACATCACGAGGCTGGACAAAGATCTCGCGACGTTCGAGCGCGAGCGCGGTTCGGCGCATCGCGCGGGCGAGCGCACGAAGTTTGATCTCGCGCTGGCGGGCGAACACGGATTCGAGGCGCTGACGAACGCGCCGAGCGCGTCGCCGGGATCCGCGCTCGCGTCGCCGGGGAATCCAAACGAGCCGAGATATTGCGTGTGCCGGAGCGTGTCGGACGGAAAGATGATCGGGTGCGATAACGACGATTGCGCGATAGAGTGGTTTCACTTCGCGTGCGTGGGGTTGAATCCGAACGCGGAGGTGAAGGGAAAATGGATCTGTCCGCCGTGTCGCCGGAAGAAGCGCTGATAGACGCGTTGTTAGAGAGTAGTCCACTAGGCGTAGCGCGCGCCGCACTCCTCGTCGCGCGAACGCGACCGCGACCGCGACTCCACCATTAACGCGCACCATTAACGACGCGCTCGTGCCGAGCGACGACGACGCCGCGCGCGCGAGCGTCGTCATGACGTCCGTTTCGACGCTCGCCTCGAGCGCATTCGCCGTCTTCGCATTCTGGATGGCGCGCGCGTACGTCCCCGCGGCGACCCTGTTCGCGTGGCATCCGCTGTGCCTGAGCGCCGCGATCGGACTGTGCGGCGCGGCGTCCGTGATCGGCGTGCGCGTCAGGGCATTCGCGCCTGGGCGCGAACGAGTGCGCGCGTTGTGGTGTCACCTGGCGCTGAACTCCGCGGGCGGCGCGGCGTGGGTGATTGGATTTTGGGCCATTTACGCGAATAAAAATAATCTAGGCAAGGCACACTTCACGAGCGCGCACGGGAAAGTCGGGGCGGCGGCCACGATGGTCTTGGTGGCGACGTACGCGCTCGGGTTGTTTTCGTTCAACGCGCTCGGGTTGCTGACGCGACTGGATATGAACCGCAGAGCGAAGGACGTCAAGGCGACGCACCGCGTGGCGAGTCTCGTGGCTATTTTTGGCGGAATACTCGCGGCAAGCATGCGCACGGGACACGACTCCACCGGATTCGGCGCCGCGGGGCGGGCGGTTGCGGACGTCGCGCTGTTCGCGGGCGCCGGCGCGCTGGCTTTTTTGGCGGCGACGACGCCCGCGTGGAAAATAGAACGTTAGTCCGTAGCGTGGTAAAATTGCGAATTCTTCATTACATAAGGTACAGTCTGTTCACATTAAACGTAAAAGTCTCGAGACCGCGTCCTGGTCCAGCGCGTCCTCACAGCGGCGGTTTGCGCATCGTAATCAGGTTGAATTTTATCGTCCCCGTCGCCAAGCCCGTTTGCATCAGCGGCATCACCAACGCGCCGCGTAAAGTCGCGGCGCCGGATTTAAGCAGACCGATCACACCCTTGAGCGTCAACGCGGTCTTGATCACGCCCTTCCAAAACGGCTTGACCTCCTCGCTCCAATCCTCGGTTTCGATGTCGACCAACCCGGCGTCCTCGGCGAGCGCCTTGTAATCGGCGATCGAGCACCACGCCGGGAGGTAGTACGCATCGCAAATGCGATCGAGTAAAACGCGCTCCGCCGGCTCCAGCGCGCTCTGCCCCGGCTCGAGCGTTCGATGACACCACGTGACGATTAAAATCCGTCCCCCCGGCGCGCACACTCGCGCCAACTCGTCGACGAATTTCTTCTTGTCCGGCATGTGTTCCCCGCTCTCCATCGACCACACGAAATCGAACGAACCGTCCTCAAACGGCATGTTCAACGCGTCCGCGACGCGATATTTCGCCATATTCTCGACGCCCTCCTCTTTCGCCAGCGCGTTCGCTCGCGCCGCCTGCACCGGCGAAAGCGTCACCCCCTCCGCCTCGCACCCGTATTTCCTCACCATGTGCCTCGACGACCCCCCGATTCCGCACCCAACGTCCAGCACTCGCTTCACCTCTCGCACTCCCGCCCAGCGCAGGCTCTCCTCGATCATGTCCACCTGCGCCTTCGCGTGGTTCACCGGTTCGCCGCGTCGGTAGTACCCGTGGTGCATGTGCGTCCCGTCCCCTCCCTCGCTTCCCCACACGTCCTCCCACACCCGCGAGCTCTCGTCGTAAAACTTCGCGATCCCCTCGTTCAGCGTCTTCGTCTCCGCGATCAGCGGTTCGACGACGCGCTCGAGCTCGAACGTCGACGTCGTTCGCTCCTCGTTCGCGCTCGCGGACGGCGTCGTCGCCGCGCGTCGCGCGCTGCGTCGCGTCGCGCGCGCACTCGGCGACGCGGTCGTCGGCGCGCGCGCGATGGACGTCATCGTCGCCGAGTGCGGCGAATCGCCGAAGAATGAGCGCGTGAATGAATGCGCGCATCGCCTCGGCACACGCCGACGCGCGCGCGATCGACGATGAGCGCGTCCGAGGGGAAATCGCCCGCGGATTTCCTCAAGGCGATCAAGGGGAAGACGGTGCTGGTGAAGCTGAACACGGGCGTGGATTACCGAGGCGCGTCGAGACGCGTCGACGCGGGGCGAAGCGAGATGAATGAATGAAATCGACGACCGCGGCGCGTCCGATCGAGCCGCGCGCGAACGCGAACCCGACTGACGGACGACGCGACTCGAACCGACGCAGGCGTGCTGGCGTGCCTGGACGGGTACATGAACATAGCGATGGAGCAGACGGAGGTGCGAGAGAGGGAGCGGACGGACGCGCGCGAGAGCGCGCGAAGACGCGGAACCGGGACGAAGGAGGACTGACGAACGACGACGGCGCGCGATGGTAGGAATACGTCAACGGACAGTTGAAGAATAAATACGGCGATGCGTTCATTCGCGGGAATAACGGTGCGCGGCGAGGGATCGAACGCGCGAGCGACGCGCTCGAATCGGCGCGGCGAGAGGAGGTTTCAAAGGTTTCGATTCGGTTCGGTTCGGTTCGGTTCGGTTCGGTTCGGTTCGGTTCGGTTCGGTTCGACTCGCGCGCGGAGGAGACTGACTCGGCGATCTCGTTCGTCGCGAAACGCAGTGCTTTACATCAGTGCGGTGAAGAAGTGAGCGCGGTGTAGCTGAGCTTGAATCTAGGCGACGACCGCGACGAGGCGGCGGACGCGTTTGTTTTGTAACGTCGCGTCGCCGCTCGTTGTTAACTCGCGCGCCTCCCTCGGTCTAGAAAAGAACCCGTAACGACGAACACGAAACGACGCCGATGTCGCTCCGCGCGCGCGTTTCGCCATCGATCGTTATTCCGCGCGCTGGTCGCTGAGCCACTCACCGAGGAAATTTTTTGACTCGTCAGCGCCTCTGCGGCACCGCGCGCGCGCCGCACATCGACGCTCGGCGTCGCGATGGCGCCGCCGTCGGCGCCGAACGACGAGCTCCTGTCGACGATACTGTTTTTGATCAACAATCACTACTGGTGCGCGCTGTACGAGCTCTACGTCGACGCGCGAAGGCTGAATGTGTTGGATGCGGATTTGCCTTCGCTGAACACTTTAAAGTCGTTCTTTAACGACTCAAAGCGGTTCCCCGACGGCGTGTTTCGCGCGGTCAACGACGCGTTCGACAGTGGGGTGTCGGCCGCGCGCGTGGTGGACGCGGAGTCGCGCGCGGCGGTGGCGGAGTACGAGTTGAGGTGCGCGCGGGAAGATTTGCAAAACTCGCGGCGAGGCGCCGGCGGAGGCGGAGGCGAGGACGGTGGCGAAGACGCGAGCGGGGCGAGCGTGCGGCGAGGCGTGGACGCGGATGATGCGTTTGCGCCCACGAGCGGTGATTCCGCGCGCTCGAGCGCGGATGACGTGGGTTTGGATGCGAAACTAGACGCGGCGACGTACGAGTACCTGTCTCGTCGCGGATACAAAGCCACGGCGCTTTCGATGCGCGACGAATCGTCCACAGCGGCGAAGTTGATGGAAAAAGATTTCGCGAGCGATGGAGAAAGAAGTTTCGGGGCGCTGCGAAGGATGTACGAGCGCGCGAGAATGACCGAGACGACGGCGAGCGCCCTGGAGAGCGAACGCGCGCGCGTCGACGACGTGGAGAGCGAGCTGATTCGCGCCCGCGCGCGAATCGATGAACTCGAACGCGAAAATACGACGACGACGACGTTGCGCGACGCGTTATCGTCGAAATTAGCGCTAGCAGAAAGTGAGCTGAGCGATTTGAAGGTTTCGGCGGCGCAGTGGGAGAAGAAGGCGACGGAATCCGCGAGCGAGGTGAATAGGCTGTTGTCTGAACTCGGCGCTGGGAACGAGGAATGGTCGAGTCGCGACGGCAACGGAGTGCCGCGAACGACGATTGAAGAGAACGATACAATCGACGCGGTCTTGTCGTTCATTTGCGCGATCGCGCCGAAGGTTTCGCCGGCGGCGCGGAAGGAGTTGCTGCCGATGATTTCCCGCGCGTGCGTGCGAGCCGCCGGCGATGAAAAACGCGCCGCACGGTCTTCGAATCTGTTTTTTGAGCTCTTCAAAGCCCCGAATGCAGAACAGAGAGATGCAATCGTCGACGCGATCGCGAACGTTGGCGAAATCGTGGGCATGAACGCCTTCGAGGGGACATTCATTCGAGGCTGCCTCGGATCCGAAGCCGTGGCGACGATGAACGAAGAGCGACGAGTGCTCGTGCTCGACGCCATCGCCAAGCTCGGCGCATCATCGTGGTTTACTTTGAATAATTTTGTCATGGATGGTTTCAAGCGTGCCGCGGTAGATCCAAGCGATGGTGTTCGAGCGGAGTGCTCACGAGCGGTGGAGCGTTACATCGCCGCAAACGCGCCGAGCGACGACAACATGGAAACGATTGAAGACGTTTTGATGACGCTCGCGTGCGACGGCTCCGACGAAGTTGCCGACGCCGCGCGAGCGACGCTCGCCCCCGCCGTCGCATCTTGGTACCTAGGTGCGAATCCACGACGGTTCACGGACGTTTTCGCGCGAAAGGTGCTCGACAAAGCCGCCGAGGCATTGCGGAGCGGATGGACCGGCGAAGGCGCCGAGCGGGAGTTCAAGGGTTGGGTGTCTCCAGAAGATGGTGATCGTCATCGATGGCACGCGACGAGCCTAGTAAAGACGTTTGAAGCGTTTGCGCGGCCGATTCGCGAGGCGTTAAGCGCGACGAAACCCGCGTCTATCGCAGACGGCGTCGACGACGCGCTGAGCAAAGACGCTCCAGATTCCTGGCCTTTCGCGCAGTGGTGCGTAAAAGAAGCCTCAGACTTGATTGTCCAAGTCATTAGCTCCACCGCACCCGATGTCGTCGGTCAAGAGTCCGTGAGAGAGAGCATATGCGCCGCCGTCGCGTCTTGGTGCGGCGTTCTCGGCGCGCTCGCCACGCGAGCGGTTTTGATTGGAAAAGTGAACGATGCTTGCTTGGTGAGTTACGATCAGCGTCGCGCGGTGATGCCAATATTGCTCGCGGGCGTGGTTCCTTACACCCCGGACGGTGGCGCCGTGCTCGGAGATTACATTAAGCGCCTGATTCAACAAGCCAGCGCGGAGTCGTGCGATGAAATCATCGACGCCGCGCGGTACCTCGCCGCGTTCGAGCAGCACACCGCAAACTTGCTCGATGCGTTGAAGCGGTGCGCGCATCCGATCGCTGAGAACCCACCGACCGTGCGCCTTATCACCGCACGTCTTCTCGCGGCGACGTCGGAGATTTTGCCGCTCAAGCACGTGCTCGAACACGTCTATCCCGCGCTCAACGTTTTGCGAGCCGATCCCGAGACGAGTGTCCGCCGCGAAACCGCTCTAGCGCTCGCGGTGTGCGCGTGCACGCACTACGAGACTATCGAACCGACGACGCAAACGATGCGTCAGCTCGAGTCGTTGATCGGCGACTCCGACGTCGGCGTCCGCGTCGCCGTCGTCGAGGCGATGTCCCTCGGCGCGTCGGTGCCCGGAACGTCGTTCGCCGTCTCCGCCGCCAGCGCGCTCTCAGCCATCGCGCAGCTGCCGAGTGAAGAACACGAGATCGCGCACGCGCTTTTCGCGGCCATTCGCGACATGCTCGGCGCGGATGGCGATTTGTTCCCTCAAATCTCCCCCGCCCTCGTCGCCTTGCTCGCGAGCGGAGGCCTCGACCAGGGGCGTCGCGCCCAAGTCGAAACCATGCTTCGCGACGGCGGCTGGTCCCCCGACACCGCGCCATCGAGCATCACCAACGTCACCGTCGACGCGCCCCACGCACCGGGACGCGGGAGGTCCTCCGCGTTCGATCGTATGAAGAGCGTGGGCCGTTCCGCCTTCGGCGGCCGCGGTCGCGACGCTCGATGACCCTCGCCGCGCCCATCGCGCGTCTCGATCGATCTCGGCGATCGATCGATTAGCACTAGAAAAATTTGTCGTCGCGAAATCTCGCACCGAGGCCCCGTTCGATTGCACGAAATCGCGTCCTCTCTTCCTCGTCGTCGTCGTCGGCGTAACCCCGCGACGCCGCCCCAGCGAAATTCGTCACGTCGCGAGCGCGCGCCGCACATCGCGTCGCGCTCGGCCGTCGCGCTCGCGCGCGTCGCGCACGACCTCGAGCGCGCCATCGTCGACGCCCCCGCGCGCGTTTCCGCGATCCTCCGCGCGGTGCGACGACGATGTTTCGATCGTCGAGCCGCCGCGCGATCGCCGCCGCGGTGCGATGCGCGCGCGCGCCGCCTCGAGCGGCCGATTGCGCGCGCGCGACGCGGACGATGCTGACGGACGCGAACCTGTCCTCGCCCGCGCGCGTCGGGCGCGCGACGATGCGTCGCGCGTCGACGATGGGGCGGGACGGCGAGGATCGCGCGCGAGGCTTCGCGTCGGCGTCGAACGCGACGCGTATGAGCGCGAACGCGGACGACGAGGCGAAGAACGCGAAGGACGATGACGTGGTGGTTGATTTGGACGCCAAGCTCGGCGCGCCGAAGAGCGCAAAGGTGGCGGAGATTGCGGATCGAGTGTGCGAGTTGACGCTGATCGAGGTGAACGAGCTGTGCGACGTCTTGGCGGAGAGACTCGGATTGGGCGATATGAGTGGGATGATGTTCGGTGGAGGCGTGATGCCCGCCGGCGGTGGGGGCGGCGGTGGCGGCGGCGGCGGCGGCGGTAACGCCGCGGCGGCGCCCGCGGAGGAGAAGACGTCGTTCGCGTTGAAGCTGGAATCCTTCGACGCGGCGCAAAAGATTAAAGTCATCAAGGAGGTGCGCGCCATCACCGATCTCGGGTTGAAAGAGGCCAAAGAACTCGTCGAAGGCGCGCCCGCGGTGTTGAAGAAAGAGTTGAAGAAGGAAGAAGCGGAGGCGTTGATTGCTAAATTGACCGCCGTGGGCGCGGTGGCGGCGCTCGAGTAAATTACGCCGGCGCGCCGGTTAGCGTTTCTAGACAGAGTTCAATAACGACATCGACGACGATCGCGTCGCGTCACCGTTCGAGATCTCACGCCTCATCGCGCGCGCGCGCGCCCGTCCCCGATTCTCGATTCGCGCGCCGCGCCGCGCTCGCCGCGCGCGCCGCCCGTACCCCCCGTCGCGCGCGTCGAAATTCCATCGACGCGGTCGGTTTCGATTTCGAAACCGATCGATCGACCGATCGATCGATCGATCGAGACGATCGATGGAGACGTTCGACGTCGGTCGCGCGCGCCCGCACTCGGCGACGACGACGATGTTCGCGACGACGCAGGCTCGAACGATGGCGCCGACGCGCGTGACGATGGCGCCGACGCGCGCGCGCGCGACGCGCGTCTCGACGGTGACGCGCGCGAGCGCAGGTGCGCGCGCGACGACGCGATCGACGCGGCCTCGCGTTGTGGATAGGTCACGCGCGACGACATCGTTCGCGACGACGAGGCGACGCGACGGCGCGCGCGATCGAACGATCGCGACGTCGATCGATCGATCGCGCGCGCGTCGATGCCGCCGTCGAGAGATCGGTCGACGCGCGAGGGGCGCGGCGCGCGCGAAGACGATCGAGGGAGGGCGCGCGGGACGCGCGCGGGACGCGCCGCGACTGACGACGGAACGCGCGTTTAATCGTGAATAGCGTCGGAGAAGAACTTGGAGGTGATGCGAAAGTTTTCTGAACAGTACGCGCGCGGGAGTGGGACGTACTTTTGCATGGATAAGAGCGTGACGGCGGTCGTGATTCAAGGTTTGGCGGAACACAAGGACACGCTCGGGTCGCCGCTGTGCCCGTGCAGGCACTACGACGATAAGGAGGCGGAAGTCGCGCAGGGATTCTGGAACTGTCCGTGCGTGCCGATGCGCGAGCGGAAGGAGTGTCACTGTGCGTGTGCGCGCGATGCGACGACTCGGCGAACGAACCGCGCGCTTTTCGAATCTCACGACGAACGCTCGTTTACTGACTTCGCGCTCCTCGTCGAACAGGCATGCTCTTCTTGACGGAGGATAACGACTTCGCGGGCGACGAGCAGACGATCACGATGGACGAACTGGTGGAATTGACCGAGGACATGTAGAGCCCTCGATCGGGACGAAACAGCGCGCCTCAATGTATTTACACTTTACCCGTTTTCTTTCCAAAACTGAACCCGCGCGCCCCCCCCCAGCGTCGACTCGCGCGCGCGCCGAGCGTCGAATGTTCACTCTAATGTCGTTTCGTGCAGTGTTACAACTGAAAAGTATTGATTAGAAGCACTTACGGTGGACGATAGAAGGTCCGGCTTCGTTGTACTCGCTCTTCGCGATCCACATTTGTTGGAACGTGGACAAAGACGCGAGGATGGACCCGCCGATCCAAACCGAGTACTTGCGCTCGTGCGGGGCGACGACCTTGATTTTCATGGACGACGGCGCCAGAGCGGTGAGCTCCTTGGACACGCGATCGGCGATGCCGGGGAACATGGTAGTACCACCGGAAAGCACGATGTTGGCGTACAAATCGCGCCTGATGTCGACGTCGCAACGCATGATGGAGTTGTACGTCGTCTCGTGAATGCCCGGGGTTTCCATGCCGATCAAACTGGGCTGGAACAAAACCTCGGGGCAACGGAAACGTTCGTTACCGATCGTGATCATTTGTCCATCGGGAAGCTCGTACGACTTCTCGATCGTGGAGGAGCTTTGGCTCGCCGCCATTTCCTCGTCGAAATCCACCGCGACGTACGCGAGCTTCTCCTTGATGTCGCGAACGATTTCGCGCTCCGCCGACGTCGTGAAAGAGTGTCCGCGCTCGGTCAAGATCTTCACCATGTAATCGGTCAAATCTCTACCCGCGAGATCGAGGCGAAGGATGGCGTGCGGTAACGCGTAGCCCTCGTAAATCGGCACCGTGTGCGATACGCCGTCGCCGCAGTCGAGCACGATGCCCGTCGTGCGGCCCGAGGCGTACAGGGACAACACGGCCTGGATGGAGACGTACATGGCGGGCACGTTGAAAGTCTCGAACATGATTTGGCACATCTTCTCGCGATTCGCCTTCGGGTTCATCGGGGCCTCGGTCAAAAGCACGGGGTGCTCGGCCGGGTCCACGCGAAGCTCGTTGTAAAACGTGTGATGCCAGATCTTCTCCATGTCGTCCCAGTTGGTGACGATCCCGTGTTCGATCGGATACTTCAGCGTCAAGATCCCTCGCTTACTCTGCGCCTCGTCTCCGACGTAGCAATCCTTCTGCCCCATGCCCACCATGACGCCGTGGTGTCGCGGTCGACCGACGATGGACGGAAACACCGCCTTCGGGGCGTCGTCGCCCGCGAACCCGGCTTTCACCATCCCCGACCCGTTATCGCACACCAGCGCGGACACTTCGCCCTCATCCGCCATCTTTCTTTCGTTCCTACGAATTCCGTCCGCGTCCTCGTCGCGCGTCGTCAGTCCTCGCTCGCGCGTCCTCGTCGCCGATCTCGTCCCGTCGCGTCGCGTCGCGTCGCGTCCTCGTCCGCGACGCGACTCGCGCCGTCCTCTCGCGCGCGTCTCGCGCGCGTCTCGCGGTTCGTTCGTCCACGAGAGACGCGTCGCGCCCGATCGATCGTTCGCGAATCGTTCGCGAATCGAATCGCACGCGAATCGTGATTGCGAATCGAATCAATCAAT
>Ga0255765_1001162_pt1 | contig 33273 bp, 32 predicted proteins | sample 041ome_8_FD_179965 | JGI IMG/M metagenome (GOLD analysis project Ga0255765, IMG submission 179965) | Coastal salt marsh microbial communities from the Groves Creek Marsh, Skidaway Island, Georgia - 041407BS metaG (version 2) | ecosystem: Environmental > Aquatic > Marine > Intertidal zone > Salt...
TACTTGATTTCTGGTTCAAAGAATCAAGTCCCAAAGATCACTGGGCTAAAAATGACGAGTATGATCTCAAGATCAAAAACCGTTTTTTGGCCGATGTCGAAAAAGCTATCCGTAATGAATATGATGATTGGCAAGATGAAGCCAAAAGTAGTTTGGCGCTAATTATTCTTCTGGATCAATTCTCTAGAAACTTATTTCGCAATGACCCCCAATCATATGCCCAAGACACCAAGGCTAGACTACTTGTCATTGAAGGGGTGGATCGCCAATATCTTGAAGAACTCGACATGTCGGAGCGACTCTTTTATTTACTTCCCCTTGTTCATAGCGAAGAGATGCAAGACCATATTTTTGTGCAACAATTAGGCGAGGTTTTTTTAAAAGAACATCCGAACTATGAGGGAATAAAAAAATCTTGGGATGATCATACTCGAGTCATCAAAAGGTTTGGAAGATATCCTCATAGAAATAATATTCTACAAAGACAATCAACTGCTGAAGAAATTAAATTTTTAGAAGAGCCAAATTCTTCTTGGTAATTTTATTTTATTAATGGGCTTGCCCCCAATTTAATCCACCGCCAAAATCAACTTTAATTGGTGTTTTAAATGATTTGTATTTTTGATGTGATGTTTCCATGAGATTGGTGATTTGAGGAATGAGATCTTTTTCATCTTTATGAATTTCAAAAAGGAGTTCGTCGTGCACTTGCGATGTCATTTTTGATTTGCATTTGTTTTGTTCTAGATATCTATGAATATCCAGCATTGCTATCTTGATTAAGTCTGATGCCGTTCCTTGAATAGGGGCATTGATGGCTTGTCTTTCTGCAAAAGAACGCAACATAAAATTTTTTGCATTAATATCTTTAATATGAGATTTTCTACCAAATAAGTTTTCCACATAGCCTAATTTTTTGGCCTTATCGGTTGTGGCTTTCATAAAATCATTAATGTTGGGAAATTTTTGAAAATAGTTATCAATAAATAGCTTGGCTTCGGCGTTACTGACACCCAATTGTTTTGCCAGACCGTACTGACTAATTCCATAAATAATTCCAAAGTTAATAATCTTCGCCATGCGACGGTCATTATCATTAATCGTCTTTTTATTGAATACCAACTGTCCGGTACTTTGATGAATGTCTTGATCTTCTTGAAATGCTTTTAACATATTAGGATCCTCGCAGGCTTCACAAAGAACACGCAGTTCAATTTGAGAATAGTCAAAGCTGTATAAGTCATGGTCTTTTTCTGCAATAAAGGCAGTTCTGATTTTTTTTCCAATTTCAGTTCGAATGGGAATATTTTGAAGGTTGGGTTCAGACGAGCTGAGTCTGCCGGTAATAGTGGCGGCTATATTAAAAGTACTATGCACGCGATCATTGCTATCCGCATGCTCGGCGAGTGAAGAGGTATAGGTAGAGACCAGCTTGGAGTACTGGCGCCATTGTAAAATGTGAGAGGCAATTTCAACGCCTTCAGACTCTAATTGCTCGAGTACTTTGACATTCGTTTGAAAGTCCCCGGCTTTGGTTTTTTTAGTCACTTTTACATCGAGTTTTTTAAAGATCTCTGTTAATTGCTTTGGAGATGCAATATTAAATTCCTCCCCTGAAATTTTAAAAATTTTTTGTTCAATTTTTTCAATTTCTTGATGGAGATCTTTTTCGAGCTTGGATAAAAATTTTATGTCAATCTTGACTCCCTTGCTTTCTACTTCTTGAAGAACCAAACTAAGTTTTTTGTCAATATCGTAGTAAATCCAACTATCAGCGGCTTCTAAGATTTGGGGTTGCAGCACTTCATATAATTTATGGGTCGCATATGCATCATGGGCCGCATAATTGGTTGCAGATTGCAAGGGCACTTCCGAGAAATCTTTGTAATTTCTTTTTGATTCATTTTTGATGACATCTTTAAATTTTTCTTTTTCCTCGCCAAAATAATAGTAATACAAATCCTCTAAGTTATGTTTGGTTAGTCCGTTGTTGATAAAAAAAGACATTAACAAGGTGTCTTGAAAAGAAATGGTATTGACTTGGTGGCGTTTTAAAATCACGCTATCGTATTTGGCGTTATGAAAGATTTTTAAAATTGATGGATCTTCACAAAGGATATTGAGTTCTTTTAAAATTTTTGTTTGATCTTGGGAGGACAGTTCTTGTTCTGGAGATTTAAAGGGAATGTAATACGCTTGCTCTGCATTTGATAAGGAAATGCCAATAATTTGTGCTTGATTCACATCCAGGCTGTCCGTTTCAAGATCGATAGCGAGTGTTCTTTCAGATTGCAGGCTTTGGAGATAGGCGATGATCTCTGGGGTTTTGATTAAGGATTTAAATTCGATATTTTTTTTGGCCGCATGGGGTTTTGTTTCGTGAGCACTTGTACGAATGAGTGATTTAAATTCATACTTTTTAAAAAAATCATTAAGCTTTGGAGAGTCATCAAAGGCTTTTAATTCTTCTATTTGAATGGGCAATTCGAGATCGTTTTTTAAGATGACTAATTGGTGGCTAATTTTAGCGGAATCTTCATGATCATGGATAAGGTTTTTGATACGAACATTAGCAATTTGATCTTTATTGGCTAAAAGTTCTTCAAACGAACCGAATTCGTTAATCAATTTAGCCGCTGTTTTGGGACCAATCCCGGGCACACCAGGAATATTATCTACACTATCTCCGATCAGAGCTTGTACGTCGGTGATTTTATCAGGGCCCACGCCAAACTTATCCCTGACTTTCGCTTCATCAATTTCCACATTTTTCATCGGGTCCATAATCCGGGTATTAGCGGAAAGCAATTGAAACAAGTCTTTATCTGAGCTAAAGACGGTTGTGGGAATTTGATTTTCTTCTCCGTATCGAACATAACTGGCAATAATATCATCCGCTTCAAAATCTTTTTTCTCAATGACATCTAAACCAAAGGCATCGATGGCTTCGCGAATAATTCCAAATTGAGGGATTAAATCTTCAGGCGCTTCACTGCGATTCGCTTTGTATTCAGCATAAAGAGTATTGCGAAACGTATTTTTGCCTGCATCCAGAATTATTAAAATTTTATCATTAGGATGTTCATCAATGAGACGTAACATCATGTTACAAAAACCATAAACGGCGTTGGTGGGAATGCCTTTGGAGTTATTCATCGGAGGCAACGCATAGTACGCTCGAAAGATATAGCCCGAACCGTCTACAAGAATTAATCGAGACTCAGACATTTAGTTAAGATAGCAGAGAATAAAGGGAGTTGCTATTCTTTAGGGGCGTGTTTGTTTAAAATTCGCTGGAGTGTTCTTCGATGCATTTTTAATCGTCGCGCCGTTTCCGAGACATTACGATTACACTGCGTAAATACTCTTTGGATATGTTCCCATCGAATACGATCGGCAGACATAGGATTTTCTGGCGGTGGTGGTAGAGAAGAGGCCGTGGACGACATTAATGATTTTTCAATATCATCAATGTTCGCAGGTTTGGTCAAATAATCATCCGCGCCTAATTTAACCGAAGATACCGCTGTTGCAATATTGCCGTAACTGGTGAGCATGACTGCACGACACTCGGGATTTTTTTCTTTGATGACTTTGATTACATCTAAGCCCGAACCATCTCCCAGACGTAAATCCACAATGGCATAATTAAAATGATGTTGTGTTAAAACCTCTAGGGCTTCTTTTTTATTGGCCGCAGCCGTCACAGCAAAGTCTTTGCGCTCAAAGGAGGTCGTTAGACGCTCTCGAAAAGGTTTATCGTCTTCGACAATAAATAAGGATTTTTCTTTTTCGATAGTTTGTTCTAAATCTGCCATGTTAATATTACTTCTGCTCCATTATTATTTTGTACTGAAATTTTCCCATTTAGATTTTCAATCATTTGCTTGGTTATGAATAGGCCAAGGCCCATGTTTACCCCTTTTTCGGGTCTGCTAGAATAGAATGGTTTTCCAAAATTTGCTATAAACTTTTTATCAAAACCGGGCCCATCATCTCGTATTTTGATGGAATATTCCTTCTCGGTTGACTCCGCAATTAATAAAATTTCTTTTTCCGCAAAACTAATCGCATTTTTAATAATATTATTCATGGCAATATTGAGCTCGGGTGTAATTTGAATATTAATCGATTTTGACTGTTCATCCGACCGGTAATCTAAATCAATGGATTGATAATTATTTGCAAATTGATCACACAAGGATTGAACGTAGGCATCTAAAGACATATTACTAATCTCTGAGGAAAGTTCTTTGGACTCTGGGTTTGTCGACAGCTCTTTTAAAATAGCTTTACAACGATCCAGTTCAATTTTTAAGGTCTGAATATCCTCGCCGTATTTTTTTTTGAGTTCCGTGTCCTGATCAAAATCTCCCACAATAAGATTAATCGTATTCAATGGAGTGCCTAACTCATGGACAGCCGCTGCCGCCAATCCCCCAACCTTCAGCAATTCTCTTTCATTTTGAAGTTGCTTGCTGGCAAGTTCATAGGCTGTCTGGGTGCTTTTGTAATTCATGGAAAAGTAATACAAATAAAAAACTAAAAAAATACTACTGATGAATAACGAAATCATAATCGCTAGACTGTAGTTAATATTAATCTCAGGGCGCACAGACAAAGGGAGGTCGATATAAAAATTAAAAATAAGAGCATAGCAAACCAGAGATAAGCTTAAGATAACTAAAACTCTTTCAATCGTCAGATAAGAGGCGGCAATTGCAATAGGCGCTAAAATAATAAAAATAAAAGGATTAGTGTAGCCCCCATTGAGTCCAATCAACAAAGAAATTTGCAAAATATCAAAACATAAAAAAAGAAAGATTTGTCGCTCAGTTAAAATCTTATCCCCGCGATTTAAAAGGTAGTACGCTAAGCCCACGCTAATCAATAGTAACATTGCAACAGCCCAGGAGGCATAGGTCACAAATTCTGTAACCTCAAAATAATATTGGGTGACCCCGAGGGCAATACCTTGACCCACGAAGGCAATTAAACGGATTAGTAAAAAATCCGATGAGTTTACAAAAAGAAATTTATTTTTTTTATTATCCAACTTAGATGTCTAAGTTTGCTACTTTAATTGAATTATCCTGGATAAAGCTTTTTCGATCCGTAACATCATCACCCATCAACATGATTAATTGACGTTCCGCATGGACTTGGTCTACTAATTTGACTTGTAGAAGTTTTCGATTGGAGCGATCAAGAGTGGTTTCCCATAACTGTTCCGGGTTCATTTCACCTAAACCCTTATAACGACTAATTGATTGGCCCTTTTTACTCATCTCAAAGAGGGTATTGAAAAACTCTACTAACCCGTAACACGAAAAATTTTCCTTTGTTGATAGTTTCGATATTCCAAAATAGACATCGGTGGATTTAGCAAAACCCATCTTGTTATAGAGCTGTAAATTTTCTTGCGGGATAAACTCTCTTAAGTGGAGGAGCTTTTCTAGGGGAAGTTTAATGATTTTATTGTATCCCTCTTTTTCTTGTAAAAAAACAAGTTCATTGTTAATCATGCTTTGAAAAGTAAATTTAATATTTTCTGATTGATAAACTGCATTCAAATTTGAAAGAAATAATTTAAATGTCGACTTATCTACTTTGCCTGGAATAAAGTCCTCAAAAAATAATCCTGTGTTAATCACTTGATCAAAAAACTGAGAGTCTAAATAAGTTAAATCTAAATTTTGATAAGCGGAATTTGCACGTGCGGCAAGATCAATGATTTCATTAAGCTCCTCTTCTTTGAGTTGAACTTTTTTCTTCTTATCGAAGATGTTAAACTCTAATTCATCTTTGTTATTTGTCAGTAGAAATTTCGTCAATTCTTTATCATCTAATAAGTAATTTTCAGCATTGCCTTTTTTGACTTTGTAAAGAGGAGGTTGGGCAATGTACAATCTTCCCTCAGTAATGATATCTCTCATAAACTGATAAAAAAAAGTTAATAGCAAAGTGCGAATATGACTTCCGTCAACATCCGCGTCAGTCATAATCACAATTTTGTGATAACGCATGGCGTCCGCATTAAAGTAATCTGATGTATTGTATTCTTTGTCTTTCGGGGGATTGCCGTACCCTCCGCCAATTGCAGTAATGAGTGCCGAGATTTCATTATTTTCTAAAATTTTATGGGGGTTGGCCTTAATCACATTTAAAATTTTACCACGCAAAGGTAGGATGGCTTGTGTAGCTCGATCACGTCCTTGCTTGGCAGAGCCCCCCGCGGAATCTCCCTCAACGATAAATAATTCTGAATTAGCAGGATCTTTTTCCTGACAATCTGCTAATTTTCCAGGAAGCGAAGAAGACTCTAAAACGTTTTTTCTTCGAGTAAGTTCACGGGCTTTCCGTGCAGCCTCTCTTGCATTCGCAGCCTCTACAATTTTTGAGACAATTTTCTTAGCTTCTCCGGGCGTTTGTTCAAGCCAGGCGCTTATTTGCTCTGCTACAACTTTTTCAACGATCGGACGGACTTCAGAGGAGACTAATTTGTCTTTTGTTTGTGATGAAAATTTAGGATCAGGGACTTTTACAGAAAGTACACAAGTCATCCCCTCTCTGGCATCATCGCCTGATAAAGTGACACTTCCTTTTTTAGCAACCGCAACGCTATTAGAGTAACTAACTAAGGAGCGGGTTAGAGCTGAACGAAAACCTTGAAGATGCGTTCCGCCATCACCCTGAGGAATATTATTCGTGAAGCAAAGCATATTTTCTGAATATCCATCGTTCCACTGAAGGGCTCCTTCAACTTTAATGCCCCCACTCTCTCCTTCAAAAGCAATAATTTTATTTAAAGTAGATTTACGCGCATTGAGAAACTGAACATAAGAAGTCAAACCTCCTTGATAATAAAATTCAATTGGTTCTGCTTTGGCTAAGCGCATATCCGTAAGAGTGACACGTACATTAGAATTCAAGAAAGCAAGTTGGCGAACTCTATTTTCTAAGGTTTTTAAAACAAATGTCGTATCAGTAAATATTTTTTTTGAAGGCCAAAATTGAACCGTTGTTCCGGTGCGCTCCGTTTTTTTCATGGAGCCGATCTCTTTGAGGTTTTTAGAGGTAACGCCGTCCTTAAACTCCATATTATAAATTTTTCCTTCACGGCGAATTGTTAGGGATAATCTCTCGGATAACGCGTTCACAACAGAGACGCCCACTCCATGCAAGCCTCCTGATATTTTATAACTATTATCATCAAATTTTCCGCCAGCATGAAGCTGAGTCATAATCACTTCTGCAGCAGGGATTTTTTCTGATTTGTGCATATCCACAGGAATTCCCCGACCATTATCTGTAACGGTAACGGAGCCATCTTTATTAATGATGAGCTGAATGGAGTCACAATATCCTCCTAATGCCTCATCAATAGAGTTATCTAAAACTTCATATACCATATGATGAAGACCCGTACCATCATCGGTGTCTCCAATGTACATACCCGGGCGCTTCCGGACGGCTTCTAGTCCCTTTAAAACTTTAATCGACGATGCTGAATATTGTTCTGTCATTATATAATGTCTTTTATCTCTAAGTTACTGATCGCTCCTTGAAGAGCAAAGTTATCTGTGGTTGAGAAAAAAGTCTGAAATTTATTTTCTGCACAATATTGAATAACTTTTTCAATGTTTATCATATCAAAGTTATCGAAGATTTCATCTATTAAAAAAATTGTAATTTTTTGTTGGTTGAGAAATTTCGCACAATGAAGAAGAAAACTTAAGATCAACAGCTTCGATTGAGCAGAGGATAATTGTGATAGTCCTTTTTGATGATGAGTAATTTCAAAAATAGATTTTTGAGGATCATGATCAGAATGAAGTTTGTGATCTTTTGGCCACTGATTCTCATCTGATAAATCTTGTTGAAATTTTTTTAAAAAGGACTCTTGATCGAGAAGGCCCAAACTAGGATTGATTTCAAAGGGAAAAAACTGATTATTTTCTTCTTCCAGAAAACGTTGAAAAGAGTTTAAAAATTTTCTTTTACTTGCAATGATCGATATTCCCAGTTCTATTAATTGTTTATCGATCGACTCCAACCAGGATTTTTCTTGGGTAGTTTGTAAGACTTTTTTCTTTTCCCGACGCAATTTTGTATATTTATTTAGTTGTTGAAACAATGAAGGCTCAAAATAACAAGCAATCCGATTAATCGTATTGCGCTGATATTGGGTATCCTTAATAAAAAAAACTTTATCCATTTCGGTGAACCAAAACAGTTGAAAGATTTTTAATAATTGCTGTTGTTGAATTTTTTTATCATTGAGAAAGTATTGCTTGGTCCATCGCTCTTCTTGAAATTTTAATTCTATTTTTAAATGATTTGTTAAATCCTCATAGTCATAATGATAATTTATGACAACATCACTCGCTTGGTTATCTTGATTGCTAAAATTGGAAATAGTATCTTTTCGAAAACCGGTGCCAGGGCAAAGAAAACTAATCGCCTCTAATAAATTTGTCTTTCCAACAGCGTTTCTTCCTTTGAAAAGCGTGTGACTGCTGGTGAAAGTTTCTTGGCGTTGAGAGAAGTTTCGAAAGTTAGTAACGTGAATACCCTTGAGAGGTGGGGACACTATATTCTCATAGGCATCAAAATGTATAAACTCGTGGCATCTTTAGGATCTTTCACGATTACAGGAGATGATTGATTTAACAATTCTAAAATCATGGTTTCTCCTTCTATGACATCTTGTAAGTCTAGAATGTATTTGGAATTAAAAAGAATTTCTAAAGCTTCCGCCGCATAACTGGCCGCCACTTCTTCGTCACCTTTATTGCTATCAGTGCTGGTAGCCATAATTTTAATACTATTGTTTTCAAACTGTAATTTAACAGTCGGTGTTTTGTCTTGATTGACTGTCGATACACGGTCAATGGCATTGAAAAAAGGCTCTGCTTCCACTTGAAGGAGTTTATCATTCGAAACGGGAATGACTTTTTCATAATCAGGAAATGTTCCATCAATTAACTTGCTAATAATAATAAAATTATCAGCTTCGAGACTTACTTGAGTATCCGTGCAAATCATTTTCACTTTTCCCTCAAAATCTCCTAAGATGCGGTCTAACTGGAGAATGAATTTTCTCGGTAAAATGATACCCGAGATATTTACATTGTTTGATAAATCTAATTCAGTTTTAGCTAATCGATGTCCATCGGTAGCCACACAGCGAAGCGCTGTTTTGGAGCCATTGGAGACTGTATGAAAATAAATACCGTTAAGGTAGTATCTTGTCTCTTCAGCAGAAATAGCAAACTTTGTTTTATTAAATAATCTTTTCATTTGAGGAATAGTTAAGTCAAAAGAGTTGGTGGGATCTAAAGGGACAAATTTTGGAAACTCATCTGCAGATAGGGCATTTAATTCAAAAACTGAATTATCCGAATTGATAATTAGACGATTGCCTTCTAATTTAAGTTTTACAATAGAATTTTTTTTTGTTTTGCGAATAATGTCAGTCAAAATTCGGGAGTTAACAGTTGCCTCACCATTTTTTGTGGAGTCACAAGAGACAAACTCGCGAATAGAAATATCCATATCAGTAGAGCGGATTTCAATCTGATTGTTTTCACATTTTAAGTAAATGTTCGAGAGAATAGGTATTGTAGAGCGACTATCGACTATAGAACTGACATGGGTGAGAACCCTTAAAAAGGCCTCTCGGCTAACTCGGAAATCCATTTAGGAAGTTTGCAATATTCTTGTCAAAAGTTCAATATCTTCTGCAAGACTGGGATCATTGACCATAATCTCTTCAATGGTTTTGATTGCATGAATCACGGTGGTATGGTCTCTTCCACCAAATTTTCTTCCAATTTCAGGCAGTGAGCGGGTGGTTATGGACTTTGCAAGATACATGGCGACTTGGCGAGGTCTTGCGACTGATCGAGATCGACGAGGCGAATGCATATCGGAAAGTTTGATATTGTAATGCTCGACTACTTTTTTTTGAATTTCATCAATAGTAATCTTGCGAGAGTTGGTTCGCAGCAAATCTTTTAATACGTCTTTTACAAGATCTACCGTAATTTCTGAGTCTTGCAGAGAAGCATGAACCGCTAAGCGATTCAGGGCCCCTTCCATTTCACGAACATTGTTCGTTATCTTGTTAGCAAGGAATTCTAAAACGTCTCCTGTAAGCTTTATATTTTTTTGTTCTGCTTTTGCTTCAATAATTCCATATCTAAGCTCATAAGTTAAGGGGTGAATGTCTGCCACTAAGCCCCAACCCAAACGTGATTTTAATCTATCTTCTAACCCCTCTAAATCCGCAGGAGATTTATCAGCAGAGATAATAATCTGACGTTTTTTATCAACTAAAGTGTTGAAAGTATGAAAGAATTCTTCTTGGGTGTTGTCTTTGCCAATAATGAACTGCACATCATCGATCATCAAGACATCGACTGAGCGAAATTGTTCTTTGAAACTCATAATATTTTTAAAACGAAGTGCTTTAATAAATTGGTACATAAATTTTTCTGCAGTGAGATAGACAACATTTTTTTTAGGATTTCTTTTTTTAATATTCCAAGCCACCGCATGCATTAAGTGCGTCTTCCCTAAACCAACCCCACCGTACAAAAATAAAGGATTAAAACTGACGACTTCTGATTGAGCAACTCGCTGTGCTGCTGCGTAGGCAAGTTCATTTGGTTTGCCCACAATAAAGTTGTCAAAGGTAAATTGAGGATCAAGAGGTGCAGAGATATCATCATAGTAATGATCATCTTCATCTTCTTTATCTTGATGGGTTACTTCCGTACCTGGAATTATACGATCATTATTTTCTTTCACTAAAATCGATAACTTATCAATTGTGATTCCTTGATCTTGGTAAACTCGCTTAATGACAGATGCATAATTTTTGATAATCCAATCTCTTAAAAAACGAGTGGGAACAGAAAGTGTTAAAGAAGTATCAAGCAGAGTTTCGAAGTGAATAGGTTTAATCCAATTTTGGTAGGTGTCTTTATCGAGAGATTTTTTTAATTCAGATGTGATGAAGTTCCAAGAAACATCTAACTCTTGATCAATATCGTCTTTCACTGTTATGTAACCTCTCCTCTTAAAGGTTGTGCATTAAAGCATAGAAAGAGGGAATAAAAAAATAAAAAAATTATTTTTTTATAAAAAAAATTTCTTGAAAAAAAAAATTATTTTGAAATTGCTGAGATGTCTTTTTGTAACTTTGAAATGGTTCTTGACGCTTTGTTTAAATGCATAATCTTTTTTTGAGTAGACTTATGTAAAACAGACATCACCTGCTTAAGTTTTGCCATTGATTCTTCTACTTTTTTATCTTTGATAAGTTTGTCAATCGCTTTAAGCTGTGTTGCCACGTTTGATTTAACGCTCTTATTAACAAGTCTTCGTCTTTCTGATTGACGTAATCTTTTCTTGGCAGATTTATGTTGTGGCATGTATTTTTTTTACTAACAGGTTATTCTTTTAATTGCGTTAGTAACTTATATAGACTTTTTTTATTTTTGTAAAGTCGGAGAAAAAAAAGTTGAGCGTCCATTTTGAACAATTTTTTTGACTGGGTAGCGCTTTTTGTTCATTACGATTTCTGACCTTTGATAAACTTGAAACATATTTTGAAAACTGCCCAGTGTTCCATCAGGTGATTTATAATCATTAATCGATGATCCTCCGTTCTTTAAAGATAGTTCTAAAACATGACGGCACGAGGAGATTAATTGCTTTACCTCGTTTTTAGTCAAAGTATTGGACTTGCGCTCGGGATGAAGCCGGCTATCAAACAAAGCTTCGTTTGCATAAATATTACCAATGCCCACAAAGACTCTTTGATCTAAGAGTATTTGTTTTAAAGAGACGTTTTTATTTTGAAAAGTTTTATAAACCTCTTCAAAGTTAATGGGATCGGTCAATAAATCAATACCGTAGTGCTGAAAAAAATTCTTTAGCTCAAGGTTATCATCTAACATAAAAAACATTCCAAAACGCCGTGGGTCATTAAAGACGACATAGAATTGAGAGAATTCCATTAACACATGATCGTGCTTTTCTGGATAATAATTTTTTTTAGCAAAAAATTTAAGTCTTCCGCTCATACCTAAATGAATAACTAAATATCTAAGAGGTTTGAGAGTAAGAATAATATATTTGGCAATGCGATGAACCGTTTGAATCTGACTCCCTTCAATTAGAGAAAAATTTTTGGGATGTAAGTTTTTGCGTAATTTTTTTTTAGATGATTGAATAGATATAATTTTTTTTCCATTAACTTTTGAAAATAAATATCTTATTGTAGTTTCAACTTCAGGTAGCTCGGGCATGAATAAAAATAATTCAAATAATTATAATATAACAGACATTTTTGAAACTGTTTCTCATGCAAAATATGACTTAATGAATGATGTCATGAGCCTTGGCATCCATCGACTGTGGAAAAAGTACTATGCCGATTTATTAATTTCCAAATATAAAACTTCGGAGAAAATTTTAGATATTGCGAGTGGAACAGGCGATATTTTTCAGTTGCTTCCTTTTAAGAAAAATTTATATGCCATTGATCCTATTGAGCAAATGCACCGCGTTTCCCAAGAAAAAAATGCCGATAAAAATATTCAATATCAAGTTGGATATGTGGAAAAACTGCCCTACAAAAATAATTTTTTTCAAATTATTTCTTGTACTTATGGTGTTCGAAATTATGAAAATCGATTACAAGGGTTTCAAGAGATTTTTCGATGTTTAAAACAAAAGGGATATTTCTTATTTATGGAGTTTGGCTTACCAAAAGCGAACCTGATAAAAAAACCTTTTCAAGCGTATCTTGATTATTTTTTACCTTTTAGTGGCAGCATTATTGCCAAAGATCGCCATAGTTATAAATATCTCGCAGAGAGCATCAAAGCCTTTCCTTCCCCAGCTAAAATTCAAAATGAATTGGAAAATATAGGCTTTACACATATTGAAACTATTGATTTCCTTTCAGGTGCGAACAGCATATATATAGTGCAGAAAAAATGAAAATTTTACTAATCATCTCGAGTAGCGTGGGTTGTTACAAAGCGCTGGATCTTGTTCGCGAATTTCAAAAGCAGGATATCAAATATGAAATAATAGCAACCAAGAATACCTTTGAGTTTATTTCACCTTTATTACTAGAGTCGATTAGTCGTCAAAAAGTTTATAGCGAGCTTTTTGATCTCGATATGGAAAAAAATATTGGCCATATTCAATTAGCTAGAGACAATACGCATATTATTGCCTATCCAGCTACAGCAAATCTTATTTCTAAATTCGCTCAAGGTTTATGTGATGATCTGGCCTTAACTTGCATGATTGCAGCCAATAAACCTGTTTATATTGCCCCTGCTATGAATAAAGAAATGTGGGCAAATTCTCTTATTCAAAAAAATGTTCAACTTTTAAAAGATCATGGTCATCATTTTATTGGCCCTGATGATGGCTCGCTTGCATGTGGAGAATATGGCAGTGGTCGTTTAGTTGATCCAAGTGAAATTCTAAAACAATTAAATTAATTGAAAACTGCTCTGATTACTGTTGGGTCTACTCGCGAATATATAGATCCTGTCAGGTATATTACTAATGAGTCCTCTGGCCAACAGGGAATGGCCTTAATCCGAAGTCTAATCAAAAATAACTTTAAAGTTATTTGTCTTCATGGCTATCTGCAAGTAAAGCCTCTAATTTCAAAAAATATTTCTTATATTTTTACCCCGGATGCCGAAAGCATGTTGAAGGCAGCTAAAAAGAATAAAAAAGTTGATCTGGCCATCTTTAATGCAGCAGTAGCTGACTATCGTGTTGAAAATTATCAAAAGCAAAAAATTAAAAGGAATAAAAATCTCACTTTAAAGTTAAAGAACAACCCGGATATTTTAAAAACCATTAGCAATATTTCTGCCGGTCCCCTTATAACTGTCGGTTTTGCCTATGAAACGAATGATGTCAAAGCGAATGCTTTGAAAAAATTAAAAAAAAAGAATTGTGATTTTCTTGTTTTAAATTATCCCATTTCCCAAAATATTATTTTTAATAATAAGTACACCAATGGCGGGATCTTTAATAAAGACGGTCGTTATTATTCAATAGGGAATGTGACCAAGACCTCCTTTGCTAATCAAGTCCTACGTCATATATTAAAAGCTAAAAATGAATAATTTGATTGAAATGAAAGTCAGAGTTGCCCATGACTCTATTGACCTGCCTGATTATGAAACGAATTCTAGTGCCGGCATGGATTTAAGAGCTTATTTACCTGATGGGAGCATTTCCCTTGATCCCAAGCAAAGAACTTTAATTGGTACCGGTCTTTTTTTTGAAATTCCCCAAGGTTTTGAAGTACAAATAAGACCTCGAAGTGGACTTGCTCTCAAACATGGGGTTACAGTTTTAAATAGTCCGGGAACCATAGATGCCGATTATCGAGGAGAAATTAAAGTCATTCTCATCAACCATGGAGAGGAGCCATTTCTCATTGAACATGAAATGCGCATTGCCCAGATGGTAGTTTCAAAATACCAACAAGTACAATTTAAACTAGTAAAAGAACTGACGAGTTCTGAGAGAGGAAGTGGAGGATTTGGCTCAACCGGAACTAAGTGACAATTTAATAGAACAATTTGGTCGTCAAATACTCGTACCTGGGATCGATGAACAAGGACAATTGAATCTTTCTAAAAGAAAAGTAGCGATTATTGGTTTAGGCGCCTTGGGAACAGTGGCCTCTCAATATCTTATTCGGTCGGGGATTGGCGAAGTGCATTTCATTGATCCTGACAAAGTCGAAGAGTCTAACTTACACCGACAAATTAATTATACCTTAGAGGATATTGGCGCCTTCAAGGCTACAATTTCAAAAAATAAACTTCAAAGAATTAATGACATATCAAAAATAGTAAGTCATCAAACCAATTATCAAGATTATTTAAAAGAAAATGAAAATGAAAATTTTGATCTTATTTTCGATTGTACCGATAATCATGCCAATAAAATTTTATCCTCTCAGCATTCAAAAAAAAATAAAGTTGCTTATGTTTCTATTTCCATCAATTCAACAGAAGGAATTTATTTTTCACAAAACTATCAAAAAGAAGCAACATTTTGTTTTGCGTGTTTATTTCCTCAAACAGATATTAATCACCGATGTTTAAATAGTGCCATGATTGGACCAGTAGCTGGCTTTGTTACGAGTCTTGCTTGTACAAAAATTATTTTTGCTCTGGCGAGCGATTCTAATAACTTAAAGAATGAAATCAGCCTGATAGATCTTTTGACATCAGACATAAACAAACTACAATTAGATAAAATTAATTGTCCGCATTAAAATGAACAGTTTTACTCCTCAATCCAACTATAGTTATGATGAAATAATCGAGTGCGGCAAAGGCAATCTCTTTGGCCCGGGTAATGCTCAATTACCAGCACCTCCTATGTTGATGTTTGATCGCATCACTCAAGTTAACAAAGAAGGAGGGCTACATGGAAAAGGTGAAATTATTGCAGAATTAGATATTAAACCTAATCTTTGGTTCTTTGAATGTCATTTCTTAGGAGATCCAGTTATGCCGGGTTGTCTTGGTCTTGATGCGCTTTGGCAAATGTTAGGATTTTATTTAGGCTGGCTTGGTTATCCTGGCAAAGGAAGAGCGTTGGGTGTGGGTGAGATAAAATTTGTTGAAGAAATTAAACCTGATAAACAGCTGATACAATACAAAGTGAATATTAAGAAGTCGATGAGCAAGAAGGGTTTTTCGATTGGATATGGCGATGGTCAAATTATCCATCAAGATAAAATTATTTATCATGCTAATGACCTGAAAGTAGGTTTATTCAATGAGTAATAAAAGAGTTGTGATTACTGGATATGGAATTGTTTCTTGTATTGGAAATAATAAACAAGAAGTCTTAAAAAGTTTAAAAGAAGTTAAATCCGGCATCAGTCATTGTAAAGAATATGAAGAGTTAGGAATGAGAAGTCATGTTCATGGCAAACCTAATCTTAATACCGAAGAATATGTGGATCGTAAAATTTTGCGTTTCATGGGCGAAGGGGCTGCTTACAATCATATTGCGATGCAAGAAGCCATTGAACATTCCGGACTGGATCAGTCTTTGGTTTCTAATCCGAATACAGGTATTGTCATGGGTTCTGGAGGTCCTTCCACTTACCAATTACAACAGGCTTTTGATATTGCCCGAGAAAAAGGCGTAAAAAAAATTGGACCTTATATGGTCACTCGAACTATGTCCTCGACAAACTCTGCCACTCTGGCTACTCCGTTTGGAATAAAAGGAGTGAATTACTCGATCAGTTCAGCCTGTTCTACGAGTTTGCACTGTATTGGTAATGCATATGATTTAATTCGCCATGGCCAACAAGAAATTGTATTTGCAGGTGGCGGTGAGGAAACTCATTGGACTATGTCTATTTTGTTTGATGCAATGGGTGCTCTTTCGAGTAAGTATAATGATACACCCGAAATAGCCTCCCGCGCTTATGATGCGAATCGAGATGGGTTTGTTATTGGTGGAGGTGCAGGTGTTTTGGTTGTGGAAAGTCTAGACAGCGCCAAGTCTCGAGGGGCTAATATTATCGCCGAAATTCAAGGTTTTGGTCAAACATCTGATGGACATGATATGGTTCAACCCTCTGGCGAAGGGGCTGTACGATGCATGCAAATGGCCATTCAAGGTCGCCCCGTTGATTATATTAATGCCCACGGAACTTCTACACCGGTAGGGGATATGATTGAGCTTAAAGGGATCCGAGAAGTTTTTGGGAATAACGTTCCTCCAATCAGCTCTACGAAATCGTTAACAGGACACTCTTTAGGAGCGACGGGTGTTCAAGAAGCGGTGTACTCGTTGTTGATGATGGAAAATAACTTTATGGTGGAATCTGCTAATATTTCTAATTTAGATGAACAAGCAGAGGGAATGAATATTCTCAGAGAAAATAAAAATGATGTCACAATTAATTCTATTCTCTCCAATAGTTTCGGTTTTGGCGGGACTAATGCCTCAATTTATATAACCAGCTTCAATGACTAAAGTTTTAGAAGGAAAAAAGGGACTCGTAGTTGGGATTGCCAACGATCACTCCATTGCTTGGGGAATTGCTAAATGTTTACATGAAGAAGGTGCCAGCATGTACCTTACTTATCAAAATGATTCCATCAAAAAAAGAGTAGAGCCTCTTTCTCAAAAAATTAATTGTCTCGGCATTATGCCTTGCGATGTTTCGGATACTTCTTCACTAGAAAGTGTACGTGATGGCATGAAGGATAATATCGATTTTTTTGTTCATGCGGTTGCGTATTCTGATAAAAATGAACTCTCTGGAAAATATCTTCATACCACTAAAGATAATTTTTTAAAAACACTTCATATTTCTGCATACTCTTTAACAGAAATGCTTCGTATTTTTTCTCCAAAAATTAATGACAATGCTTCGGTAATGGCGCTCACATATTATGGCTCCACACGCTATATGCAGAGCTATAATGTAATGGGTGTAGCTAAAGCCGCTTTAGAGACGTCAATTAAATATCTCGCTGTAGATATGGGCGATCGAGGAATACGTGTTAATGCCATTTCTGCCGGTCCAATGAGAACTTTGGCAGGCGCGGTCATCAACAAGTCCCGACAAATATATAACTACACCATAAATAATTCCCCTATTAAAAAACCCCTCACTTTAGATGATATTGGTAAGTCTTCTGTTTATCTAATGAGCGATTTATCGAAAGGTGTTACGGGGGAAATTTTATACGTGGATAACGGTTATAATAAAGTTGGAATGAGCGTTCAGGATTTAGCGGGCGTATAATTTTTTTTATTAGTTTTTTTTCTTCCCGATTTAAAAGTCATTTTATGAAATTTTTTAAATGATTTTTTTACTTTTTTCCGTCTAGAATCTGTCTGTCTTTTTGGGGCTTCCGCATTTGGATTCAATAATTTTTCAATTAGGTACCAATTTTTTTGATCAGCAGGTGTGAGGAACGTTAAAGCACTTCCTTTAGCTCCCGCTCTCGCCGTTCTTCCAATTCGGTGGATATAATCCTCGGGGTTTTGGGGAATATCATAATTAATTACATGTTCAATCAGAGGAATATCTAATCCTCGAGCGGCTACATCAGTGGCGACCAAAATTTGGAATTGGTTTTTTCTAAATTTCATTAAAACTTTTTCTCTTTTTGTTTGTCTTAAATCCCCGTGAATGGCTTCTGCATTAAGTTTATCTTTTCGAAGTTGCAGGGCAATTTTATCAGCACTTCTTTTAGTTTTTACAAAAAGGACAATGGAGCCAGTTCGCTCTAAAAGCTCTATTTTTAATTGATCATATTTTTCCTTTTGGCTAATATTTCGAACTTCTTGGGTGATATTGACGATAGGAGAGTTTTCTTTTCCCGCATTAATTCTTTCCGGTTTATTTAAAAACTTCTGAGCTAAGTCAGATATATTTTTAGGAAGGGTGGCTGAAAATAATAAAGTTTGATGGCTCGGTAATTTTTCAATAATTGCTTTGATGTCTTCTAAAAATCCCATATCCAACATTCTGTCGGTCTCATCTAGAACAAGAAAATCAAAATGTTTTAAATTCAAACTTTTACGCTTCAAATGATCTTTCATACGACCAGGCGTTCCCACAACAAGTCTGGCATTTTTTAATTGTTTTAATTGTTTTTGAATGGGGTCTCCGCCTATCAACAAGGCAGCATTTAATAAGTTGTCTTTAGAGGTTAGACTTTTTAAAGCAGTTAATACTTGTAACGCGAGTTCTCTCGTTGGGGTTAAGATTAAGGCGCCACTTTCTTTATTCAATGCCAAATGATTTACTAAAGGAATACCAAATGCAAAAGTTTTACCGGTACCTGTTTGGGCGGTTCCAAGCAAATCTCTTCCCTCTACAGCTAAAGGAATTGAGAGTAATTGTATAGGAGTAGGCTCTGATAAATTTAAATTTTTAAGTGCAGTCAATATAGGAGATGTAAGGTTAAAGTCAGAAAATTTTTTCATATATGTTGGGGGTGTGTTGGGAGTTCGACCTATTGGATTAGATCTAGTATCATAGAATAAGGTTTTAACCTAATTAATAATACTCGAGCTATTTGAGTTCAATTCTAAAAAAAAGGTTATAGCTTGCCAGCAAGATACTTTCATCCATTTTGTTGAAATTTTGGGCAGCACAAACAAAATATTGTCTGTGCTGCTAATAAATTTATTTAGACTTCTTTCATGCTGAGCTTGACTTTGCCCGCACGATCCACATCGAGTACTTTGACTTGAACTTCTTGGCCTTCGGATAAAACATCAGAAACGTTCTCAACTCTTTTTTGAGAGATTTGAGAGACGTGTAAAAGTCCATCACGAGCGCCCATAAAATTAACAAAAGCACCAAACTCAACGATTTTGACAACTTTACCAGTATAGACTTTGCCCACTTCCGGTTCTGCTACAATGTCTTCCACCATCTTTTTGGCAATATTAATTGACTCTTCGTTGCTAGAAGCAATTTTCACTATTCCGTCATCATTGACTTCCAATTTTGCACCGGAGACTTCAACGATATTTTTAATCACCTTACCGCCAGAACCAATCACATCTTTGATTTTGGCTTTATCAATCGTGATAGAGATAATTTGAGGAGCATGCTTCGAGAACTTAGATCTCGTCTCTGAAATAGCTTCATTCATAATACCAATGATATGCTTTCTTCCTCCAGATGCCTGGTTAAGAGCAATTTCCATAATCTCTTTAGTGATACTTGTAATTTTAATATCCATTTGAAGAGAGGTAATACCATCCATGGTACCTGCCACTTTAAAATCCATATCTCCTAAGTGATCTTCGTCTCCAAGGATATCGCTTAAAACAACAAAGTCATCGCCTTCTTTAATTAAGCCCATTGCAATACCACCAATATGTTTTTTAATCGGAACGCCTGCTGCCATTAAAGCCAGAGAGGAACCACATACGGTCGCCATGGAACTCGAACCATTTGACTCGGTAATCTCTGATACTAAACGAAGTGTGTAAGGAAAATCTTCTTTCTTGGGCAACATCGGGTGAACCGCACGCCAAGCAAGTTTACCGTGACCAATTTCTCTTCTACCTGTAGCACCCATTCTTCCAACCTCTCCCACAGAATAGGGAGGAAAGTTATAATGCAACATAAAATGTTGTTTATGCATGGGATCTAGGGAATCAATCATCTGCTCATCATCGCCTGTACCTAAAGTAGTCACCACTAAGGCCTGCGTTTCTCCTCTAGTAAATAAACTAGAGCCATGAGCTCGAGGAAGAATGTCTAACTCGCAAGTAATTTGTCTGACTTCATCCAATTTTCGACCATCAATACGGCTTTTGTTTTTAATGATATCCCCTCGGACTACATCTTTTTCAATATCTTTAATAATGGTAGTAGCGGCTAAAACTTGGTCATCCTCAACATTTTCAATAATTGACGATCTAATTGCAGTTAGCTTTTGGCTTCTTTCTTGTTTATCTACAAGGCCATAAGCCTCACGGATAGGATCTGCGATTTTTGCGGCAATGTCTTTTTGAAGACCTTCATAAAATTCAGGAAGTCCTGGAACGTCAAAAGGTTTGATCTCTGTTTTGCTAGCAAAGACATGAGCTTCTTTAATAAAATTTTGATAAAAATCATGACCAAAATTCACCGCTTCTAGCATCGTGCTTTCAGGAAGTTCTTGGGCTTCTGACTCCACCATTAATACGCCTTCTTCAGTTCCTGCCACGATGAGATCTAATTTTGAATTTTCCATCTCTTCAATAGTCGGATTAGCTACAAGTTGATCGTCGATGTACCCTACTCGAGCAGCACCAAGTGTACCAGCAACTGGAAGACCGGAAATAGCAAGCGCTGCGCCCGTGGCGTACATGGCGATTACATCTGGGTCAACAGATCCATCATAAGATAAGACTGTAAGCGTGACTTGTGTTTCATTTTTAAAATTTTTATGAAATAGAGGCCTAATAGGTCTATCAATTAAACGACTTGTGAGTGTTTCTCTTTCAGTCGGTCTTGCCTCTCTTTTAAAAAAACCTCCAGGAATTTTTCCTGAGGCATAGTATTTTTCCTGATAATTAACTGTTAGTGGAAAAAAATCGATATCAGGTTTTTGCGTCTTAGCAGCACAGATATTTGCCATCACCATGGTTTCCCCACAAGTGACAACAACAGATGCGTCTGCCTGTTTTGCAATTCGATTAGTTTCTAGTGTGATTTGTTGGTTTCCCAACGTAAAAGTATGTTCTATTTTCATCTTCCTCTTTTCTACTTATAACACTAATAAAAAAGTATTACTTTTTTCTTAGATTTAATTTGTCTGCTACTTCTGTGTACTTTCCTACATTCCTCTTCTTTAAATACGCCATCAATCTATTTCTTTTACCAACCATCATCAGCAGACCTCTTCGAGAATGAAAATCTTTCTTATGTATTTTGATATGTTCTGTTAACAGATTAATTTTCTTTGTGAGAAAAAAAATTTGGGACTCTGGCGAACCAGTGTCGTTTTCAGCACGTGCAATATCGTTTATTTGTATTTCCGACATCAATACTCCTTTCAAAGTAAACATCATTTGTCCAGGATGTCGCCCAGATCAAATGGTAATCAAGTGGCTATGTAAATCATGTATGCTTGAAAATGCAAGAATTTTCTCAAAATTTACTGATTGCTCTATGGAAAAACTTCCAATTTTCAGTCTTTTTATCATTTCGGCATATCCCAGCTCTCCAAGAGATGATGCTAATTCTGAAGCAAAAGCTCGGACATAAAAACCAGTTTGACATTCCAGCTGTAGATGAATTGTTGAAGGGGTCATCGATAGAATTTTAATTGAATGAAGAGCAACCGATTTAAATCGCTCTTCAATTGCTTGATTATTTCTTGCTAATTCATAAAAATTTTTTCCAGAGAGTTTATGAGCAGAAAAATTGGGAATACGTTGTTGATAGGTTCCAATAAATTGGCGAAGGTTATTACGATAATTTAAAGGATCACTTGAAATATCTTGCATTGCAGAATATCGACCTTCAGCATCTAACGTAGGGGTAGTTGCTCCTAAACGAATTTGTACCTCGTAAATTTTAGACGCTGAATGAATTTGAGGAATAAGCTTTGTTGCTTTATTTAAAGCGATCAATAAAAGCCCCGATGCTAACGGATCAAGGGTTCCAGCAAAACCAATTTTATTAAACTGATACAAAAATTTTAATTTTCTTACTACTCCAAATGACTCTACTCCCTGAGGTTTATTGACGACTAGCCAGCCACTATGTGGAAAATTTGTTTTCACTCAAAATGATCTTAGTTTGATATTTTGGTCACCGAAAGTTTTTTTTCCTTTCGGTGCCAAAAAGTAATTATTGACGGGCTTTAGTTACTTTTTTTTAGTACTTGGCTTTTTTGTATCTTTTGCCATTTTCGTTCTCCTTTGAACAAATTGTAGTGCTGATTCTGAGCACTTGTATAAATGTTATACCCGTTTATTAAATTATCAAGATAGGGAGTCTAAAATATTTTGAACTTTTAAGGAGTCACTAAAAGTTTGGTCAAACCAAAGCGAAACCCTAGGGGTATACTTTGTTGTCAAAGACTTCGCAAGGAGGTCCTGAATAGAATGTTGATAAGCTTTTTTAAACAAATCAAATTCACTCGGAGAAATATTATGAATTAAAAAAATTTTAGCATGGCGGAGATCTTTACTAACTTTAACCGAGGTAATCTCTAACCGCAGGGAGGGGAATTTGCTAAGATAATCGCGATGGGTAACTAAGTATTCAGAAACTAATTTTTTAATCGAAAGTTCAACTTTTTGAGTTCGAAAACTAGGCTTATTATCCACCTTTAGAGTTCTTTTTTGACTTCCTTGGTTATATAAAACTCGATTTCATCTTTCACTAAAATGTCCGAGTAATCCTTAAAAGATATACCACATTCATAGTTTTCGCGTACTTCTCTTACATCATCTTTAAAGCGCTTGAGTGATCCCACTTCTCCTTCGTGGATAATCTTACCTTGACGAACCAGTCTTATTTTAGCGGAATTGGAAACAAATCCATTGGTAACAAAACAACCAGCAATTGTACCTAATTTTGATGAGCTAAAGGTATCACGAACTTCTGCATGACCGATAATTTCTTCTTTAGTATCCGGGGTTAAAAGACCTGATAGCATTTTTTTCATATCATCAAGTAATTCATAAATTATAGAGTAATAACGGATATCAACTTTATCTCTTTTAGCGATAGTACGTGCTTGAGGGATAGCGCGAATATTAAAACCTATCACAATCCCTTGAGCCGAATTAGCCAAGCTCACGTCGCTTTCGTTAATTGCTCCAATGGCATTATGGATAACATTAATTTTTACTTCGTCGTTTCCAACTTTCTCTAAGGAGGCAACAATCGCTTCTAGAGATCCTTGCACGTCCGCTTTGACAATAATAGGTAACTTCTTTGCCTCCCCTTTGGAAACATTTGCCATCATTTCTTCGAGTGATGATTTTTTTACTGAAGCCGTATTTTCTAATTTTTTTTGTTCCTTCACTTTTTCAGTAATATCTTTAGCTGATTCTTCACTTGGCATTACATACATGATGTCTCCTGCTAAGGGCACGGAGTCAAAACCTAAAACTTCAACAGGCATTCCTGGAGGAGCTGTCTTTACTCTGTTTCCTTCTTCATCAAGAAGGGCGCGAACACGACCAAAAGCAGAACCACACGTAAAGTGATCTCCCTCTTTTAATGTTCCGTTTTTAATAATGACAGTAGCCACTGAGCCTTTACCAGTTTCTATTTTTGATTCAACAACAATAGCTTCGGCTAATTTGTTATGCTCTACGTTGAGATCTAAAATTTCAATTTGAAGAAGAATATTATCCAATAATTTATCAAGGTTCGTTTTTTTAACAGCTGAAATTTCAGTTTCTAAGACATCCCCACTATAGCTTTCGACAACTACCTCATGGCTTAGCAAATCATTTCGAACGATATTAGGATCGACATCGGGTAAATCCATTTTATTAATTGCAAGAATAATAGGAACTTTTGCTGCTTTTGCATGAGAAATGGCTTCAATTGTTTGAGGTTTCACACTGTCATTAGCGGCCACTACTAAAACAACCACATCCGTTAAGTTAGCACCCCGAGAACGAATATTGGAGAATGCGGCATGACCGGGGGTATCAAGAAAAGTAATAGGGTTGTTTTTGTGTTGAATTTGGTAAGCGCCGATGTGCTGCGTAATTCCCCCTGACTCGCCGGCAGTTACATTAGTATTTCTTAATGCATCTAAAAGGGAAGTTTTTCCATGATCAACATGGCCCATCACTGTGACAATCGGAGGTCGAGCCTTGATATCTGAATTTGTTGATTTTTGATAATTAGCAATTTCATCTTTTAAACTAATTGCTTCTTCTCTTTTGGGAGTGTGGCCAAATTCTGTAACAATCAACTCGGCAGTATCGCCGTCAATATATTGATTGGCCGTCGCCATAACTCCGCTTTTCATCAACGCCTTCACAACGTCACCTGTTTTTTCAGACATACGGCTGGCTAATTCCTGAATAGAAATTTTAACAGGAATCACAACTTCACGGACAATTTTTTGTGAACTGGTTAAATTAGGTTTAAATTTTTTATTTTGTTTTTCGCGATTTCTTTTGGTTTTGGCCAGACTCGGCATCTTTTCATAATCCGGTTCCTCATCTAAAATATTATTTACAGAAATTGAAGACAGCTTTTTTTGAAATGCTGTCGTATTTAAAGTTAGCTTTTTACGAGGCGCGGCCGCAGCCGGAGTAACTGTAGCGGGACTTTTTGGAGGGGTTGAGGGAGTCTTGTTATCTTTGGTCATAAATATAATTCTTAACTATTAAGATAAATCTCCCTGGCATCCATAATGATTTTTTCAGCAACAGATTTTTCTATTCTTTTTTGAAGAATGCCCTCTTTGCCTACTAATTCATCCGTTGCGAGATCTGCTAAATCCTGTCTGGTAAGAATTTTATTTTCGATTAATGTCACAAGCATCTTGTGGTCAAACTCTGGAATAGCTTTCATATATTCATCTAAGCTTGACTCTTGGATAAATTTTTCTAATTCCGCTTTTTCATTGGCGGTATATTGAGCTGCACGATTATAAATCTCTGTTGCCAACTCATTGTCAAAACCCTCGATTTTCTCGATATCAGAAACGGATGCGTTGGTAATTTTATCAATACTATTGTACCCTTCTACAGCTAGGAGTTGAGCAATCATATCTTCTAGATCCAGTTTCTCCGCAAATAGAGTCGTAATTCTTTTAAATTCCTCCTGGCGTCTTTCCGCATCTTCTTTTTCCGTTAAAATATCAATTTCCAAACCAGTTAAAATAGAGGCTAATTTCACGTTTTGACCTCGACGGCCAATCGCAATACTTAATTGATCTTCAGGTAAAACTATTTCGACGCGATTAGAGTTATCAAATACATTTACTTTTGCTACTTGAGCTGGAGAGATGGCATGTTGGACGTAAATGGATTTAACTTCATTCCAGCTTACAATATCAATTTTTTCTCCTTGAAGTTCATTCACAATCGCTTGAACACGAGAACCCCTCATCCCGACACAGGCACCCACTGGGTCTATTGATTTATCATTAGCGCGAACAGTGATTTTCCCTCGACTTCCAGGATCACGGGCAACCGATAAAATTTCAATCTGCCCTTCATAGATTTCAGGAACTTCCTGAACAAAAAGCTTTGCCATAAATTGCGGATGGGTTCGAGATAAGAAAATTTGATGACCTTTCGCCTCTTCTTTTATATCAAAAAAATAAGCTCGAATACGATCTCCTGTTTTAAAATTTTCTCTTGGAATTAATTCATCTTTGCGTAAAAAACCTTCTGCTTTTCCTAAGTCTACAATTATATTTCCAAATTCAATTCTTTTAACGATACCTGATAACACTTCTCCTACGCGATCTTTGAAATCATTAAATTGTCTTTTCTTTTCAGCTTCACGAACTCGAGAGTAAATAACTTGTCGTGCCATATTTGCAGTCACGCGACCGAAGTTAACTGCAGGAAGTGGGATAGTAATTTGCTTTCCGACTTCAGCATTTGCATCATATTTCTTGGCTTGATCTAGTAGAATTTGGTTTGATTGTAAAATAGGGTCAATGGTTTCTACGACATCTTTAATATGTGACATAGAAATATTTCCCGTAAAGCGATCAATGGAAGCTTTAATATTATTTTCCATTCCATATTTTGATTTTCCAATTATTTCAAAAGACTCTTCGAGAGCCTCCATGACGATATCCATTTCGATGCCCTTCTCTTGTGAGACGACTTCGGCAACTTTTAAAATTTCTGTGTTATTTAGCATTTATCTTTTCTAGTTAAAAAAAAAGGCGGGATAACCCACCTTCTCTCTTGTTGGTTAATAATTTTTAAGAACGCTAAAATAGAATAATTTATGATTTTTGTCTAAGGCTTTTTTTTCAAATTTTGTATCTAAAGCATTGAAATCATTATATTTCCAAGAATTGGGGCTAATATTATCCATTCGATAGTCCTGATCCTGCAACAAAACTAACGCATCTAAAAAATAATCTGCATGATCAGTGGCAAAGTGGATATAACCATTTTTTCTTAATTTAGCGCTTAAGGCCTTAACCAGCTCTCGATTAAAGGTTCTTCTTTTTTTATGTTTGGTTTTTGGCCATGGGTCAGGAAAGAAAATTCGAATACCATCAAAATATTTAATGGGAACCAAAGGTAAGATCTCTTGAATGTTTAAGTGAAAAACAAAAAGATTACGTAATGAGTTTTCTTTTGAGTTCCGAATAGCCCGAAGGACACCATCCGCAAAAATATCACATCCGATATAATTAATATCCGGATGAAGTTTTGCATCTGCGCTTATTTTTTCACCATCTCCTATTCCAATCTCTAACACTCTGGGTTTTTTAATTTTTTTAAAAAATTCTTTGGTAGGAGGAAATAAAAATCTTTGAAATTGTTCTAATCGCGCAAATGATTTGCCTTTTTTTCTACCAAAATATTTATCTTTTGACTCGAACATATATCCAACTTGAAAATAAAATTAAAAGTAGAAGGCCGATAACATAATACATTGTTGAAAGACAATTCATGTTTTGATTGCTGGGGTAGTAAGTATAATAAAAATAATCTCGAACATTATTATCAATACGATGACTGATAATACCATTCGGCTGAATGACAGCCGAGACCCCTGAAGGAGTAGATCGTATTAGAGTTTTTTGAAATTCAACACTTCGCATTAAAGAATTTGCTAGATGTTGTTGGGGGCCATACCATTTTCCAAACCATGAATCATTTGATATTTGTATGACCAAATCAGTTTCGCAAATGTTTTTATTAATAGATTTATAATTAAATATTGACTCAAAGCAGATCATGGGAATAGCCTGAACTTGATTAGGCAAATTAATTAAAGATTGAATTTTTCCAGGGACGTAATTCATTCCTAAATTGAGAAATCGACTGACAAAAGGTTTTACCCATGGAACATATTCTCCAAAGAGGACTAACTTTTGTTTATCATAAAACTGCTCCACAACGCCCGTCTCATTTAACACATACAAGCGATTATAAAGGAAGCCATCTTCCTTTATGGCACTAGATCCTAAAATTAATTTTTGATTGTTGCCAAGAAGGCTGCCTAAACGAACCAATAATCCTGGTCGATTATTTAAATCAATAGAAAGAGAGCCCTCTGGCCATATAATAACGTCGGCTTCAGGGTGATCTTGAAGAGCCTCTAAGGTTAATTGTTCATATTTTTCAAGATTTTCTATGACATTCTGATTAACTAATGATTCATAAATATTGGGCTGAATTACTAAAAAACTCAATGAGTCTTTGCTCTCAGGCGTATCAGACTGATGTTGAATGAAGCCCGTTAAAAAAGAAAAGGTTACAAACACACTTATTATATAAAAAATCAAACGTTTACTGTTAACTAAGCAAAGTAAAATCAGTCCGATAAACAAATGAATAGTTAAACCTAAACCATAAACGCCCAAAAAGGGCAGTGACTTTAGTACTAATAGATTTTTAAAGTAAATGACTGCCGAAGGATTCCATGGAAAGCCACCTATGATAAATTCTTTTAATAAATCTGTAATGCTTAAACTTAAAGGGAGCAAAAAAGGCAATAAACTTTTTTCTCGAAAAAAATAATAAATTAATTGAATCGATCCTAAATTTAAAAATGCAATAAATCCGGACAGAATAGAAATTAATATGACTCCTAAGAGTGAATACCCCCACCCTCCAGAAGCAAAGGATTGAATAATCCAAATCAAACTAATGAATTGAATTAAATAGAAAAAAACAAAAATATATTTTATCGAAAAATTTTGATCGCTGAGTAAAAAATAAAAAAAAAAGGTAATACCCACCCAATAAAAAAGAGAAATTCCAAAGGGCGGGAGAGATAAAAGAATTAGTAACGCACTTACGACTACAATTAAGAAACGTCGAGAGAGGAGAAATGACAAGCTATTGAGATTTAACACCATGAACAATCACCTCTAATATTTTTCTAGAAGAGACTTTATGTATGGTGAATGATAATTTCTTATTTATCGCAAATTTTTCTTTTTTCTTAGGAATACGGCCAGCTAAATTAAAAAGTATTCCCCCAATCGTACCCACGTCCTCTTTTAATTCTTCCGGTATTGAAACATCAAATTCTCTTTCAAAGTCATCGACCAGCATCGCTGCATCCATTACAAGATTGTTATTTTTCAAGTGGTACAAAGGTGTTTCTTCTTTGTCGTGTTCGTCTTCAATCTCACCGACAATTTCCTCCACTAGGTCTTCAATTGTCACCAATCCCGCAACGCTATTAAATTCATCCATCACAATCGCGAGATGAATGTTTTGTTTTTTCATCTTTTGCAAAAGATGAAAAACGGGTGTTGCGGAAGGAATAAATAGAACCTCTCGTAAAAGACTTTTGATGTTGAAGGATTTATTATTGATTTTCTTAAATAAATCCTTGATATGCACCATCCCTAGACAATTTTCAAGCTCTCCATTTACCACTGGCATACGCGAGTGGGCCTCTTTATTTATAATTTTAATGAGATTTTCTTTGTTAATTTTTTCATCGATAAAAATAATTTCTCCTCTAGGGACCATTACATCATCGACGGTTTTTTTATGAACTTTTAATAAGTTATTAAAAATCTTTTTTTCCTCATTCCTTGCTACTCCCGAACTATCCGAATTAGAAGAGATCAAATCAATCATTTCTTTTTTAAACTTTTCATCTTGAATTAGTTCTTTAATAAGTGAAATCGCTATAGTTCTTTTAATCTTCATGAATTTTTTTTAATCCTAACATTAACATGAATAAATTCTCTAAAAATCTCATATTAGATCGAGACTGTTTATCATAATGAGTGTAGCCAAAGAGATGTAAAAGGCCATGGCCGAGTAACATAAAAAAATTTTGAGGGTCGATTCTTTGATTTTTATTTAGAATATAACTATCGGCTATAGCAATATCACCAGAGGCATGCTCATCGGGGAAAGAAAGAACATCTGTCACTTTGTTTTTTTTCCGATATTGCTGATTTAAAATTTTGATTTCCTCATCAGAGACAATCTTAACTGTAATCATAGTCTGGTTTTCATTTTGATGTAGAGTCTGAAAATATTCAGAAAGTTTTTTCAGTTGATTTTTAGACTCGCGCAGAAATTTTTTAAAATCTTTATTGCCAATAAATTCAATTTCAAATTTTTTATTTTTTATTTTCAAAACTATTGATCGTAAGCGTTTATTATTTTTTCAACTAAACTATGTCGACATACATCGCCGCTATTTAAATGCACAAAGCCAATATCTTTAACTTTTTCTAGTTTTTCCATAGCATCTTGCATTCCGCTTTTAGCGTTATCCGGTAAGTCTTTTTGGCTTAAGTCTCCAGTAATAATCATTTTGGAGTCTTGGCCCAATCTGGTTAAAAACATTTTCATTTGCGTTGATAAAGTATTTTGTGCCTCATCTAAGATAATAAATGATTTATTGAGAGTTCGCCCTCGCATAAAAGCCAAAGGTGCGATTTCTATTAAGTTATTGGCCATTTTTCGGTCAATTTCCTCGCCCGGCATCATTTCATATAAAGCGTCGTAAAGGGGCCTTAAATAAGGATCAATTTTTTCTTTCATGTCGCCCGGTAGAAATCCCAGTCGCTCGCCTGCTTCTACTGCAGGTCGAGAGAGAACAAGACGATTTATTTTACCCTCGACAAATAAAGACACAGCATAAGCAACCGCCATATACGTTTTCCCCGTTCCCGCAGGTCCGACTGCAAAAACTATATCTTTAGTTTTCATTTGTTTAAGAAAAATTTCTTGGTTTTTTGTTTTGGGGTAAATCGTTTTTAGTTTTGTAGTGATTTGGAATTTTTGATCTTGTTCAATTTGCTCTTTAATATAAGAGGGCTTTGCCAAATCAATATTATTTTCTATTTCTTCGGCTGTAATATCTTTGTTTTTTAATTTTTGATATAAACCCTGAATGATAAAGTAAGCTTTTTCAACAGGATCACGATTACCTTTGATAGAAAGTAAATTTCCTCGAGTGTATAATTTTACCTTAAACTTATCTTCTAAAACTTTAAGATTTTTATCATGGTATCCAAATAAGCTAGAAAGAAATTGATTATCTTCAAACTCTAATTTTTTTTGGTGAAGTGGAATGCTCGAAGTGGTCATTACGCTCTCTCTCCCAATAAGGAATGAGTCAGCGCCTCTTTAATTTGAACGGGGATAATCTGACCGATAATTTGCTTTTCTCCTTGCAGTGCTACACTTTGATTAAATTCTGATTTTCCTTTGACTTGACCTTCATGTTTGCCTGCTCCATCAATTAACACTTGAACGGTTTTTTGAATAAATTTTTTATTGTATTCCAGCTGTTGTTCATTCAATAATGCTTGGGTTCGCGCTAATCGTTCATCTAAAATATCATCATTAATAAGTTCTTTATTAGCGGCAGGGGTTCCAGGTCGAGGGCTGTATTTAAAAGAGTAAGAGTTCATGTATTTGACTCTTCGAATTAAATCAAGAGTATCCTCAAAATCTTGATCTGTTTCGCCGGGAAAGCCAATAATAAAATCAGAAGAAAGGGCAATATCTGGCTTTGCTTTTCTTACTTTTTCAATAATTTCAAAATAATAATCGCGGGTATGTTTGCGGTTCATTAATTTTAGAACATTATCAGATCCTGATTGAACTGGTAAATGCAGATAGGGCATAAGCTTTTTATTCGTACCGTGGAGTTCAATTAAATCATCGGTCATATTAATGGGATGACTTGTTGAGTACGTAATGCGCTCGACGCCTCCAATTTCAGATATTGTATTAATTAAAGATGCCAGAGTATAAGGTTTGCCCGCCGCATCAGCACCGTGATAGGCATTAACATTTTGGCCTAGTAAAGTGAACTCTACGACACCTAAGTCGACAAGGGCTTTGACTTCGTCGACTAACTCATACACTGTACGTGAGTACTCGGCCCCCCTAGTATATGGGACTACACAAAAATGACAAAATTTATCGCATCCTTCTTGAATGGTAATAAAAGCTGATTTGCTGTTATGGTTTCTTTTTATAAGATTAAGAGTGTCAAATTTTTCGATCGCATCAAACTCTGTGATAGAGGATTGAGAAATTTCATCTGTTTGTAAAAACTTATCTAAAGATTGGATGGATTGGGGTCCTATAACTAAATTCACATATGGAGCTCGTTGTTGGATTAATTCCCCTTCGGCTTGAGCTACACACCCCGCTACAATCACTTTTTGGTCTTTTTTTCCTTTTTTTTGAATTCTGCCTAAATCAGAGAATGTTTTTTCAGTGGCCTTTTCTCGAATATGACATGTATTAAGGACAATGTAATCCGCATTAAAAGGGTCATCCGTCGGTTGAATGTTGTGAGACAGAAAAATATCTTTCATTTTATCAGAGTCGTAAACATTCATCTGACATCCAAATGTTTTAATAAAGAAATTTTTAGCTACTGGCATTAAGAGTTTTTGCAAACAAAATTGCGTCTTGCAAAGAAGAGGGATTTATAGGATTGCTCCCATAGTAATTTTTTCGTTCATTGTAGGCTTTATAGCCTAATTTTTCATAAAGTTTAATAGCAAATTTATTAACAGCGCTTGCTTCCAAAAAGATTTTGACTGATTTTCCTGTACTTTTGAGTTGTTTTTCAAGCTCCTCTAAAATCATTCTTCCCAGCCCCTGGTTCCTAAATTTAGGCAAAACGGCAATATGTAAAATTTCAAATTCACTGACCTTTTGATCTTGATAAAGAAAATGTCCGATTAAAACACCAATTGGATGATCATTGTCTAATAGATAAAAATTAAAACTATTCTCTTTTTGAAGATGTTCAGATATTGCCTTATCGCTCCAATTTATTTCTAATTGATCTCTTTTTTCAATTATCCAACTATGAGATTTCTCGATATTAGAACTGAACTTCAAGGATTAAATATATCATAAATTCATTATTTAATTATCAACATTATATTCTGGAAGAATTGTTTACTTTTACTAAGTGTATGCGAATATGCTTTGTTTTTTAAAAATTATTAAATGCCTTCTAGTCAAAAGTTATATATTCGAAAAAATTCTAAGATCCATTCTTCTGGTCTTTTTGCTAAAACTGATATCGAAAAGGGTTCAAGAATTATTGAATATCGAGGATTAAAAATTACTAAGGCACAGTCAGATAAAATTGCTGATGTTCATATTGCTGCGAACCAAAAAAAAGGAACAATAGGAGCCGTCTATATTTTTACATTAAATGAAAGATATGACATTAATGGGAAAGTATCTTGGAATTTAGCAAAGTATATTAATCACTCCTGTGATCCCAATTGTGAGACAGATATTATTCGAGGTAAAATTTGGATAAATGCCATTAGCGATATCAAAAAAGGGGAAGAGCTTACTTATGACTATGGTTATGACATGGACTGTTATGAAGACCATCCTTGTCGTTGTGGTTCCAAAAACTGTGTAGGCTATATTGTTCGCAGTAATCTTCGCTGGCGAGTTCTTAAAAAAATTCAAAACAAAAATAAGAAATAATTCATAAAATTTTCATACATCGTTCAATCATTTTTCGATAAAATAAAAATAGATTTGAACAAAGATTCGCTAAAATCTGTT
>Ga0255765_1001176_pt1 | contig 33081 bp, 20 predicted proteins | sample 041ome_8_FD_179965 | JGI IMG/M metagenome (GOLD analysis project Ga0255765, IMG submission 179965) | Coastal salt marsh microbial communities from the Groves Creek Marsh, Skidaway Island, Georgia - 041407BS metaG (version 2) | ecosystem: Environmental > Aquatic > Marine > Intertidal zone > Salt...
TTTCTCTCGAGCTGCTGGTTTCGTTGACTGCTAAATGTAACTTCGCTCGTATCGACCCCCACTGGCGACTGGCGCCGAACAACGCGCCGTCGTCGAGCTCGTAGTTTCTCTTCGCCGCCGTCGCCGAAGCGTCGACCGAGGAGGAGGAAGAGGCGGTGGAGTTGACCAGAATCCTCGATTCGTACTTGAACAAGTCCCGAACGGCGACGAACACCGACCGCTCTTCTTCTTTCGCACCATTTCCCAAACTCGTGAACGACGACGACGACGACGACGACGCTCCGTCGTTGACGCCCAGGGAGGTGGTGGTGGCGGTGCCAGTGGAGGACATCGACTCGCGCTGCTGCGGAGCAGCAAAAGGCCGCGCATCGTCATCGCTCCTTTCCATTTCGCTTTCTTCTCTTCCACTTCCCACCGTCGCGGTTAACCCAGCAGCGCGATTCTCAAATCCACCTCCTCGAAGAACGCCACCACTGATAACAACGAAGACGCACAATACGGCGACGGCGCCGAGCATCGTCGTCGTCATCCCTTTTATACGTATTCTTTTGTCGCTGGTGGTGCTCAAATCGTCGGAAACCTTTTCTTTTCTTCTTCCCAACAATAAAACTTCTTGTTCTTCTTCTTCTCCTTCTTCTTCTTTGAACCAAAACATCTTCGTGTATCGTCCGTTCGTGCGTCGTCGCGGTCGTCGCGTTCCTTCGTTCCTCTCTCTCTCGCGCGCGCGGCTTCTGAGAAAGAGAAAGAGAGAGAGAGGCGTTTTGGATGGATTTGCGAAAGATGTTTAGGGTGTCAATTACTAAACCCTAAACCCTAAATAAAAGATTGCGTTTTCTCCTTTTGGGGAAACAACGCGCACCTTTTTTCCTACTGCGCGCTTTGAGTACCAACCATATGTTACTAAACCCGGACGTCTCGCTCAAACTCACCCTCGCGACGGCGACGATTTTAACCGGATGCGCTCTGAGAGTTACCCGCGTCGTCACGAGAGAAAACGGCGAATCGCTTTTGGCGGTCGTGTTCGGTATTTTGTTGCCGAGTTTGTTGATACAGGTACGCGATGAATTTGGGCACACGGAAACCTTATCCCCTGGCGCGCGCTCGGGAGGAACGCGCCGCTCGCTTTGCGTTGGTCGTTCTTCTTCTTCTTCGTCGTCGTCGTTCTCGCGTCTCTGTGTGATCCTTTTTTTTTCGTGTGTCGTTTTTATCGGGAGGACAAAAGAGTTCGCACGCTGACCCCTCGAGCGTATTTATTCGTGTTTACACGTGACAACAGACGTTCGCTTCGATCGCGGCGAGCGCGGACTACGCGGTGTTCTTCGCGTATTCCGTCGCGCAGTGTCTCGCGGGCACGGCTTTAGGCTTTTTGCTTTTCCGCAATCGTAAAAAAGGAGGAGGCGAACATTTAGCCGGTTCGACGGTCGGGGTCAATCTCGGGACGTTCGCCTACCCGCTCGTGTTCGCGGTGTTTGGCGAGATTGGGTTGCGAAGAGCCGTCGTGTTCGATTTTTTTAATCAAGTGTCCATTTTAGTCGCGAGTTACGCGTTGTTTGCGCTGAGTAAGAGAAGCAATGATGGCGCGGGAGGTGAGAAAACGAAAGATGTCGTTTTGAAAGCAATCAAGACGCAAATGTTCACGCCGTGTTTACTCGCGTTGTACCTTTCAATCGCGCTGAAAGCCATTCCGAACGCGTCGATTCCGTACGTTGTGGATCAGTTTTTAGGCTCGTTGGCGGTAGCGGCAAAACCGCTAGCATTGCTGTCGCTCGGAATATTGTTTGAGCCGAAGATGTCTAAGAGCGAAATTGGAGACGTGGTGACGCTGTTATTAATTCGATACGGAAGCGGATTAATCATCGCCGCTACGGCAATCGCGTTGAACATGTACCAATTCATAGGCTCCAGCGGTTTGGCGGTATTGACGTTAGCTCTGACCGCTCCCGTACCGTTGATTTCCATTCGATATTCGAAACAGTTTGGGTTGAACTCAGGACCGGCGGCTACGGCAGTGAATGCGAGTAACGCGGTGTCCTTCGTCGCTATTTTGCTCCTCGCCGGGGCGGATTTCGAGACGAAACGGAGAAGTTTAATGTCCTTGTTCGCGTCGCTCGGAACTCTTTTCGTGGGATTGGGTATTTTTATGAATAAAAAAGCGTTAGAATCTTCATCCGAATATTCAGAAGGTAGAAACGACGAGCCGTTTGAAATCAGAGATATCGGCGACGGGAAGAAGCGGTTCGTTTCCACCAACGCTTTGACGAGAAGAAGAGGAGCGAAGACCGTGGTTACTTTTGACTATCGTAACAATCATACCATCAAGAGAAGGAAAAACATCGTTGAACTCGTACCATCGTTGTCTTCTGTAGCAACACCGAGAGGTTATTGTCGCACTTTTGCAGTTAGTCGTAGGAATAGAAATAGACCGAGTAGAGGAAATGGTCTCGGTGTTGGTGCGCATCATCGAAGCGCGTTCGTCTTCTAGGGGTTTTTAGTGGAAAAATGTACCACAGTATAAAGTAGTTTTATAAATACAACCGATGCGTTGATAACGGCGCTAAAGAATATAAATATATATATGGTGCGTATGTTTTCGGTACCCAGTGGGTATCACCATAGCAGCAAGTGACGTAACGTAATCTCTTTTTTCATCTCTTTTCTCTGTCTTTCTCGTTCTTATAATTAATTGTAAATCATGTCTTGATGCATATCGGTCAAGTAGCAATTCAAAACCTTCAATCCGTAGTTCTTCTCGTCTCGACTGGTCTCTCTCTTTTGAAACGGATCGGATCCGTCCGGCATGGCAAAACCTTCGTCCCGCATCTTCGCATTCGCGTAATCGTCTTGGCACAAGTGGCCAAACGTGAACGCGTCGATCATATCCGCGCCGAATCGCGCCATGTATTTATACACCTTCTCTTGGAACTTCGGGCCAATCAAGTACCTGGTAAATCCCGCTCCCGAGCGATCTTTTGGCCAATAGTAAAAGTTCCCAGTCAATTGTTGGCCTTTTTTCGGCCCGTCTTCGGCTAAGATTGGGTACGTGTTGCCTTGTTTATCGCAAAATCCTGCTTCGTCGGGTTGCGCGCACGCAGCTTCGTAAAAGTTGGTCAACAACACGAAATCGGCGTCCTCGGGGACGTTGGCGACGATCGCATCTAAATGCTTCATCTGCCAGTTCAAACCATCCGCTTCCATGATTAAAGAAAACTTTTTCCCGGAGTTGGATTCTAAAACCGTGCGCCAGGCGTGCATGTGCGCAAATAAACACCCGATGTGATGCGCGCCGCCGTATTGCTCTTCCGTCATGCCTCCCGCGTCGTTTCGTTCGTCGATGACACCCAGCCACGGTAAGTTCTTCAAGTTATCTCCGTTTCTCACCGGGTCTGGGTGCTTCCATCCTCTGTTGAAGAACTCCTTGTTCAACTTTCGAATAGGTTCGATCGCCCATTCCGCGTCACCGATATTTTCCGGCCATTCCGTCGGCGTCACGCCGACGTCGCTCCTCGCATCCGGCAACGTCTTTTTGATTCTGTTGAAATTCTCGTGATCCTCGGCGTCGTTTCTTTGCACGATGACGACGATATCCGCCGAGTAAACGCGCGCCGGAGAATCTTCCCACGGTATCTCATCGTCATCTCCTAACAAAGCATCTCCTTTCTCCGTCCCTTTCTCAGCCGTAGCAAACTTCTTCCGGAAGTTGTCGTACACGCGCCACTTGGCGTTGGCTTTCGCTCTGCGAACAAACGGCGTTTCCGTCAACTCATCGCCGCTCCTCCCGTAAACTTCTTCTTCTCCCTCTTCCGCGGCGGCGGGTGCGACAACAGACCACGTCATATTGTCGCAAAAGCCCGGGTGCAACCGGTGCCACTCTTCCGCCTCCGGCGTCGCCGCGCCGAGAGGACGCGATAAAGTTCGTTGTTGTTGTTCAGCCCCTAAATGAGCCGCGTTGTTGGTGCCACTCGGACCCCGAATCGCGACGGCAGCGGCAGCAGAGCACGCCAAGAAGATTGAAACGCCGGCTACTTTCGCGAGTCCGTGAACGTTTCTCGTCGTCGTCGTCGTCTTTTCCGACGACGGCAGTAAAGACGACGTCGCATCGGTGCCGCGCATATCGATTGGTTTATTCGATCTCTCTCTCAACACTAAAAGATTTTTCCCGAGATTTTTGTACTCGTTCTCTCTCTCGTTCTCTTTCTACCCAACGTGTGTGTGTGCGCGCGCGAAAAGGACTATATCTGATCTGTATATTTGTATATATAAATGCACGCGTTGTTGTTTTTTATCTCTGGCCGTGGAGATTAACGCCGCTTTGTTCTGCCGTCCGCGCGAGAGTTTCGACTTTTGAGATGGCAATACGTATATGTTTAGGGTTTTACAATTTTTCTTTTTAGTCTTTCATTTCTTCGTCTCTTTCTTCGGAGCTGCTTTCTTCTTCTTCTTCTTCCTCCGAGTCGTCGTCGTCGTCGCCTTTGGCGACGGAGACGTCAAATTCAAACTCTAAATCTGCTCCGAGGTACGAATCGCACATGAAGTACAACGCGTATTTGCGCTTGCCTTCCTCGGACGGCGAGGCGAAACTTAACTTGACCTTGGAAGTTTTTACCAAGTTGACTCTTTTGATGGCGCACAAGCGGTTTTCTTTTTCGTCGCCGACGACGACCCACCAACTCTCTTCGCGCGGTATTGGATAACGACTGCAATTGACGGGAGGTAAAAGCGATACGGAATCGCCGAATTCCCATTCGCGAGAGACGTTGACTTCGACGTCGATGGTTGAGCTCGTGGAGATTTCCGAGGCGTTGGTGACTTTGTGTTCGCAATCGACGTTCGGGTACCGGTTGGCAGCCTTCGCGACGTCCGAGAGTTGTCGCTTGGACAAGTCGCTCAAAATGTCCTCTCGCACGGAATCTTCCGCATCTAATAACTCGTACACGGATTCCACGTCTTTGTCTTTCGCTTTTAGCGCTATGGATTTCGTCACGTGCGGTAACTGCAACACGCCGGCGTCTTTATCCCACATGGCTTGCGTTAACATTTGCGACAATTCCATGGCGCACATCGCCGGCGATAACCAGCCGTTGCTGGAAATCACATCTACCATGGCTAAGAGTAAACGCAACGCGGTCGGTAAGATGGACTCTAAATCTCTCGCGAGATCACCCGGTAACGCAACGCGGCTTAAATGAGCTTGAAGCAACGCGCACGTCTTGACGTGCGGATCGTTCGTTTTCCTATTCGTCATCGCAATGGGCGAGTGGTTCAAGATGCGACGAATGATTTCCGCCTCGCCTGGGCGGATCGGCACCGAATCAAATTCGCTCGCGCCGGAAACAATTTCCAAGATACCTTTCAGCTTTGTTTTCGCGGTTAAGGATGCCGCGAATAACTCGACCGTGGTGTATTGCGAGTAATAATAACTCGCAATCATACCGAGGTTCAAAGGTGAAATTTCATTCTCGCCAGTCTCGTCGTCTTCTTCGATTTGCGCGCACTTGGAAACCTCCAAGTCGGATAACGTGCTCTCGACGAGTTCACTCAACGCGTCCGAGACGTGTCTGTGAGACGTTCCGGTCAAATTGTAATAGTTTGGATTTCTCGTTAATCGTCGATAATAGTACGTCCAGGTGAGATAGTCCACGGCATCTTGTTTGGTTTCGATGGTTCTCGTGACAATTTCCGCGTTGAAATGATCGTGTAAGAAGTGATCCAAGTGCGATTCAACCGGGAACGGTTCGTGAAGGAACTTGGAATAATACGCCTTCTTAGCTTGCGAGCACATCAACACGCACGTGCCGTGTTCGTCGATGCCCGGACGCCCGCACTTGGCGGTCATTTGCAACACGTCCACGACGGGGTAATCCGCCGCGGAGGAGCCTCCGGCGTCGTAGAGTTGCGTCCCAGAAACGACGACAAGTTTCGCTTTCTGTCGTAAAGTCCACACCGACGCAGCTTCGCAAATCATCAGCGAACACGCGTTACACTCAAACGCCAAGAACAACGCTTCCTTTTCAACTTTTGATAAACCTTCGTGAATGACAGCGATGCCAAAAGTCATCGCGTGTTTCACGCCGGCGTCGGATTCAATCTTCTCGGAGAGTTGTTCCAAGACGTTTTCGTCCTCCGCGGAGACGTTTCGAAAGTACCCTTCGTCGTTATCATTGAGAGCGTAAGAGAGTAACTCTAACGCGCGTTGTTTCGCATGTTTCCTAGTCGGCGCGAAAACGATCGCCGGTTCTTTGTTTCCGCAATGCGTCTTGATAGCTCTGTACGTCGGACGCGACATCGCTTGGACGCGAGATTCATAATTGACTACGTCGAATCCGCGAACAAACAATCGCAAAGGCGTTGGACGCGCAGACGGTGCGAAATTAAATTGTCTTTTGGAGTTTACGCCGAGCCACTCGGCTAAATCTTTCGCGTTCGCGACGGAGGCGGATAAGCCGAGAATGCGAATCGGCGGCGGTGATTTTTTACCGTCCTTTTTCGCTCCACCGTCCTCTTCTTCTTCTTCTTCTTCGCGTTGCTTTTGTACGGAGACGTAACGCATTCTCGAGCACGCGACTTCAATCGTTGCTCCGTGCGCGCCGCCAATCAAATGGAGCGCGTCCGCGATGAACAGTTTGATTTTTTGCACGTTCTTTCGTTGTTTCCATCTTCTCGATAAAATGTCCCAATTCTTCGCGCTCGAGACGATGACTCGAGAGCGTTCGAGCAACTTCAAATCAGTCGCCACGTCACCGGTTAATAAGCACGTCGGAATGCCCATTGTGTTTTCAAACTTCTCTTTCCAATCCGCGTATCGCGCTTCGGCGATGTCGTCGATGGGTGCGCAATATACACATCTAGCATTTTCCACACCGTGCGTTTCCATCGCGCGCAAGATGGCCAACTCGGCGCAGACGGATTTTCCTGAGCCAGCTGGAGCGGACACGTACACGCTTTCGTCGGAGTCCGTCAACGCTTGATACGTTTGCGTTTGAATTGGGTTCAACATTCTGAAACCACCACCTTGAGGAAGCTTTGAATACATCTTCGGAAACCCAAACTTTGCCTCACGAGTGGGAATAGGTTGTAAATCCAACAATTCCGTCGGCGCGGCGAATTTTTCAGGCAACAACAAGTGCTTAAACGAGACTGGGATGACGGTATCTCCGCCTAACCACGCGTCCGAAGTGACTCGGATGAAATATTGAGGAGGAATCGGATCTAACAACGGCACCGTAAAACTTACCGAATGTTCCTCATCTTTGTTTTGGTACTTCAAAGTGAAATATTCCGAGTGCAAAATCTTCTCCCCGTCGTTGTCTTCGACCATGATCCAAAAGCCTTGCGCGAATGAGTGAAACCGTTGGTCCCAAACAAAATCAGGGGTCAAAATGACGTCCACTTTCAACGTAGAACGCGTGATTGGTTGCACGTGCGCTTGGATATCCATCCGAGGGAACTGATGGACGAACTTGTGTATCGCTTTACCCATTTTCGGAAATCGAATCAACTCGCCAATTTCCTGCGACGTCAATTCAAAGTACTGTTCCCAACTGACATCTTTGCGTTCAATTTTCATCAAAATATCGTTTGGGATCGCTTTAAACTGTCTCAAAGGCGTTTGCGACGACCAAGTTTTCTTTCCAGCCATTTTGCACAAGTTGAGCGATTTTTCGCAGAGTTGCGCCCAACCCCGTTTCAAGACGATTTCAAAGATGCATCGCAACAATCTACCCGCGGATTGAGTAATATATACCATATCCGCCGATAACGAAAAGCCTTCTAAACTCATGTTTGAAATGTACGCTTGGAGCAAAATGTTTATCTTTGCCGTCGACTCTTCTATCGATTCTTTCACCGGAATCGGTACTCTTTCCGCTAACGTCGCCAACTCAATTTTCTCCTCTTGACGCACCGAGACGAATTTGAACTCCTCGGCTAACGAGAATAAGCGACACAGCTCAATGTCACCCATCTGCGGTTTTAAGTGTTCGTGGAACGCTCTCACTGTGCCGTGAGAGACGTAATATTGACTGGCGATTCGACCCAGATCCGTAGCTTGTAAACCTCCGCCTCTTTTATCGTATCGTATCAATCCCGCTTTGTCCAACGACAACGCCGCCGAGTGCACTAAATCCGCTCTTCGACTGGATAACGTCGGATCGTCTTCCACGGCCGATCGCGGCACACCATACAAGACTGGGTTTCTCAGCATTCTAACGAATAAGTATGTATATCCGAGCCATTTGACGGCATCGTCTACTGAGGCTATGGAGCCTAAAACAATCTCCGCGTTGAGCGAATCCGCTAGTTTCGCCACGAATTGACTTTCTATCGGTAACTGTTGGTTGAATAAAGATAAATAATACTGCAGTTCCGTGTGCTGAGTGATGATGATCCCTTCTCCGAACGTGTCGAACTGAGGACGACCAGCTCTGCCCATCATTTGCATGACGTCCTGGAAAGATAACTCGTCCCACCCGCCTTTTTCGGGATTGTACACTTGCGTCCCTTTGATGATGACCGTGTGCGCGGGCAAGTTTACGCCCCACGCTAAGGTTGCCGTCGATACGAGCACTTGAATGTGCCCGTCAGCAAACAACTCTTCGACTAACGTTCTATCGGCTCGAACCATTCCGGCGTGATGGATGGCAAAACCGTATCTCAATAACTCTTTCAACTCGTTCGATTTAACGTTTTCGGATTCTTGTCGTAAAATTTCCGCCGTCGCCGTGTCGCTTCCAACGTACTTCCCGATTGTTTCGTTTTCTATCGCCATGTCCCGCAAAGCTTTCGCTGTCTTGAACGTTTCCTTTCTCGAGTGCACGAACACCATCACTTGCGTTTGACCAGCTTGTTCGTCGACTTTTTCGTAGCATATTTCGTTCATCAACTGAAACCGCTGCAACGGTTTTTTCACCGTGATGCCGACGAATTGCGATTGCAACGGGCACGGTCTGTAGGAGTTATCAAAGACGAACAACCCTTTTCCGTGATCGACGCGAGCGAACGCGGCGACGTCGTCGTAGTTTGGCAGCGTGGCAGATAATCCAACGAATCGCACGTGTTTACGAGTCTCTTCGACTTGTCGAATCGTACGCGCAATGATGGATTCCAAGACTGGGCCGCGACCGTCGTGCAACAAGTGCACCTCGTCGACTATCAACAACGACACAGATTGCGTGTATGCGCGGTCGCCTGACTTTCGCGTGATAATATCCCACTTTTCTGGAGTACTGACAATGATTTGCGTGTCTTCAATTTCTGCTTTAGACATGGAAACGTCACCGGTTAATTCGCGGACGTTTACGCCAAAATCTTTCAATCGTTCGCTCAAGTTACCAACCACTTCCGCGACGAGCGCTTTCATCGGAGCGACGTAAACTATTTTGAACTTGGTCAAATCAATCTCGCCGGTGTCTGGATCGCGATGTTTTCCTATTTCGTGGCATATGGTGAGTACGGCAACGTTTGTTTTCCCCGCCCCAGTCGGTGCGCAGAGTAGCATGTTTTCTGGCGATAGCAAGGCCGTTTCGTACACTCTCGATTGGACTCTGTTCAAACTCTTCATGCCTTTAAACGCCGGCCTGGCCCACTCTGGAATTTCCTCGATTGGTCGTAACTTTTCGTTATCCGCAAACGGCGGCGCTTTCATCGCAGGGACGTGCACTTCCTCGTATCCTTTCTTTTGCGTTCGAAACGAGCCTTCCGGAAGTTCGCACTTTGCGTTGGCCATCAAGCGACTCCCTTGATGAAACGCCAGCGCGTCCAGTTCTAAGACTTTCCGGTGCGCGCTCGCGCCGAGCTCTTTTTCTCTTCTCTTTTGCGCGTCTAATCGTAACTTTTTCGCTTCTTCGCGGATTTTGTTCTCCACGTTTTCTTGTCGCTCTCGCGCGGATGCCCTCGTCGCTTTCATTTCGGACAAGATTACCGCGCCTTTAGAATCGTTGCTCATTAAATTTTCAATGTCTTTCTTCTCGGTGTCCGATTGCGCTCTGGCGAGTTTCGTGCACCACACGATGGCGTCTCTATTTTGCATCAACGTTTTCACCAAATCGAATTTGTCGTACTCGAGAAGTCGAACGAGTTCGTTCTCTCGCGATCGATCGTCCGGTGCCTCCAGCGCTTGCAAAGCCTTCTCGGCGATTTCGGACATTTTCGTCTGATCGTTTTCTTTTTCTTCTTCCGAGGCCGCGGTGGACGAACCGGAGAAAGCGTTGGAAATGAGCCGCTGCAAATAATACGCGTCAATCTCTGACGGGCGAACTATCACGTGTTGTTTCTTGTGGCGTTTTTTCGGTTCGTCAGAGTCGGAAGCGTCAGAATCTTCCATCGCTTTTCCGTCGCCTTCGTCGTCGTCCGATTCGTCCGAATCGTCTTCGTCTGACTCCGACCTCAACTCTCTCAACTCCGCTCTGTTCCCACCACCTTCATCGTCGTCCGAATCGTCTGAATCGTCCTCGTCGCTCTCTTCAAACTCTACAGCAACCCCCGCGTCGTCGTCCATCTCTTCATTCTCTCCGTTTGCGTCAGGATTCTCCTCCTCTCCGCCAACGGGCGTAAAATCCGTAATCATCTTTCCAACCGCGACCAACTTGGCAAACTTCTCCTCCGACAACTCCCCAACCAAACTCTCCACCTCTTCCTTTCGTCTCTTCTCGTTCATGGAATCATCTTTCAACGTCTCCAGCACTTCCTCCGCGGCGCCTCGCAAAACATCAGACGGCTGCTCCCCGAACTGTTCCGTCATCGATTTCAACAAAACCTCGTACGCCGCTTTCGTTTCTCTCGTCTTCGGCTTATATCCGACGTTAAAGTTTGTCTCCGCGGAGAGCACGTCTCGCCGCGCCGCCGCGTTGCTCGACTGCCCCCCAACCGCGTCTCTCTTTCTTCTCTTCGAATTACCGAAAACGTCGTCAAAATCTGACTCCAAATCCATCGTTTTCTTCTTCTTCTTCTTCGTCCTTCTCAAAGCCTCCTCGTCCTCGCTCCGTCCTTTCTTCGTCGAATCATCCTTCTTCTTGTCGTTGCCGGCTCGATCGCCGAACGCCTTGGCATCAATCCTCCCCCATAAACTCTCCGGCATCCCGCTCGGTTCGTGCATCCGTCGTTCCGTCTTATCCGCCTGTAAAACCAAAGACGCGTTCGCTTTGTATTCGTACTGCCGGTACCGAGCCGCTCGTTCGGCTGCGCCAACATTCTTTTCGTCGTCCTCGAGGACGCCCATGTTGTTATTTAAACAACGCGGATTTCTCTCTGTGTGTGTGTGTTCTCTCTCTTCTCTCTTTTATTAAAAAGAAGATTCTTTCGACGAGAAGATGGCCCCGGAGCCTCTCTCTCTCTCTCTCTCTCTCTCTCTCTCGACGCTCGTGTACTACGAACCGGCGAGGAGGAGAATGCGCGTCGATCTCTCTCTCTCTCTCTGCCGCCAAAATTCGAGAACAACGCTCTTCGGTTTAGGGTTTAGGGTTTAGAACCCTAAACGTTTCCGTTGTTGGGGAAATTCGCCAGAAAGAGAGAGAAGAGAGAGCGAGAAAGAACGCGCGCGCGAGAGGTAAAACGCATCTAAACCCCGTTTTATTCTCGAAAAGAGAGATCTGTTTTTGTTGTTGTTCTGTTTACACGTGCTGCGATATGAAACAACAGTACGGCGCAACTTTGACACCTTTGGACGAGGCGACGAGGGAGGAGGAGGAAAACGAGACGTTGCTCGATGATGTTATCCCGAAGGACGACGGCAACTTCGCGACGAAAGGACGACGTTCGGCTTCGACGCTGATCTTCGTGGTGGCCATCCTCGCGGTGCTCGGGGTGAGCAGCGGGAGCGCGAGGAGGAGGATATCGTCGGAAAATGGTGTCAAAGTCGCTGCTACTACGGTGTCCCCCGAGTTGGCAAAGGAGGAGGGTTTGCGACCAACGAGGAGGCACCTTCTCGAAGAAGAAGAAGTCGTCGAGGAGCGGCGTCCGTTGCCGCCGCGCGGACGACGCGTGGGCGGGATGCGATTCGATCGAGTCGTGTACGCTCCAAACAACAAAAAGGAGAGAGACACGCCGCTGAGACAGCTGTTGCAGGAGGAGGATTACAACGGCGAAGAGGCGTCGTCATCCGCGGAGGAGGAAGAGTCCGCGGCGTCGTCTTCGGAAGAGGAGGAGGAGCGGGAGGAAGAAAAATCGGAGGAGGAGACGGAGGAGGAAATACAGCAGGAGATTGCCGAGGAGAAGGAAGAGGAGAGAGAAATTCTAGAGGAGGAGAGAGAGGAGAGAGCTGAGGCGCGCGAGGAGCGACGAGAGCGTCGAGAGCGACGCCAAGAGATGCGAGAGGCGGTGGAGGAAGTCAAGGAGGAAGTCGCCGAAGAACAGGAGGAGGAAGCGGAAGCGGAAGCCGAAGCCGAAGCGGAAGCCGAAGCGGAAGCCGAAGCGGAAGCCGAAGAGGAAGCCGCCGGCGATGACGAGACGAGCGATGAGTAATTTTATACATGTTTACACCCTCCCCCAGATTTATTTGTTTTATTGAAATAATGAAACCTTTTACGAAGAGACTTGTGTGTTCGACGAGACGACCGGACGATACCCGCGCGTCGCGCTGCTCCATTTTGCTCCCAATTTGCCTCACAAAGACTAAACGACACGAATTTGCTTCAAACATAACAACAACAACAACAACAACAACAACAACAACAATAATAATAAAAGTCGCCCGCGAAAAGAAAGAAAGAAAGAGAGAGACCAGGGAACGAGGATATACTCGAAGAAAATCGAAAAACTCTCTTTCCACACGCGTCCGTCGCGGATCGTGTGCCGCTTTTTATCTCTCTGAAGTTTTTTTTAGGGGAGATGCCGAATTCACTTCTCCCGCCGTGGCGGATACACTTTTCCGAACGAGAAGAAGAAGGAGGAGGAAGCGTTCGCACGAACGCGTCGCCGACGATACATTACCCATCTCGCGTTACTTCTCCACCGCACAGTCCGAGCCGTAAACGGAAGGGCGCGACGGCGGCGGAAGAAGAAAAGAAAACGAACGCGATTCCATTTTTAACCGCTCTGGAAAGAACGAATTTGGAGTTCAACGCGGCGCACGCGACGAGAGATTGTTTGAGACATTTTGGGTTGCCAGTCGTTTTGAGAGATAGAAAACGGATGAAAAGAGATAAAGATACAAACGGGAAGAATAGCAGTAAAAGTAATTCGACGTTAACGTTAGCGGAAATCCGAGGGAACGTGAAATGGGGGTGGGCGCGCGAGGCGACGAAGTCGGGCGTGAAGGAAGCGAAGAGAGGCCATTATATGATCGCTTTGAAAGCGTTCGATCGAGCGATTGAGTTGGACCCGAAACACGTGGATGCGTACGTCGCGAGAGGCGCGGTTTTAGCCAAAAAAATGGATTTGGAGAAGATGACGGTGTCCAGGCGAGTGGAGTGTTTGGAAGACGCGAGGAGGGATTTCAAGTTGGCGTTGGAAATGGAAGAAGGGCACGAAGACGCGAAGAAATATTTAGAAAAGGTGGAGGAGGAATTGAAAGAATTGAGAGAAAAACTTCGAAACCAGCAAGTTCCAGTCGTGGTTCCAGCGAAGAGGAAAATTTCGGCGACGACGAGAGTTTCGTCGTCCGGCGTGTTGCCGGCGGACAGAGCGAGGTTGGAGCAAAGAGAGAAGGACATGGATCGCATCGAAATTACGAACAACGGTATCGACAAAAGTGGAGCTGTAAATGGCATCATCGCGAATGCTCGAAAGAACGGGCTCGAAGAGGACAAGGAAATGACGGAGTTTTTAGAGGCGGAAATCGAAGCCGAGATGGTTCGAAAAGAAAAGGAGAAACATCGCAAGGAGAAAAAGAAGCGCAAGAGGAAGAAGAAGGAGAAAAAAAGCAAACACCGGAAGAAGAAGAGCAGGAGGAAATCGTCGACATCGTCGTCGAATTCGTCGTCGAGCAGTAGCAGCAGCAGTAGCACGAGTAGCACGAGTAGCAGTAGCAGATAGTAATGCGCATAGCATCATTTGTTCAAATTACATCTCACCGCTCAATCGAGTTCTTTCGTCTTCTCGTAGAGGTAACAATCGAGCTGCCATTTCTCGTCCACTTGCAAGATAGGTTTCCATCCGATTCCTCCCGGAATCGATCTCAAGGGTTCAAAATTTTCGATATCGTCGCACAATTTACTCACGATCGCCAATCTCGCGCCAACGTTCATCTCTCTCGACAGTTTCGCCTTCAGCATCCCCAACGTCGTGTCGTGCAACGTCGTCGCGTGCACGAAAATGAAATCAAACTGAGAGAGGTCTTGGTCGAACATGTCGCCCTGAGAGACGGATATTTCACACCTAGCGACGCCGCTGCTATATTTCTCGAGCTCCTCTCGCAACCTCCCGATACCTTCGATCGCTTTCGCGGCTAAATCCGGACAAATCTCCACGCCAACGGCTTTGCTAAACTTCCCCGACAACGCCGCAGCCTACACGCGAGAACGGAAAAGGTCAGCGCGCAATCACAAAACAAGACAAGAAGAACGCGAATAAAAGAAATCGAACGCGAAAAATCAACGCCACGAAAGGGTTCAAAATTCACCTACCGCCACTTGCTTCCCGACGCCGCATCCCAAGTCCGCGTACCTCAACCCGCCTCCCTCGCCCTCGACGCCTTCAACACTACTCTTCCTCTTCCCACCATCGGTCCCTAAATCAATCAACTCGAGCATAGAATTCACATCAATCTCGCCGTAAAACGAATCCTCCGGATGCTTATACGTCTCTGGGTTCACTTCGGTAACTCTCTTCGCGATTGCGCGGCTTCTGCTCTTGGAAAACGTTTCGTCGTCGCAGAAGATTTCGTTGAAGATGGCGCCCGGATTGAACCTGGAAGACGACGACGAAGAAGGAGAAGAAGAAGAAGAAGCACCGACGACGACGACGCTTCGCTGCTGGTGGTATTTTCTCCCCAGGCGGCGACTGCGAGAAGAAGAAGAAAAAGAAGAAGAAGAAGAGCAAGAGGCGAGGCGCGACGAATCGATCCGCAGCAGCAGCGTCGCCGATGATGATGACGAAGACGACGATAACATCTCTTCTCACTTTTCGTTGTGAGGCGCTTTCCAAAACATTTCGTCATTCTTTTCCCCGGAAAGCAAAAGAGGGACTCCCCTGCGACAACAAGAAAAGGGAACGCGAGAACAGAGAGAGAGTGAGTGATAATAAAAATGGCGGCGCGACGACCTTCTTCTTCTCCGCGGCGCGCCGACGATGAAGAGAAAAGGAAGAAACGCAGCGCGTCCGATTCCGCCGCCGAGGAAGAAGAGAAGAAGAAGTTAAAGAAGAGATCGAAAGAAGAAGAAACAACGACGATCGATGAAGGCGAAATACCACCGCGCGGTGTCGATAAAGACGACCGAAACGAGAAGGGAAACGCGAGGAATAACGCGTTGTCGTCGTCTAAAAGCAACGGGCGCGCGGGCGGGGCGTACGTGCCTCCGTTTAAGCTCGCGCAAATGATGCGAGAGATTCGAGACAAATCCAGTCCAGAGTACCAGCGAATCACGTGGGAAGCGCTGAAAAAGTCCATCAACGGACTGGTGAATAAAATCAACAGCTCGAACGTGAAAAACATCGTGCCAGAGCTGTTCGCGGAGAATTTAGTGCGCGGGAAAGGTTTGTTCGCGAGATCGGTGATGAAATCGCAAATGGCGAGCCCGCAGTTTAGTCCGGTGTTTGCGGCGCTGGTGGCGGTGACGAATACGAAGTTTCCGGAGCTCGGGGAGTTGGTGGTGAAACGAGTCGTGTTGCAGTTTCGGAGGGCGTTTAAGAGGAACGATAAGAGCGTGTGCGTGGCGGCGACGAAGTTTTTGGCCAGTTTAGTGAATCAGCAGGTGCGTGTTTGTGGATCTTTCTTTCTTTTTTCGTTCTCGTCGCGTCGCGGGCTTCTTCGATTCGTTTTTTTGTTCGCGTTTTATACGAACGCGCGCGCTTGGGCGTGGGCATTTTGAACGACGCGTTTTATCGAAAGGCAAACGATGAATAAGATCATACACAAAATCCAACTCCGAGGCTGGTAGTTCCAACTTCCGTGACGAGTAGAGAATCAAACGAGCTTTTTAACCCTGATGCCTTTTGGTGAACGTTGTTTTTCAAGAAGCACGCGCGCGCTCGCGTCGCGCGCTCTGACTCTGTCTCTTTCTCTCTCTCACTCTCTGTCTTTGTTTTCTGAGGACGACGGAAGAATTCAAAATACTCACGCATTTATCTTTCTCTCCAAATAATTACAATAGGTTGTGCACGAGCTCCTCGCGCTCGAGTTGTGCACTTTACTTCTCACTCACCCGACGGACGACTCGGTCGAAGTCGCCATCGAGTTCATCAAAGAGTGCGGATATGCGCTCCAAGATTTATCTCCGCAAGGCTCGCACGGTATTTTTGAACGGTTTCGGGGCATTTTGCACGAAGGTGAAATCGATAAACGAACGCAGTTTATGATTGAAGGTTTGTTTGCCTTTCGTAAGAGTGGCTTTGAAGGTAAAAAAGGAGTCCCGGAAGAGCTCGATCTCGTCGACGAGGACGATCAAATCGTCCATGAAATCTCGTTAGACGACGAACTAGAAGCGAACGCGAGCTTGGACGTGTTCAAATTTGATCCGAACTACGAAGAGAACGAGAAGAAGTATTCGGAGATCAAGAAGGAAATTTTAGGAGAGGAGAGTTCGTCGTCGGACGAATCTGGTTCGGACGAAAGCGGGAGCGACGAAAGCTCGGACGATGACGACGACGAACCAACACGCGCTGCGCCAACGACCACGCAAAACATCACCGACGCCACAGAAACCAACCTGGTTAACCTACGCCGAACCATCTACCTCACCATAATGTCGTCCTTAGATTTTGAAGAAGCGGGTCACAAATTGATGCAAATCCAACTGCAGCCGGGGCAAGAAATTGAAGTCGCGACTATGCTCGTCGAATGTTGCTCGCAAGAGAGAACGTTTGTGCGATACTACGGCTTATTGGCGCAACGATTTTGTTTCATCTCCAAAGAGTATGCGAGTATTTTCGACGATGTATTCATGAAGCAATTCAGCACCATCCATCGACTAGAAACGAACAAGTTACGAAACGTGGCCAAATTTTTCGCGCACTTGTTAGCCACCGACGCCATGTCGTGGACGTGTTTGGCGTACATCCAACTCTCGGAAGAAACGACGACGTCGGCGTCCAGAATTTTCATCAAAATTCTATTTCAAGAGTTGAGCGAACAGCTGGGTTTGAAAAAGTTAAACGAGAAGATGTCCGAAGAAGACATGCAGCCGTATTTCACCGGCGTCATGCCGAAAGCGCCTCTGAAAAACGTCCGCTTTTCCATCAACTTTTTTACGAGCATTGGGTTAGGCGGGTTGACCGACGGCATGCGAGAACACTTGAAGAAGGAGCAAGAAAAGGAGAGAGAGAGAAGAGCGAACGCTTCTTCTTCTTCTTCTTCTTCTTCTTCTTCTTCGTCATCCGACTCTTCCGATTCTTCGTCCGATTCAGATTCCTCGTCCTCGAGCGACGAGAGTAGCAGCAGTAGTAGTAGCAGTAGCAGTAGCAGCGAAAGACGACGACGAAAACGAAAACGAAAGAGTAAGAGATAGAGAGATAGAGGGAGCGCGATAGATATAAAAGCGTCTTGTAATAATCTTAACGCATTCATTTCGCCGAGCAAAAGCTCAATAAAACGAACCGACTTCGTCTCTCCATTTTGTTTCTCACCTCGGGCACGCGCGCGCGCTTCGCGCGAAACAAAAATACCATCGTCATGGTCCCGACAAACAAGCAGAGAAAGAAGAAGATAAAAACTCTCGCGGCGTTCGACGACGACGACGACGATCGCGACGAAGAAGAAGAAGATGGTGACAAGCGGAAGAGCGACGACACTCGGGACGACGAACCGTTACCTAAATTAGTAATCGGAGACAAAAGAGTCCGCACCGGCACGTACATGCCGTCGTTCATTCCGAAAGAGAAAAAGAGAAACGACGACGCGAAGGTGGAGAATGATGCGATGAACGACGAGGCGAACGGAGGCGACGACGAAGTTGCGAAGCGAAAGAGAACATTTTTAGGTGATGGTGAAGCTTTTTGCGTTTCTCGAGACGAAGAAAAGAAACTCGGCGAGAAGCGCGCGAGAGCGAACGATCATCGGAATCAAAAGCACGCGTTGTCATCGAACGTGATCGTGAAGAATCTCCCATCTCGAGAGGATTTCGAGTCGTTATTTCCAAAGGAATCGGTACGGACTCGACAATTGTTTGAGAGGAAAATATTGGAATCGTTCTCGGCGTTTGGCCCGATTGCGTCGTTGTCGATCAAGAAGAGCGGCGGTGGAGGCAGCAGCAGCAACAACAATGGATCGTCGTCGATGGCATTTTTGGCGTATTTGACCAAATCTAGCGCGGAGAATGCGATCGAGAAAATAAATAGTGGTCAGTTTTTGTTCTACGGAGTGCAGTTGGAAGCGAATTTAGGCGGCGCGGTGGTGGTTTTGGAAAAGGTATGGCCGCCGGCACCGTTAGCTGTTATGGAAAAGAGGAGGGCCTTCGCGAACGACAACTATGATGACGAACGCGAAGGCGAAGAGAACGATGATGTCTACGACGAGTCGCGAAGAGTGCTGTATTTGGACGAGAACATTCACACGCGTGGTGAAGTGCAAGAACATTTAACGGCAGCAGTGCCCTCAAACGTTAGCGCCGATAATCCAGAAGAAGAACAAGAAAAAGAAGGCATCGTTAACGTCCGTTTCCCAAAAGATTACGCGCAAATGAGACGCATCGATGTTACGGCGACCTTTGTCGCCGAAGACGGGAAGGCCATCGAGCACAGAATCAAAGCGAAGAAGAAAGAAGATCCCGACTTTGCGTTCCTGTTTGATACGATTGAAGAGAACGAAGAGACGGTGTATTATTTGTGGAGAGTATTCTCGTTAGCTAACGGCGATTCATTGACGCGATTTCGAACGGAACCGTTTCGCATGTTTGCACCGAATGGAAAGATTTGGATGCCGCCAGTTGAGGGGATCAAAATGGCGCCAAAAGATGATAGCAATAGTAATGGGAAAGATTTGATGTCGTCATATGCGCAGTGGCCGATATCCAACGGTGCTGGTGTTGGCGCTTCCTCCTCTCTCGTCGATTACAATGTAGATCGCGGGGAAGCACAAAAAGCGCTTTCCGAGGCGGACCAAAAACGACTCAAAGAGCTCTTGACGCTCTTAACGCTCGAACGCGATCGTGTGCGCGAATTGACGACGTTTGCAATCGATCACGCTATTTGTGCCGAGGAAATCATCGCGAAACTGAAGGAAGAAATGGAGGCACAAAAACAGTCCCATAAACTCGAGGCGCAAGTTTCTCTCCTCTACGCCTTCTCTGACGTCCTTCACAACGCTTCGGCGCCGGTGAAACACGCGAGTAGCTACAGAATGGTTATTAAACGTGCTCTACCAGAGGTGTTTAAAGCTTTAGGCGAAAGTTTGAAACACTGCGGCGTCATCGCGAAACCGCCGTTTATGACGAGAGTTTTGCGCGTGTGTAAAGTGTGGAGAGAATGGTACGCGTTTGACGTTTCGTTTTGCGACGAGCTCGAGGAGACGTTTCTCAGTGATAAGTAGTTTTAAAAAATGTAGCGATAGTAACTTTAGATTTTTCATAGTCTGTCGAGCGCCGCGCTCGGACACACGCAGTAGCTGCGAATAAAAGTGTAAATTAGGTAGTATCGCATCAACACTAAAACATGCATTTACTTTTGCGCAGCTGCGCCATACTTTGCAGCCGGGACCGCGCCAACTTCCGCGAACGCCTTCACGTCCTCTGGAGGCAATCCGGTCCCGGTAACTTCGTTCCCAACGCTCACCCAGTAATCTCTCAAGTTATTTTTTCTCGCGAAAATCTCCAGATATTTCCCGTTCGGCACCAACTGTTCGATCAACTCGTAAATCTCCGTCGGCTTTTGCGATTGGCCTCTTCTGGCCGCAAAAATTACGTCCGAGGCCGTCCTCCCGTTCAAAGTCGTCCCGGGTGGATCTTTTCCTCTCCTGGCCACCAAACACACCTCCTTCGCATGTTGCAAGTAAAACCCGTGCGATTTGGCCAATCTTCTCGAGTTGGTCACTTTCACCCACGCGATTTCATCCACAAACTCGTAGCCCCATTTCTTAAACTGATTTAAGCACCACTGATACTTGGCGTTAATCACCCAAACGAACAAGAAACCGTTCTCTTGCAACTGTGGAATTGGAAGGTCCGCGATGTGCGCGTCGGTCAGTTGCGAGTACCCGAGCGAAACGCCTCTGGTTGGATTCGCCGTGGCTAACTGCCAGGGCGGATCCATCATTATAACGTCAAACTTCGTGTGTTCGTACATAGGTTTCCAATCGAACGTGGTCACGTTCGCGTGCACGGGGATGCACTGCGGCGGCACCATCCACTCCTTCGGGTCAATCAAGTCCACGTCGTACGTCTCCGCTTCGTCCTCTTCGCCAGCATTCATCGTCCCGGCACCGTCGCCGTCCTCTGAGTTGTTCGCGGTACCATCCGCGTTGCCGTCGTTTTCCATTTGCGCGGTGTTCGTCGTCTCCAACTGCAGCTGTAAAAACGCGCTCGCGCTGGAAGATTTCTGTCCTCCTCCTTTGGTGAGCTCGTTTTGAATCATCTTTCGATACAGCTCGATCTCTTTGTTCAACAACTCGTTCTTTTTCTCGTTTTCGAACGACATCCAGCGCTGAACGCACGACGCTTCGTCCTCGAGCAGCTTTTCCTGGAGTTGGCTCGCGTCCATCGTCTCGTCGATATCCATCGCCTTTGATTCATTATCTCTTGCCACCACCATATTTGAAAATTTCCCGAGATTTTTCTTCCTGATGGCGCTCGCTAACGATTCCGCGAAGGACGTAAACCTGACGCAGCAAGGACACTCGACGGCGTGCGGTCGTTTTGTTTGTCTTCTTCTTCCTCCCGCTCCTCCTCCTCTCGCCGTCGTCGTCGGTCGGCAAAGCTTTTGTTGTTTCGCGTCCTCGCTCGTATCGATGGTGATGGTAAACGACGTGCTTTGGATGGATTTTTGTCGCGAGAAGAATTTCAAATTTTTAACTTTGATGTGGGAGAAAAAACAGAAAATGTCATCAAAACGAGCATTCGTCGAGTCTCGCGCAACCACTCTCGCGCGCGCCTCGTCAGATCCCACGTAGCTGGATGCTGTATTCGCATATATTCGTATATTTCCTTTTAAGTTACAACGAATGATGGTAAGCGCGTGCCTACTACTTTATGCGGTGCTTGTCTCATTTTATTACTATTTTTTTTCTTTCGAACGCGCGACGACGCTCTATCGCTGCTCCGGCTGCGGGCGCCGCGACGAAGAAGAGGCATTTGACGCGGTTTCTTTCGCTCGTTTCAACGCTATTTGCTTGATGTTTTGCACCGCACCTTCCACGCCGCCGTTTTGGAGTCCTTTTTGTACCTCTTGCCAATCCGATTTCATTTTGGATAAATTTTCATCCGCTTTTTGTTTGATCGAACGCGAGAGAGACGCGAAGAGGTTGTTTTGGGGCTGATCGGGACTGGTCGTAGCGGAGGAAGTAAAGGACCCTTTGGCGCGGAGGACGTCTTCGCGGTTGTTTCCAAAACCAACCATGTTGGTACCGGGTGATTTCGGGGAGAGCGGCTGCGAAGAGGAGGAAGAGGACGCTTTCACCGTCGAGGCGGGCGGCGAGTCGAAGTGCGAATCTGAGAGCAACCACTCCGCCGTCGCGTCCAAGGCGTTCTTTTCTTCCTGCTTCTTCGTGCTGTTTTCTCGCTTCAAGGAGATACTTTTGCGTAGCTGTTTTTCTTGTTTCTCTTGCGCCTGTTGTTGCTCTTTCGGCGCATCAGGTAACAGTTGCGCGCTGAACGCGTTTTCCGAGTCCGACTTTGAAAGTGCGATGTGTTCGTCTGCTTTCTTTTCGCCTCGTAAATACGTCGTCGAGGAGACGTCATCCGATGTCGATGCCGTCGATGTCGTAACAAATGCACCAGTGTTGCCTTCACTCAACAGTATCGCGTCTTCCAACGTAATTTCTGGCACGAAGTGCTCGAACCGTATCAACTCTTTCATCGGATCGCTCGCGCAGTTCGGCAACACCAACTCGTCGCAAATGTCCGAGACTAATTTGCTGGACAACAAATGCGAGACTTTCTTCGCGATGAACTCGTGCGCGATTTTATTCTCTCCAATAGCCGGCTCGCAAAAGATATCAACCCGTGGGCGACCTTTCAACCCCCACCATAAGCGTTCGTTCGGAGGCGGAGGGATCCAAAATCGAAACGTGCCGGAACAGCTGGACACTCTCAAAGTCATCTTCAGCGGGAACTTTTGCAAAACGCGGTCGTTGACGTTTTCGACGACTTTTTTCATCTCTTTGAGCACGTTTTGAGTGACCTCTTCTTTTGTTTTGTTGAGTGGTGGTCGTTTCTTCGTCGTATCGAGTTTTCCAGAATTGGTGGGCGAAAGCGGCGGCGTTGGCGTTCTCGAGCCGCTTTTGGATGTGGGATTGTCGTCCATCGCAGCATCCTCGTAGTTTTCCTCCGCTCCCATCTGCGCCGCTTCTCCGCCTTCTACTCGATTCCCAATCTCCTTCGCGTACTGCGCTAAATCTACTCTCGTTCGAATCGTCACTTCAATCAAGCCGACGTAACTCAAATCCGCTTCCACCGCAGCGCACACGCCTCGACCCGGCAACGATCCGCCGTCCCAAGGTGCGTTTGAACCTTCACTCCCATCCACCGGTCGCAACATGTTGCACTTCGGCGTCGCTTCTCCTAGCGATAACTTTTCCACGTCAAACTTACCGACGTATTTTGGTAAACCGGGAAGTTCGTTCAACTTCTTCTCCAATAAATTGGACAGAACGTTCTTAAAACTAATCGAACGCACTAAATCGAAAAAGATGCGAGAGGAGATGATATCTACGGTTTGCCCGCACCGTTTATCGTCGAAGATGTGCTCGAAGAACGCGTCTTGTTTTTGTTGCGCCTTGGTTTTCTCGTCTTTTGGCTCCCGTTCTTGTTGTTCGCTGCTATTGCTATTACTTCTGCTAATCTTCTTCTCGAATCGAGCGTTTTCGAGCAAGTACTGCGCGATTCTCGATTTCGCCTCTTCTGGGAACTTCTGTTTACTATCATCAACACGTGTCGTCGTCGTCGTCGTCGTCGTCGTCGTCGTTAAACTTCTTCTCATAGAATCCATATCCAGCGCCCTCCACAGCGCGTAGAACCAAGCCTCTTTGCTCGGCCCGCTCAACGCGTACAACCAAACCACTTTCTCGCCTTCGTAAAGCGAAGAAGAAGAATCGCTCCTCCTCGCGAGCACAATCGCCCTCTTATGGTTCCACATCAACTCCGTCTTGTTCCCTTCCGGATACTCCACCAAGTAAACCTCGCACTGTTTCAAATCGATAAATTTTTCCTCTCTCCTCGCGTCGACGACATCTCCGGACGCCGAAGCGGCGTTTCCCGCGCTCCCCGAAACCGTCTCGCCGCCGCCCCGCGTAACTTCCAACTTTATCCTCGCCGCTTTCACATCCAGCGTCGCGTAATACCGTTCCGACGTCGCTCCTTTCACCTTCGTAGAGTATTGCCCTTTCGTTTGACGAGCGGTCGATCCTTTGCTGAAAATCAACCATCCCCGCATCTCTTCTTTCTTCACATTCATTCCAACTAAACTCTCCTTCTCTGCAAATTCACCTTCCAAAACTCTCGCCGAAGACGCGTTCGCACTCCTCCTCGACGACGATGAAGACGTGAGAAGAACCCGAAACGCGAAATACGCGCTCGAGGCCAACAGCGTCAGCGTGCTCGTCGACCCGATCAATATCCCTTTCGCCAGAGAAGAAGATGAAGAAGATGAAGAAGAAGAAGAAGAAGAGGAGGAGGAGAGCAACAGGGAGGCGGAGATGGTTCCCAAGGAGAGAAACGCGAGAGCGGTTGTTGTTAACCCGGTACTGCTGCTGCTGCTGCTGTTGCCGCCGCCGCCGCCGCCGCCGCCGCTGCTGCTGTCGTCGCTTTTCTCGCGCATCATCTTTTCCGGGTCCCTTTAAGCGCGCGCGTGTGAATGTTTGCAACGCGCGGTCTGAAGTCGATTTTTTCCCCAACGAACCCACAAAGAATAGTAGTGAACCCTAAACCCTAAACCCTAAATAGTAGTGAAACCCTAAAACAATAAAGAGGATATTTTTAGCGGGGAAAAAAAGGCATCAAAAAGCGCGCGCGGCGAACGAGCGAACGAGAGAGAGAGAGAGAGAAAGAGAGATGTCGAGAAGCGCTCCTCCTCCTCCTCCTCCTCCTCTCCTCCTGAAGAGCCGCAAATCGCTCACGTTTCTTTTCCTCTTCGTGATGTTCTTAGCGCAGCAAGCCACGCTCGATTATTACGACGACGACGGTCAAAGAAGCATTCCCCTACTCCTACTCGGAGGAAAAGGAGCGATGTTACCGATCGATGATCCGACGAAAAGAGGCCTGTTGTTCGCCACGCTCTCGTACCTGGTCTACTCTTTCCTCCAAGGACCGGACACGCACATGTCTCGGCCACATCCGGGCGTTTGGAGGGTCGCGCACGGGAGTTTTGTTTTGTACCTTTTGTTTCTGGTGTTTCTGGTGTTTCAAGAGACGAAAGAGTCGGCGCGAGCGAACGTGTTTGAGTATTTAGCGCCAAACTTACAGATTTCGTCGACCGAAGAAGGCACGAATGGTGGTTTGTACGAAGAGCGGACGTACGCGACGGATTGCAGAGTTTTTACTCCGGAGTCGAGCGCGTCGTCGCGGATGCAAAACGTGAAGAATACCGTCTTGGATGAATTTTTCCTCGCGCACGTCCTCGGGTGGTTCGGCAAGGCGTTGGCCATTCGCGATTGGCGTTTGTTGTGGGCGTATTCGATTTTGTTCGAGCTGATGGAGGTGACGTTTAGGCATTGGTTGAAGAATTTTAACGAGTGCTGGTGGGATTCGTGGGTGCTCGACGTGTTGATTTGTAACTTTGGCGGGATGTGGGTCGGGATGCGAGCGACGAAGTATTTCGCGACGAGCAACGGTAGGGGTAGTCATAGCGGTAGCAGTAGAGAAGAAAGTAGTGAAGAAGATAATGGGTTTATGAATGGAGAGATAGCGGCAGAGAATCGCGAGGAGAACAGCAGCGAAGAGGAGGAGGAAGACGACATCGACGATACAGAAGAACACGAAAAGAGTAAAAAGTCATCGTCGGCGCTTTCCAAGCGCACGAAAGAAAAGGAGAGCGGTGGAAAGAATGACCGGCATCACAGTCGACGTCCGTCCTCAAATTTTGTTCGAGTCGCTCGGAAATCAATCGAAAATTACATTTTACCGGAGAAAGGACACAACTGGTACCGTTACGAGTGGCAGCCATTTAAAACTCCCGGTCGGTTCATACAGTGCGTGTTCCTCATCGGTATGTGTTTATCGTTTGAACTGAACGCGTTCTTCTTGAAGTTCATTTATGCCATACCTCCACCGCACATTCTGAACACTTTGCGTTTAACTTTATGGTTTGCGCAGGCAAATATCGCCATCAGAGAGTATTACGTGTTCATAACGGACGAGCGTGGGATTTGGAAGGCTCAATTAGGCGCGAACGCGTGGTTGGCGATTGCCGCGATGGCGATGGAGTTTCTCGTGATTCTAAAACACGGAGACGGCTTGTTCACGGCGAAGTGGCCAAAAGCAGTCGTTCGATGTTGGTTAGCGGTTGGCGTAGCAATGGTTGGCGGATTGACAGTCTGGCAGTTTAGGATGCGTAGCAGTAGCGATGAGAAAGAAGCGAGGAAAAGGAAAACGAAGATGATTTTTAAGAAGAAGACGAATTAGGTATTGACGCGTGAAGGTGGTAGCCATTCTAATATTTAATTTAAAATCTATTCGGATCCGACCATAGGCTAGAATCGGCGTTTCCATTGTCCTCACCACCACCACCACCACCATCATCAATATTGCTAATGGTACTACTCGTGCCGCTACTATGCATTCGCTTCCACGCTCTGGAAGCCGCCTCCAACACCTCGTCTACGTTTTCTCCAGTCTTTCCGGAAGCGAAGACGATTTCCCACGAAGACGCATCTTTTCCCAACGATCCGATCGCTTTCGTAATCGATGCAGATATCTTCTTCTTAACCGCCTTTTCTGATTCACTATTATCGCTATCGTTCAAAAATAGGTCCATTTTATTAACCACCACAATCGCCGGCGTCGTTTTTGTTATGTCTGGTTTGTACGTTTCCAACTCGTTGACTAAATCTATCAATGCTTCGTGCGGCGATTTATTCGTCTCTTTGCTATTTTCGGGCAGACTACCGTTTTCATCTTCTCCGTCTGGAACAATCTTCGCACTAGCACTTGCCGCGCTACTCTTTCCACCACCACCACTACCACCACCGGTAGCGTCGACGATGTAGGCGTGCACCCGACACCTCTCCACGTGTCGCAAAAAATCGTGCCCTAGACCTCTGTTCCTGTGCGCGCCGGGAAGTAAACCGGGCACATCGGCAAACGTCAAGCTCACTTTCGTTTCCATGTCTCTATCTAAATCAACCTCTCGAACGCCGAATTGCGGGGTTAACGTCGTGAACGCGTACGGCGCGATTTTCGGCTTTGCGTTGGTCAGCGCCGTTAACATCGTGGATTTCCCGGCGTTCGGAAACCCGATGAACCCGACGTCTGCGACTGTTTTCAACTCTAAAACCACTCTTCTTTCTGTCCCTGGTTCACCAGGTTCGTATTCTCCGGCTGTTTTTCCGACTGGAAAACTCGCGTTCCCTTTCCCACCTTTGCCGCCTTTCGCGAGAGTAAACTCGTCTTCGTGTTCGGATAAATCTGCGAGCACTCGCCACACGCCGTATTTATACCCTCTCGGTCGTAAGTGAGCGGTTTTGATGTGCCCTAATTCTTCTTCTTCGTCGTCGCTGTCGTCGTCAGTATAATCATCGTCATCATAATCATCGTCGTCGTCGTCGTCGTACACCGGCTCGGAGGATCCCCAATTCGCCATCATATTCCTCGTCACTTCGATGTTCTCGTCCTCCTCCTCAGAAAAATCTCCCCTCTCCTCTTCTTCCCAAACCACGGTCCCAACCGGCACTTCCACCACCTTCGTCTTCCCTCGCTTCCCTTGCATCCTCTCTTTACCTCCGTTCCCTCCGTTTCCCGCTCTCATCAAGTTCCCCACGTGACCTAAACTCCTCGGCCCGCCGTTCTTCCCGATCGCTTTCAACACGACGTCGCCGCCGTCTCCGCCGTTCCCGCCGTCCGCGCCTCTCCGCCCGCGCGACCCGCCGTCCCTCCGAAACGAAGCGCACCCTTTCCCGCCTTTACCCGCGACGGCGCGAACCCGCGTTCGATCCACGATTTTTTGGTTATCTTCTTCTTTGCCACCACCACCACTCTCAGAAGATGAAAAAGAAGAGGAACTTCTTCTTCTTCTCCGCGTCGTTGTTTCATCGTCGTCATTCTCCGATGTTGACGATGATGTCGCGACGAGCGCTTCTTCGAGTAAACTCTCGAGCATTCGTTTCGTGGAATAGAATCGCGTTTCATCATAATCACAGGAAAAGCATAATCGCGGCGGTTTCACTGGGAGGAGAAAGCGGCGGCGATTTGTTGTAAAGAGAGAAAAATCAACGCCATCGCGGCGGGAGGAGAAGTGCACGAATGTCGTCGTCGTTCTTCGAGCGAGGAGCGCAGCGCAGGTTGCGCGAGCGATGATGCGCCGAGACATTCTTTCCCTAACTTTGATTCATATGTGTATATACATATACAGAGTTTCGCGCGAAAACCCACACCGCGGCGGCTTTCTCGACACAAAAGAAAAGGACGGAGAGAAGAAGTAAACGAACGTTCGCGCGCTCTGTGCTTATGCTTTTCTCTTCGCGCGAGCGATGATCGCCCTCTTCTTCCTCTTTTTCTTAAGATTTTACCTAACTAACCGCTTTTGCCGTCAACGACTGTTTAGGGTTTAACCCATTTGATGAAACCCTAAAGACTTCATCGAGTGATTTTGGACGAAAGAGATCCGTTCTTCAGTTGTTGTGCACACGCGCTCGCGAAACGCACACATAAAAAACACGCAACGAAGATGAAGAACAAAATCATCCTTTCGTCGTGGCTGGCGTCTTTATTATTCCTCTTCTCGCTCTTCTGCTTTTCGCCCGTCCTCGGCGACGAGTACGACCACAAGGTAAAATAAGACTAATCGTTTGTCCTCCGCTTGTTTTCCCCCCAAAAGAAGATTCAAATGGAAAGATGTGTGAAGGGACAAAAGAAAGAGCGAGCGGCGCATCTCGCGATGAGTGCTCCTCTCGAGCAAAATGCCTCGTTTCTTTTTTGTTCTCTCTCTCTCTCTCTCTTTTGGAAGCTCCATGAAGCGTATTCGTCGTTGCTGCTGTCGTGTTGAAGGAGAGGAATGGCTCTCTCCTGGAAAAATTTGATCTCAAAGCCTTCGACGGAGAGCTTTTCTGTTGTGCTCTCCTTCTCTCGCTATCGCGCGCGAAGAACACGGGTGGTCGAGAAGAAATATACGCGCACACAAACAAACGCTGACCGGTGGTTTTCTCTTCTTTTCACTTCACTCTCTCTTTCTTTCTTTTTCATTTCACGCTATACAGTACTCCTCCGGTGATCCGATCAAACTCTGGGTGAACAAAGTCGGCCCGTACAACAACCCGCAAGAGACGTACAACTATTACGAGCTGCCGTTTTGTAAAGTGGAGCCGAAGGACGGCGCGTCGAAGAAGCCGGTGCACAAGTGGGGCGGTCTCGGGGAGATTTTGGAAGGGAACGAGTTGATTTTATCGAACGTGGAGTTTAAGTTTAGGCAAGATTTACCGAAGAGAGCGATGTGTTCGACCGGGAAGTTGACGGAGAAAGAGGTGGAGAAATTCTCAAACGCGATTAGGAATCATTATTGGTACGAGTTTTACATGGACGAGTTGCCGATTTGGGGATTCGTCGGCGAGTACGTCGATCCGAACGCGAGCGATGATGACGATGAAGAAGAGGTTTTTGAGGATAACAGTAGCAGTAATAAGAAGAAAGGCAGCAGTAGCGGTAGCGATGCCGGCGGCGACGCGAAAGTGTACGTGTACACGCACAGATCGTTTGATATCGGGTACAACGAAGATCGAATCATTCAAGTCAATTTGACCGCCGAACGACCGAAAGCGTTGAAAGCGGGAGAAAAGCTCGACTTCACCTACTCTGTCAACTGGGAACCGACGACGACGAAGTTCACGCAGCGTTTCGAACGCTATTTGGATTACAACTTTTTCGAACACCAAATCCACTGGTTTTCCATCTTCAACTCGTTCATGATGGTCATCTTCTTGGCTGGTTTGGTATCGATGATTTTAATGCGAACGTTGCGAAACGATTACGCGAAATACGCGAGAGAGGAGGACGATTTGGATTCCATGGAACGAGACGTCAACGAAGAGTCTGGATGGAAGTTGGTCCACGGCGATGTCTTTCGCCCGCCGAAAATGTTGCCGGTTTTAGCCGCTTTGATTGGCACCGGGACGCAACTCGCGCTCTTGTCGGTTATGGTCATCGGCGTCACCATCGCCGGTTTGCTCTTCGAACAACGGGGCGCCATTACCACATCTTTTATCGTGTGCTACGCGTTGACATCGTTCATCTCTGGCTACGTTGCCGGTGGATTTAACGCCCGAAACGAAGGCAAGAACTGGATTCGCACCATGCTCTTAACCGCCACGTTGTTCCCGGGGTGCGTCTTCTCCATCGCCTTCCTCTTGAACGCCATCGCGATTTACTACCACTCCTTAGCGGCTGCCCCGTTTGGCACCATGGTTGTATTAGCGTTGATGTGGGCGTTCGTTTCGTTCCCACTCGTGCTCTTTGGCACCGTGATTGGTCGAAACTGGAACGGCGTTCCGAACAACCCATGTCGCGTGAAAACCATCCCGCGACCAATCCCGGAAAAAGCGTGGTACTGCTCCCCGAGCGTCATCGGCGTCGTCGGTGGTTTACTACCGTTCGGATCCATCTTCATCGAGACGTACTTTGTTTTCACGAGCATCTGGAACTATAAAGTCTACTACGTCTACGGCTTCTTTTTGTTGGTCTTTATGATTTTGATGATTGTGACTTTGTGCGTCACCGTCGTCGGCACGTACTTTCTTTTGAACGCGGAAAACTACCACTGGCACTGGACTTCTTTCATTTCCGCCGCGAGCACCGCGTTTTACGTGTACGTGTATTCCATATATTACTTCATTTTCAAGACGAAAATGACTGGGTTTTTCCAAACGTGCTTTTACTTTGGATACACGGCGATGTTTTGTTTAGGATTGGGCTTGATGTGCGGCGCGGTTGGGTATTTTGGGGCGAACGCGTTCGTTCGCAGAATTTACCGGAACATCAAATGCGATTGATCGAAATCGACGCGTGTAATAAAAAGTTTATATATATATATCAAATAGTAATAATACCATATACAAATGAAAAAAGCTATTCGTTCTTGTTGTTGTTCTCGTCCTCTTTCTTCGTTTCTTTGTTCTTGAACAAACCGGACACGAACTCTTGCTTCTTCTCGAACAGCTTCGACGCCGCGCGAAGGGCGTCTCGAGGAGAAGGCTTCTTTTTGCTAAAACTAAAGACGTGGTCTTTTTTATTGCGACTCGCTACATCGACTAGACGGTCCAAAGCATTCGCTCCGTTGGTGACGATTGCATCCACAACCGTCCACGCTTCGGCGTAATCTTTCACCGTTTGCGCCTGTCTTCTCGCGTCGAGGAACGCTTTAATCGATAGGCGCAACTTTTTTTTCGTCGTCTCTCGATCTCGAGAAAAGTCAACCGTGACTAAGGTTTCTCCCAACGAGAGGAGACCGGCAATCGCAGCCACGTCGGCACGTTTTAAAACCTTCGTGGCGTTGCCACTAATTCTACTGCTAGCGTTATTGCTATCGCTATCGCTACTCGACGAAAACGAATCGCCGTTGTAATTTTCGTCGCCGTCGCCGTCGTCGTCGTCGTATTCTCCCGAAAACGCGAATTCCGCGATAGACTCGGCGATTTCCATCCTTCGCCCAGCCATTCGTTTGGCATATCCTGGACCGCCTTTCCTGACCGCTTTCAACACTGCTTCTGGCCACCACTCGGCGTATTTTTCCATCATGAACACTCTCTCGAAGATGACGCGTTGCAACTTTTCCTCCGCCGTCTCTGGAAAGCCATCCGATTCACCGCTCGACGACCTCGACAGATCCCGTTTCAACTTTTCGTCCATATCTTCCACGCATTGCTCCAACAACTTCAACTCTGGCGGAACCTCGTCGCCGTCGCTCATCATCGCGTCCACGACCGCGGGACTCATCCCGAGCGCGCTCGCGCTCAAGACCAGATTCTTCCTCGTGAACCCGTTCGCGCGTTCCAAATTCTTCATCTTCAAACTCTCTCTGAAGAGTTTTCTTTGGAGCATAAATTTCTTCTCGCGTTCGGCGAACGCTTTATCTTCCTCCTCCTCGTCGTTCTTCGCGTCGTTCTCCCCCGCTTCTTCGCCAGACGTCGTCGTCGTCGTCGCGGCAGAGTACGTCTTTAAAGCCGTATTTCTCCCCTTCTCCGCGCCTTCGCGTCCCGACGGCGCGACCAAGGAGGAGGAACGCTGACGACGGAGAAGAACGAGACGACGCAAACTCATGACTTTTTGACCGTGTTTCTTCTTCTTCTTTGCTGGCTAAAAATCTGCTTTCCTTCCCTTCGCTTGACGATGATTAGGGTTTAGGGTATGATGACGTAACACACGTGCGCGTTGTGTCGTCGTTCACTCTTTATCAGAACCGCCACCGCTACCACTACCGATATTCTTCCAAACCTGATCCATCTTCCCTAAATCTGCGAACGCGACGCCGCTCGTGGCGACCATCAACCCGACCGTCGCGCCTTGCGCGAGCACGCGATAGCGCATCATCTTCTGCGAGAGATTAAAGTTCCCGGAACGGAACGAGACTAAACCGCCGAATAAGACCGCCGCGGTAGTCGCCGCGCCGACGAGGACGAGCGGAGAACGCTTTCCGAACAACGTGCGCGTGGGGAGGATGTCTTCCGGATGATGATGGTTTTGGTGGTTTTCTTCTCCTCCGATCGTCGTTGGAGGCATACCCCGTCGTTTGTGTTGGCGCGTCGCTTTGTTACAATTTTGAAGAAAATGCGAATGAGACGAAAAAAGAGAGAGAGAAAAGCGGCGAACCGCGCGACGCGGATGTGAAAGCGACAGAGAGGGAAACGAGAGGTTTAACGACGAGAGAGAGAGAGCGTACTGCGGAGTGTTTGTTTTTAAACGCGTCCTCGCGCTGCGATGATTGCAGATGAAAATGGGAAGCTAAGGGTGAGTGCGCCTGTGGGCTTTCAAACTTTGCGCGTGACCAAACCGCTTCTCGCACACATCGCACTCGTACGGTTTCTCTCCAGTGTGAATACGCTTGTGGACCTGCAAAACACTAGATTGACTAAAACATTTCTCGCACACATCGCATTCATACGGTTTCTCTCCAGTGTGAATGCGCTTGTGGTACTTCAAAGCACCAGATGAACTAAAACACTTCTCGCACACATCGCATTTATACGGTTCCTCTCCAGTGTGAATGCGCATGTGGCTTTGCAAACTACTAGATTGACTAAAACGCTTCTCGCACACATCGCATTCATACGGTTTCTCTCCAGTGTGAATGCGCTTGTGGATTTTCAAATAATCAGATGAACTATAACGCTTCTCGCACACATCGCATTCATACGGTTTCTCGCCCGTGTGAATGCGCTTGTGGTACTTCAAAGCAGTGGATGAACTAAAACACTTCTCGCACACATCGCACTCAAATCGCGTTCTCTTCCTCTTCGCGCCTCTCGCGCGCGCAGCAGCGGCGTCGGTCTCTTCTTCCTTTCGCATCATCCTTTCGCGGCGTTCTTCTTCGTTCGTCGTCGCAGGTATCTTCACGCACAACACCAACTTTTCTTCTTCTTCTTCTTCTCTCCTCTCTCTGCTACTACTACTCACCACCACGACCGTCTTCGCGTTGACCGCCCTTTGC